>CAJDVP010000031.1_pt1 | contig 56844 bp, 57 predicted proteins | sample 7391311 | NCBI WGS metagenome assembly CAJDVP01 (sample SAMEA7055711, study PRJEB34461) | soil metagenome | biome: terrestrial ecosystem; feature: Peninsula; material: soil | place: Antarctica | collected 2016
TACACCGACGGCATCGAGCGCATGAACATCGAGCTCAGCCTGCACAACAAGCTGGTCCTGTGCGACGCCTTGCTGGCATTTTTTGCCCAACCCCGGTTGCCGCTCGGACGGCGTGAAGACGATGCGCAAGTGCCTCCCGAAGAGTTGCTGGAAGACCGCGTAGCGCAGGCGCGCAGCTTGATCGAACAGGTGCAGGCGCAGTGGCGCGGCTGGCAGGACGATCTCGATGGTGTGTTCGTGCAGTTGCAGGATCACAGCCTGCGCGCCAGCTGGAAAACACAGTTGCGCGCGCCGCTGCGCCAGATTTTCTCGGGTGCTGCGTTCGAGCCGATCCTGCAGGAATGCACCGCGATCCACAAGCGTGTGCTCAAGGGCCGGGTCTGGATCGCGCTGCACATGCATGCCGGAGACGGCAACGTGCATACCAACATCCCGGTCAACAGTGACGACTACGACATGCTGCAGACCGCCCATACCGCGGTCAAGCGGGTGATGGCGCTGGCGCGATCGCTCGGCGGCGTCATTTCGGGCGAACACGGTATCGGTATCACCAAGCTGGAGTTCCTGACCGAGGAGGAGTTACAGCCATTTGCCCGCTACAAGCAGCAGGTCGACCCCGAAGGGCGGTTCAACAAGGGCAAACTGATTCGCCAGAACGCCGGTGCCGCCACTGAGCCGGGCGCAGATCCGATCTACGCCGACCTCAGCAACGCCTATACGCCCAGTTTCGGGCTGATGGGGCACGAGTCGCTGATCATGCAGCAGTCCGATATCGGCGCCATATCCGATTCCATCAAGGATTGCCTGCGTTGCGGCAAGTGCAAGCCGGTGTGCGCCACCCATGTGCCGCGCGCCAATCTGCTGTACAGCCCGCGCAACAAGATCCTGGCCACCTCGCTGCTGGTGGAGGCCTTCCTGTACGAAGAGCAGACCCGGCGCGGCATCAGCCTCAAGCATTGGGAGGAGTTCGAGGACGTGGCCGACCATTGCACTGTCTGCCACAAATGCCTGTCTCCCTGTCCGGTGGACATCGATTTCGGCGATGTGACGATGCACATGCGCAATCTGCTGCGCAAGATGGGGAAAAAGTCGTTCCGCCCGGCCAACGCAGCGGCGATGTTTTTCCTCAACGCAACGCATCCGCAGACCATCAAGATCGCACGTGCGGCGATGGTGCAGGTCGGGTTCAAGGCGCAGAACATGGCCAACAAGTTGCTGCAGCGGTTGGCGCGCAAGCAAACCCGGCACCCGCCAGCGACTGTGGGCGCACCTGCAATCAGGGAGCAGGTGATCCACTTCATCAACAAGAAGATGCCCGGTGGCTTGCCCAAGAGGACCGCGCGCGCCCTGCTCGATATCGAAGACGCGCAATACGTGCCCATCATTCGCGACCCGGTGCTAACCAGCCCGGAGACCGAGGCGGTGTTCTACTTCCCGGGCTGCGGATCGGAGCGTCTGTTCAGCCAGGTCGGACTGGCGACGCAGGCGATGTTGTGGCATGCCGGCGTGCAGACGGTGCTGCCGCCCGGTTACCTGTGTTGTGGTTATCCGCAGCGTGGCGCCGGGCAGTTCGACAAGGCGGAGAAGATCATCACCGACAACCGGGTGTTGTTCCACCGGATGGCCAACACGCTGAACTACCTGGACATCCGCACCGTCGTGGTCAGTTGCGGCACCTGTTACGACCAGCTTCAGAGCTACAAATTCGAGGAGATCTTCCCGGGTTCCCGCATCGTCGACATCCATGAATACCTGCTCGAGAAGAACATCCGGCTGGAAAGTGGCGGCGCCTACCTGTTTCATGACCCTTGCCATAGCCCGATGAAGCAGCAGGACCCGATGAAGACCGTCAGGGCGCTGGTCGGTGGCGATGCGCCGCAGAACGTGCTGGAGAGCAAACGCTGCTGTGGCGAAAGTGGCACGCTGGGCATCACCCGGCCCGACATCTCGACCCAGGTGCGTTTTCGCAAAGAGGAAGAATTGCGACGCGATGAAGCTGCATTGCGCGAGACCGGCGCCGTTGGTGCACAGGCGAATCTGAAAATCCTGACTTCCTGCCCCAGTTGCCTGCAGGGTTTGATCCGTTACCGCGACGACCTGCAAAACGGCCTGCTTGAGGCGGATTACGTCGTGGTGGAAATGGCGCGCCATATCCTGGGCGAGCAGTGGTTGGAGCAATATGTCGCGCGGGCCAATGCCGGCGGCATCGAGCGTATCCTGGTCTGAGTCGCAGCCGACTGGTGACGTTACGCCGGCAGGTCGATGCCGGGTGGCGACCGCATGTGGTTTCGCCGCCACGTTCGACCATGACCTGGTCCGGGATAACCAGCTGCCGCAGCGGCCGCCGATACGAAGCATGCTACCTTTGGGCTCAGGTCGCTCGCACGCGTCGAATGGCGACATCAACGTCTTTTTCACAAGGAATTCACGATGGCAGGCTTGAAGGTCGGTGCACCGGCACCAGAATCGATCACGGTCCATGGCCAAACCAAGGTGCTCGAAATCCGCTTCACGGATGGCGCGTTTTTCCGTATTCCGTTCGAGCTGATGCGGATCTACTCGCCATCGGCCGAGGTTCAGGGTCACGGCCCGGGGCAGGAAGTGCTGCAGACCGGCAAACGCGCAGTGGAACTGGAGAGCCTGGAGCCGGTTGGCAACTATGCGGTGCAGCCGCGCTTCTCGGATGGCCACGAGTCTGGCATCTTCTCCTGGGATTACCTGTATTTCCTGGGCACACAACAAGACAAGTTGTGGTCCCAGTACGAGGCCCGTCTGCTTGCTGCCGGACTGGACCGTGACGCGCCCATGAAGCTGGCTGCCGGTCATGGTTGCTCCAGCCATTGACAGACAACGGCACTGGCACTCCTCAATTACGCGACAGATTTCCCATGTCCCCGCGGGGTTGTCGCGGGGCGTATTGCATTAAGCACTAGCATCGGACCCCATGACCACCACCCATTTCGGCTTTGAATCTGTCGACGAGACAGAAAAGGCGCGGCGTGTCCGTGGTGTTTTCGATTCGGTCGCATCGCGTTATGACCTGATGAACGACCTGATGTCGGCCGGTTTACATCGGGCCTGGAAGGCCTATACGGTCATGGTTGCGAACGTGCAACCGGGCCAGCAGGTGCTCGACATCGCCGGCGGCACCGGCGATCTGGCCAAGGCCTTTGCCGAACGGGTCGGCAATGGTGGGCGGGTGATCCTCTCGGACATCAACGAGGCGATGCTGCGCACCGGACGCGATCGGCTGATCGATGCGGGTTGCACGCTTGACTGCGCGGTCTGCGACGCGGAGCAGCTCCCGTTTGCCGATGCCAGCTTTGACCTGGTGAGCGTGGCTTTCGGGCTTCGCAACATGACACACAAGGAGGCCGCGATCAAGGAAATGAACCGCGTCCTCAAGCCCGGCGGCAAATTGCTGGTGCTCGAATTCTCCCGTGTGGCCAAACCCCTGGAGAAAATCTACGACTGGTATTCGTTCAAGGTGTTGCCCCGGCTTGGCCAGTGGGTTGCTGGCGACGCGGACAGTTACCGCTACCTTGCAGAGTCGATCCGCATGCACCCTGGGCAAGACGCATTGAAGGCGCTGATGCAGGAATGCGGCTTTGGCCATGTTGATTACCACAATTTGAGTGCCGGTGTTGTGGCGCTGCATGTGGGCATCAAGTGCTGATGCGTATTGACCGGTGTGGATGCTGATGCCCGGCGCATGGGTGGCGGTGGATCGTTCGGCAAGCAGTCGACCAATGTGATGAAGCGCCAGGCGCCGGCAACTCCAGTGCAGAACGTGACCAATTCGGCCGCGAAGCCGGCCACGCCAGGCGCTGCCGCGGCGACCAAGCGCCCCTTGGGCGCGATGCTCGGTGGTCTGGCTGCCGGTCTGGGTCTGGCCTGGCTCGCGCAGTCGCTGGGTTTTGGCGAGGGGTTCGGGCAGGTGCTGATGCTGCTGCTGTTCGCTGTGCTCGCGGCGGCGGCTTTTCGCTGGTTCATGCGCAGTCGCCATCCGGTGGCGCAGGGCCAAGGTGCGCGGCCACTTGCGTTTCAGGGCGCTGCCGGTGGAGCAGCCGTGCAGGAGCCCCGACCCTATCGGCCCGAGAATGTCGGCAACGATGCTTCGGCCCGGCCGTGGGAGCGCAGCAATGCGATGCCGTTCGAAGCACCGGGGTCAGGTGGCAATAGTGGCTCAATGATCGGCTCTGCATTGACCGGTTCTCAATCCTGGGGCATTCCTCCCGGCTTTGACGTGCAAGGTTTTCTGGATGCGGCCAAGACCAATTTCGTGACCTTGCAGGCCGCCTGGGACAAGTCCGACATCGCGTCCTTGCGGGCCATGATGACCGACGAGATGCTCGGCGAGATTCGAACCCAACTGGCCGAACGCGAAGCCCATACCGGTGGCCCTGCCAATCACACCGACGTGGTCATGATCGACGCCAAATTGCTGGGCATCGAAGACATCGGCTCCGATTACATGGCCAGCGTCGAATTCTCCGGCATGATCCGTGAGGATCTTTCCGCCGGACCCAGCCCTTTCCGCGAAGTCTGGAACATGACCAAACCCAAGTCCGGCACGAGCGGCTGGCTGGTTGCAGGCGTACAGGCACTGCAATAAGGCGGCGATCGATCCTTTCGCCACGCCTGGGAGAGCGACTGCGCTCCTCAGGGGACGTGCGGAGTCTGGTTTGGGCGCCATGTCTCCCGGCTGCGGAGTGAATGCGGGAATAATCGGGGACTATGGTCACACCTCAATTCCCTTTTCTTTTGTTCGAGAACCTGGCGCAGTCCGTTGTGTCGCGGTTCCCGCCGCCGCCGTGGGCCGTGCAGGAGGCGCATCGACGTATCGTGCTGCTGCTCAACCATGTGTTGATGCAGGAGCCGGTCGCGATGACCCGCATGGCGCGCCAGAAGGGTTCCGTGATTCTGGCGCAATGGCGCAGCTTCACTATCCGGCTGCTGGTGACGCCGGCCGGTTTGCTGGACCTGGCTCAGCCCGAAGCGCGCCCCGATCTGAGCCTCACGGCCACAGACGCGTCGGCGGCCGTCATGGCGCAGGCTCTGCTGCGGGGCGATAAACCGGCGATCCGGATCGAGGGTGATGTGCAACTGGCGGCCGACGTCAATTGGTTGGTGGACCATCTGCGCTGGGACGTCGAGGACGATCTGGCGCGCATCGTTGGTGACGCACCTGCCCACGCGCTGGGTGAGGTGGCAAGACGTATGGGCCAGGTTCTGCGCCAGTTTGTCGCCAAGGCCCCGACGCCCGCGCAGCCCGATGGACCTGCCCCATGACGCGTGTGCTGCGCGGTACCTTCATCGTCTGGGTGGTGTTCCGTTATGGCCTTGACGAGCTGTTTCTGAACAGTTTCCGCCAGCCCTGGTTGCGCATGGCGGGACGGATCGTGTCGGTCGGTCGTCGACTCGATGCGCCGCGCGGGGTACGGCTGCGGATGGCGCTCGAGCGGTTGGGCCCGATCTTCGTCAAGTTCGGTCAGGTCCTGTCGACCCGGCGCGATTTGCTTCCGGTCGATGTCTCCGACGAGCTGGCGCGTCTGCAGGACCAGGTGCCACCATTCGATTCGGATATCGCGATTCGATCAATCGAACGCGCGTTTCGCAAACCCTTGAACGAGATTTTTGTCTCCTTCGAACGAGAACCGGTGGCCAGTGCCTCGATCGCGCAGGTGCATTTCGCGGTGCTGAAAGATCGGCATGGCAAGCTGCATGACGTCGCGGTCAAGGTACTGCGTCCCGGCATGTTGCCAGCAATCGAAAAGGACCTCAGCCTGATGCGCATGATGGCGTCATGGGTCGGTGGCTTGTCCAGCGACGGGCGCCGACTCAAGCCGCGCGAGGTCGTGGCCGAATTCGACAAGTACCTGCACGACGAACTCGACCTGGTGCGCGAGGCCGCTTGCGCCGCGCAACTGCGCCGCAACATGGCCGGACTCGACCTGGTGCTGATCCCCGAAATGCACTGGGACTACTGCAGCCCCGAAGTCATCGTGATGGAGCGCATGCGCGGCATCCCGATCAGCCAGGTGGATCGTCTGCGGGCCCGAAGTCATCGTGATGGAGCGCATGCGCGGCATCCCGATCAGCCAGGTGGATCGTCTGCGGGCTGCCGGAGTCGACATTCCCAAGTTGGCACGTGACGGCGTGACGCTGTTTTTCACCCAGGTGTTTCGTGATGGTTTCTTCCATGCGGACATGCATCCCGGCAACATCCAGGTCAGTGTCGCGCCGGAAACCTTCGGCCGCTACATTTCGCTCGATTTCGGCATCGTCGGTACCTTGACCGAGTTCGACAAGGAGTACTTGGCACAGAATTTCACCGCATTTTTCCGCCGCGATTACAAGCGGGTTGCAGAGCTGCATATCGAATCGGGTTGGGTGCCACCGACGACCCGGGTCGACGAGCTCGAGGCCGCGGTGGTATTTCGACCGTCCGCTCAAGGAGATATCCCTGGGCATGGTGCTGATGCGCCTGTTCCAGACGTCGCGCCGGTTTCAGGTCGAGATCCAGCCGCAGCTGGTCCTGTTGCAAAAGACACTGCTCAATATTGAAGGGCTCGGCCGCGACCTCGACCCCGAACTGGATCTGTGGAGCAGCGCCAAGCCCTTTCTCGAGAAGTGGATGCTCGAACAGGTCGGCCCGCAGAAGTTGCTGGAGCAGCTCAAGGAGGAGGCGCCACGGTACGCCAAACTGTTGCCGGGCTTGCCGCGCCTGCTTGACAGCTATCTGCGCCAGCATCCGGCCGATCTGCGGCGCGAGGTGAAGGAGTTGCTGGCCGAGCAGAAGCGCACCAATCGCCTGTTGCAAGGCCTGGTTTATGGTGGCGTGGGTTTTGCGCTGGGCTTGCTGGCCATGCAGATACTGGTAAGGGTCCGATTGTTCTGAAGCCAATCGCCAGGCAGCCTTGCAAAACGATGCACTGCCTATAATTGAAGGTTTTGCAAACCTTCAATCCGGGTCCATCAGCATGCCGATCTACGCCTATAAATGTGAGTCTTGCGGCTTTGCCAAGGACGTGTTGCAGAAAATGTCTGATGCGCCCTTGAGTGAGTGTCCATCCTGTGGTGCTGCGACTTTTCGCAAGCAGCTCACCGCGGCTGGATTCCAGCTCAAGGGTTCGGGTTGGTACGTGACCGATTTCCGCGGTGATAACACCGGCCCCGCAGGCAAGTCCGATGACAAACCGGCAGATTCGGGCGCCAGCAAGACCAAAAGCGGCGGTGACGCACCCGCAGCCAAGAGCACGTCAGCGGCACCGGCGGCTGAACCGGTGTCCAAGAAGACTGCGACCACTCCCAACACGGGTTCGGACACCTGAACACTGCCGGCCCCGGCGCTTTGATGCCCTTTCGCAAGTACCTTCTCACCGGACTGCTGGTCTGGTTGCCGCTGGCCATTACCGTCTGGGTGATGTTGTGGCTGGTAAGCATGCTCGATGGCATTTTTTCGGGTTTCCTGTCGGGTGTGGAAGCATTGTTGCCCTATGGCGGCCCCTACCCGTTTATCGAACGCTTGCGCACCATACCCGGACTGGGTGTGATCCTTGTGTTCCTGACGCTGCTGTTCACCGGCGTGGTGGTGTCCAATGTGGCGGGTCGCTGGTGGGTGCGGCAATGGGATCGCCTTTTTGCCAACATCCCGTTCATCAAATCGATCTATAACAGTGTCAAGAAGGTGTCCCACACGTTGTTCTCGAAGGACGCAAAGGCGTTCCGCACGGCGATGCTGATCCAGTACCCCCGTGCAGGCGCGTGGACGATCGCGTTTCAAACCGGCGAACCGCAGGGTGAAGCCGCCAACTACCTAGGCCCTGGTTTCGTCAGTGTCTATGTTCCGACCACCCCGAACCCGACCAGCGGTTTTTTTCTGATGTTGCCGCGCTCGGACGTGATAGAACTGGAAATGAGTGTCGACGAAGCACTCACCTACGTGATCTCCATGGGTTCCGTGGCGCCTGGCATCACGCCGCGACGGATTGACACCCCGACTCCCTAGCCCTTGCCAGCCTTCCGGCTGGCCAATGAAAGCCATTCCCCATGACCATGCGTACCCATTATTGCGGCCTTGTGACCGAAGCCCTGCTCGGCGAAACCGTCAGCCTGTGTGGCTGGGTCAACCGCCGCCGCGACCATGGTGGCGTCATTTTTGTCGACTTGCGCGATCGCGAGGGCTACGTGCAGGTGGTATGCGACCCCGATCGTGCCGGGATGTTTTCCCTGGCCGAGGGGCTGCGCAATGAGTTTTGTGTGCAGATCCACGGCATCGTGCGTTCGCGCCCGGACGGAACGGTCAACGACAGTCTGCGCAGCGGCAAGGTCGAAGTCCTATGCCATGACCTGGTGGTGCTGAACCCGTCGGTGACACCGCCGTTTCAACTCGACGACGACAACCTGAGCGAGACCACGCGGCTGACCCATCGGGTGCTGGATTTACGCCGGCCCTACATGCAGCAGAACCTGAAGCTGCGCTACCGGGTGTCGATGGAAGTACGCAAGTTCCTTGATGCCCAGGGTTTCATTGATATCGAGACGCCGATGCTGACCAAGTCCACGCCCGAGGGGGCACGGGACTATCTTGTCCCGAGCCGTGTGCACGCCGGGTACTTCTTCGCCTTGCCGCAGTCACCACAGTTGTTCAAGCAGTTGTTGATGGTGGCTGGGTATGACCGCTATTACCAGATCACCAAGTGTTTCCGCGACGAGGACCTGCGGGCCGACCGACAACCGGAGTTCACGCAGATCGATATCGAAACCTCGTTCCTGGGCGAACAGGAAATCCGCGACCTGACCCAGGCCATGATCACCACGGTGTTCAAGAACACCATGGACGTGGACCTGGGCGAGTTTCCGGTCATGGCCTATAGCGAGGCGATGCACCGCTTCGGATCGGACAAACCGGATCTGCGCGTCAAGATGGAGTTCACCGAGCTCACCGACGTGATGGCCGACGTTGACTTCAAGGTGTTCGCCAGTGCTGCCGCGGCCAAGGGTGGCCGAGTGGTCGGTCTGCGGGTGCCGGGTGGCGCACGTGAAGGCAGCGGCCTGAGCCGAGGCGAGATCGATGCGTATACCGAGTTCGTCAAGATTTACGGCGCCAAGGGCCTGGCCTACATCAAGGTCAATGATGGTTCGGCCGGCCCCGGCGATGCGTCGTCCCGTTGGCCTGGCCTGCAGAGCCCGATCGTCAAGAACCTGCATGACAAGGCCCTGGCCGAAGTACTGGCGCGCACAGGAGCGCAGGATGGTGATCTGATTTTCTTCGGCGCCGACAAGGTCAAGGTGGTCAACGACGCGATCGGCGCCTTGCGGCTGAAGATCGGGCACAGTGACTTTGGCCAGAAAGGCGGCTTGTTCGAGGCCGGTTGGCGTCCGTTGTGGGTGGTGGACTTCCCGATGTTCGAGTTCGATGAGGAGGCACAACGCTACACGGCGACGCACCATCCATTCACCGCGCCCAAGGACGGGCACGAGGACTGGATGGTCACCGCCCCGGAGAAATGTGTCTCCAAGGGTTACGACATGGTGCTCAACGGCTGGGAAATGGGGGGTGGCTCGGTGCGTATCCACCGTGCCGACGTACAGCAAAAGGTATTTGATGCACTCAAGATCTCCCCGCAGGAGGCACAGCTCAAGTTCGGATTCCTGCTCGACGCCCTGCAATATGGTGCGCCGCCCCACGGTGGCCTGGCGTTCGGGCTGGACCGCATCGTCACGCTGATGACCGGTGCCGAGTCGATCCGCGATGTGATCGCTTTCCCCAAGACCCAGCGAGCGCAATGCCTGTTGACCAATGCGCCGTCGGCCGTTGACGAGAAGCAGTTGCGCGAGTTGCATATTCGCCTGCGTTCGGCGCAAGCGGTCTGACACCGGGTGCTGGCGACGTCGCTGTCACGGCTGCTTTTGCCCACTGCCTGGGGTCGCGGTGGCTCCTGTCGCATGCACGAAAAATCGGCGCGTGATGCAAAATGGGAGAGCGTCTGTGCATATTCGCTCCCGATGTCCAAGGCCTACAAGATTCCCCAATCTGTGCTGGTGGTGATCCACACGCCGGCGGCCGAGGTGTTGCTGATCCGACGTGCGGATGCGGATGACTTCTGGCAGTCGGTGACTGGCAGCAAAGACAACCTTGACGAGGACTTTCGGACCACGGCCGCGCGCGAGGTCCTGGAGGAGACCGGTATCGATTGCCGCGCAGGGTCCGCGCTGGCCCATGCGCTGGTCGATTGGCGGTTGGAAAACGTGTACGAGATCTACCCGCTCTGGCGCCATCGGTTTGCCCCTGGAGTGACGCGCAATACCGAGCATCTGTTCGGCTTGTGCGTGCCGGCGCAGACCCCGGTCCGGCTGAACCCGCGTGAACATGGCGCCTATCGCTGGTTGCCGTGGCGAGATGCGGCAGACGCGTGCTTTTCTCCGTCCAATGCCGAGGCGATCCTGATGTTGCCGCGCTGGTTGCACGACAAGGTGACGCGATGAACATCGTGCGGGTTGCCACTTACAACATCCACAAGGGAGTCCAGGGCGTCGGGCCTGGGCGACGGCTCGAGATCCACAATCTGGGCCATGCGGTCGAACAACTCGACGCCGATATCGTCTGCCTGCAGGAAGTGCGCAGGTTGAACCGGGGCGAAGCGCGTTATTTCTCACACTGGCCGGATGTTCCGCAGGCTGAGTACCTCGCGCCGCCGGGTTACGAAGCGGTGTACCGTACCAATGCCACGACGCGCCATGGTGAACATGGCAACGCGATGCTGTCACGCTGGCCGGTGCTGTCGCATCAGCACGAGGACATATCAGATCATCGCTTCGAGCAACGCGGGCTGCTGCATTCGCAGGTCAACCTGCATGGGCAGGTGGTGCATGTCGTGGTTGTGCATCTGGGCCTGATCCGCGCCGGCCGCATGCGCCAGATCGCGCAGCTGGAGCGTTATATCGCACGGGAGGTCCCGATCCGGGCGCCCCTGATCGTGGCCGGTGATTTCAATGACTGGGGTACGCTGGTGCAACGCGAGATGGCAGGCATGGGACTGTTGAGTTTCACCGAGTCGATACAGCCGACTTATCCTTCGCGACTGCCGCTGGCGCAACTGGACTACGTCTACGCGCGTGGCTTGTTGCCACACGGCTTGCTGGTGCCCCGTGGGCGCATCTGGTGGCGCATGTCCGACCATCTGCCGCTGGTGGCGGAGTTCCAGTTGCCAGACCTGCCCTGACGGCCGCAATGGCCAGATCGCGGGGCAACCACCACATCAGTCTGCTGGAGGGTGGCACGGAATTTTTTCCGGCACTGATCCAGGCTATTGATGCCGCGCGACTGGAGGTGCGGCTGGAAACCTACATCTTCCATCTGGATGCCTCGGGCGAGCAGGTAGCCGATGCGCTGGCCCGCGCGGCAGTGCGGGGCGTGCAGGTCTATCTGACCCTGGACGGTTTTGGCACACCACAATTGCCCGCCTCATGGCAGCAGCGGTTCACCGATTGCGGAGTGCAGTGGCGCATTTTCCTGCCGCTGGGACGTGTGGGTGTGTTCATCCCGAGCCGATGGCGCCGCCTGCATCGCAAGTTGTGTGTCGTCGACGCGCAAGTGGTTTTCTGCGGCGGTATCAACATTCTGGATGATCTGAACGACCCTGACTTTGGCGTCTTGCCGGAGCCGCGGCTGGATTTCGCCGTCCGGGTCACCGGCCCGTTGGTGCAGGACGCGCTGGAGGTGATGACGCGTTTCTGGTGGCGCATGACCGTGGCCTCCGACGTGCGCGACCGCGAGTTTCCGGCGGTCTGGCATGATTTGCAGGAGCGCCTGCGCAAGGCGCTGGCCGAACTCAAGGTGCCATCGGATCTGCACGCCGATGCACCGCAGTCGCAGTTGGGGTCGTTGCGTGGGCAATCCGCCCGGGCGGATCTGGTCTTGCGGGACAACCTGCGTAATCGGCGCCGGATCGAGCGTGCCTACCTGCGTGCAATTGGTTCGGCACGGCATGAAGTCATCATCGCCAACGCCTATTTCCTGCCTGGGGCGCGCTTGCGCAAGGCGTTGACGATGGCAGCGCAACGCGGCGTTCGGGTACGCCTGTTACTGCAGGGGCGTTACGAGTATTTTCTGCAATACCATGCCGCGCGGCCTGTTTATGGCGCGCTGCTCGATGCCGGTGTGGAAATTCATGAATACGCGCCCAGTTTCCTGCACGCCAAGGTGGCCGTGGTGGATACCCGATGGGCCACCGTTGGATCGTCCAACCTGGATCCCCTGAGCCTGCTGCTGGCGCGCGAAGCCAACATCGTGGTGCGCGATGCGGATTTTGCAGCCTTGTTGCGCAAACGACTGGAACTGGCCATGGGGCAGGGCGGACACCTGGTCGATGCCGCTGCCTATCTCAACCGGTCGTGGGGCCAGCGCCTGCGCGAAACCCTGGCCCTGGCCGTGGTGCGGGCCGGCCTTTTCCTGATCGGTCGGCGGTATTGATTGGCAGCAAGCCCCACCAAAAACCCAGGTGGCCGATCGCTGGTACGATCTGCCGATGTTGATGCAGTCCCCCTCCACCATGAATGTTTCCGACTCCGACGAGGGCGTGCCGCTATCGCTCAAGATCCGCCAGCGGCTGGTTGCCGCGCGCCGGCGCTACCATGCCAACGACAACATTGCCGATTTCATCGAGCCCGGCGAATTGGAGTTGCTGCTCGACGAGGTAGAGGAGAAGATGAAGGGTGTACTCGCCAGCTTGGTGATTGACACCGAAAATGACCACAACACCGACCAGACCGCGCGCCGGGTCGCCAAGCTGTATGTCAACGAGGTGTTCCGTGGCCGTTACGTGACGGCGCCGACGATCACCGAGTTTCCGAATGCCGAACACCTCAACGAGTTGATGATCGTCGGGCCGATCACTGTGCGCAGTGCCTGCAGCCACCATTTCTGCCCGGTCATCGGCAAGCTCTGGATTGGCGTCATGCCCAACGAACATACCAACGTGATTGGTCTGTCGAAATACGCGCGACTGGCCGAATGGGTCATGGGCCGGCCCCAGATCCAGGAGGAAGCCGTGGTGCAATTGGCTGACCTGATCCAGCTCAAGACGCAACCCGACGGACTGGCGATCGTGATGGAGGCCAGCCACTATTGCATGGCCTGGCGCGGCGTCAAGGATATGGACAGCAAGATGATCAATTCGGTGATGCGAGGCTCTTTCCTCAAGGACCCGAACCTGCGCCGCGAATTTTTGTCCCTGATTCCTGGAAAGGGCTGACACCATGCTGGTCCGACTTCTGTATGCCAGCCGCGCGGTGGACACCACCCATGAGGCGATCGATGCCATCCTCACCCAATCGCGGCAATCCAATCCGGCCTGCGGCATTACCGGCATCCTGTGTTATGGCGGCGGCATCTTCCTGCAGGCGATCGAGGGCGGCCGCATGGCTGTCAGTGACCTGTTCAGCCATATCCAGAAAGACAAGCGGCACAAGGACGTGGTGCTGCTGCATTACGAAGAAATCTCCGAACGCCGCTTCGGTGGCTGGACCATGGGTCAGGTCAACATGTCGCGCATCAACACCTCTATCCTGCTGAAATACGCGGAGAAGCCCGAACTCGATCCCTATAAGGTATCCGGCAAGGTCTCGTTGGCCCTGCTCGAGGAGTTGATGGCCACTGCGTCGATCATGGGGCGCGCCTGAGCAACGAAGGGTTGCGGCGCAAGGACCGGCCCGTAATGTGTCGTCGAAGGAACTGCTGATCGGTTGCGACTTCAGCAGCCGGCCCGACCATCGCAAGCCGATCGTCATTGCCAGGGGACGACTGCAGGACCCGTCGACCGTTGTCCTGGATTCCATCGACACCCTGAACTCCCCGCAGGCCTTTGCGCAGTGGCTGGTGCGTGAGCCGCAATGGCTGGGAGCATTCGACTTCCCGTTTGGGTTGCCACGCGAGTTGGTGATCGCGCAAGCCTGGCCCACCGTCTGGGTGGACACCATGCGTCTGTATGCCAGCCTGAGCCGCGCCGACATCCGTGACCGGTTCGCCGCTTTTTGCGCACGCCGCCCGGTGGGCGGCAAGTTCGCCCATCGTGCGACTGACCGCTGGGCTGGGTCGAGCCCGTCGATGAAATGGGTCAATCCACCCGTGGCCTTCATGCTGCATGCCGGCGTGCCGGCACTGATCGATGCTGGAGTGTGCCTGCCCGGCCTGCATCCGGGCGATCCGGACGATGTCGACGCACAGGGTCGGCCGCGTCGGGTGGGGCTCGAGGCCTATCCGGGATTGCTCGCGCGCGAGGTGCTTGGACGCGCCAGTTACAAGAGCGACGACCGCGCGAAGCAGACGGTGCAGCGGCGCGCCTGCCGCCAGCGCTTGCTGGATGCATTGCAGGACGGCCATACCCGACTGGGCTTGCGTTTGTCAGTGACGCCGGGCCAGCGCACGATGTTGCTCGATGACGGCCGAGGCGATCGGCTGGACGCAGCGTTGTGTCTGGTGCAGGCCGCCTGGGGTGCCAGACAGGGGTGGCCTGATTTTGGTCTGCCGATGCCGATCGACCCGCTCGAGGGCTGGATCGTCACCGCCTTGCCGTCGCCTGCCAGTTGACTGGCTGTCCGGCAGCGGCCGTGGTGCGTCAGTGCCCTCCGGGCATTACGCGTTCTTCGAGCTTGCGCGCAAGTTGCGTGACGGCCAACGCGGCCGGGCAGCCAGGCAAAGTCTGCATCAGCAATTGGCGGCGCATCACCGCCTGGCGCACCGAAGGGTCTGCCGGTATGTCGCCCAGGTGCACCAGGTGCACCCCGCGCCCGGGTTCGGTCACGACAAAACGGTCCAGCACCTGTTGCAACTGGCCGGTGATCGCCCGGCCGTCGCCCAGCCGTGCGGTCTGGTTGATCACCATGTGTATGTTCTCGCGCTTTTGCTGGCTGGCCAGCACCTTGATCGTTGCGTAGGCATCGGTCAGTGATGTGGGCTCGGGCGTGGCCACCACCAGCACGACCGAAGCCAGTGCCACCGCGAACAGGACCACGTCGGAGATGCCGGCACCGGTGTCGAGCAACACAACGTCGTAGCGGGGAATCAATCCTTCGATGACGTGCAGGAATTGCGCACGGATCTCGGGTGTCAGGCGCGAATATTCCACCATGCCGGAGCCCGCCAGCAACACCGAGAATCCACCCGGCGCCTGGATGATGGCCTCGTCGAGTTGGGACTTGCCGCTGAATACGTCGTGCAGCGTCACCTTGGGATAGAGGTTGAGCACCACGTCCAGGTTGGCCAGTCCGAGATCAGCGTCGAGCACCAGAACTTTATGACCCCGTTTGGCCAAAGCCGCCGCCAGGTTGGCAGAAACGAAGGTTTTGCCCACGCCCCCTTTGCCACTGGTCACCGCCATGACCTTGCCGTGCGGCGTCAACGGCACCTGCGGCTCTGGCGCAGTCGGGTCCGCGTCGGGACGCAACTGTTCGCTCATGGTTGGACTCCGCTTGTTCCGCTACCGGTCGTGTCGACCGCAACACGTTCAAGCCATGCCGGCTCACCCAGGGCTAAGTGACCAAACAAAAGATTTTTCTCCTCGGCGCTGACCGCAATCGCCTGTTGATGGTCGATACAGACGCGGTTGCGACCTTGTGCCTTGGACTGATACAAGAGGTTGTCGGCACGTTCTATCCATAGTGGAGCGGTGGAGCGGACCCAGGCCGGCGCGTAGGCGCCTCCGATGCTGATTGTGGCGCGCACCATGGTGTTCAAACCGATCGGTATCGTCAACGCTTCCACCGTCATCCGGATCCGCTCGGCCACTGCTTCGCCGACCGATACCAGGCAATTGGGCAGCACCACGGCAAACTCCTCACCCCCGTATCGCGCCACCGAATCCATGGGGCGGATGCAACGCGACAGACACTTGGCAACTGCCTGCAAGACCTGGTCTCCGACCAGATGGCCATGGGTATCGTTGATGCACTTGAAATGATCAATGTCCATCATCAACAGCAATGCCGGCTCGCCCGATCGGGCTACACCATCGATTTCGCGCTCCAGGATCGACAGGAAGTGGCGCCGGTTGGCCAGCCCGGTCAACGGGTCCTTCAGTGACAATTCGCACAGTCCGTCGATTACTTTTTGCACGAACTCGGTCGGATGTTGCGCGCTGTCTGGTAACGTCACTGTCGCACCGTGTTCGAGCAGGGCGCACGCGTCACCCAACTGAAGGTCACTAATGTCTACGACGGACGATGCGTGCGATGAATTCACAGTCAACAGGCGGATGGCAACCGGAAAGTTTAACAGCATGCCCTGGGCGCCAGACCGAGGGAATACGCCAGTTTGCCAGGGGTTTTGGTCGGCGGCTGCAGCTGCCGGGCGTCAAGCTGGCGCCAGCGCCGCGGGCTGACCGCACACACTGCACGACGGATTGCGCGAAATCCGGATTTCGCTCCATTCCATGGCACCGGCATCGAGCATCTGCAATCGACCGGTCAGCGGGGTGCCCACGCCCGCGAGCAGCTTCAAGGCTTCCGCCGCCTGCATGGTGCCGATGATGCCCACCAGCGGCGCGAACACACCCAGGGTAGAGCAGAGGGCTTCCTCAAATTCGGCCTCGGGCGGGAACACGCAGGCATAACACGGCGAGTTGGCGTCGCGCGTATCGTAGACGCTCAATTGGCCGTCGAACCGGATCGCCGCTCCGGAGACCAGCGGCTTGCGATGCCGAACACATGCGGCATTGAGCAGATGCCGGGTCGCGAAGTTGTCGCTGCAATCGAGCACCACGTCAACCGACGGGAGCAGGCGATCGAGCAATGCGGCATCGGCACGTTCACGCACGCAGGTCACTTGGACTTCCGGATTGATGGCGGTGACGGCGAGGCTGGCTGATTCGACCTTGGGTGTGCCGACCCGAGCCGTCGTGTGGGCGACCTGACGCTGCAAATTGGTGAGGTCCACTGCGTCATCATCGACCAATGTGATGCGTCCTACTCCGGATGAGCCGAGGTACAGCGCCACCGGAGAACCCAGTCCACCGGCTCCCAGGATCAGGGCGTGGCCCGCGCAGATGCGCTGCTGGCCTTCCACACCGATGTCGTCGAGCAGAACATGGCGTGCGTACCGTAGCAGTTGCTGGTCGTTCATGCAGCCGTTGGCGCGCGAGGTGCCACCCTTCAGTTGCTCTTGGGTTCTTCCTTGCGTTCGGTCAAAGTCTTGCTGACCAGCACCGGCTGTCCCTTGAGTTGGTTGAGTGCCTGAACCAGCTGGAAGTCCTTGTCCGAGCCAAACTCGGGAATCTTGCGGTCAGCCAGGGGTTTCTTGCTCTCTTCTTCGAGCTGCTTGAGCGCCAGTTCGCGCGCCTTTTCGCGTGCGACATCCTTCGTCTCTTGACCCTGGCCGCTGCTGAGGTGTTTTTCGCGCAAGGCCGCGAACAGATTGCCCTCTTCGGTTTCGTCAACCATGACGTCCGGCACGATGCCCTTGGCCTGGATCGATGCGCCACTGGGTGTGTAATACCGTGCCGTGGTGATCTTCAGGCCGGTGTCCGGGCCCAACGGGCGCACGGTCTGCACCGAACCCTTGCCAAAACTCTGGCGACCCATGATCGTGGCCCGTTTGTGGTCCTGCAAGGCCCCGGCAACGATCTCGCTGGCCGACGCCGAACCTTCATTGACCAGCACCACCAGCGGCACGGTTTTAATGGCGGCTGGCAAGCGTTTGAGCGGATCGCTTGCGCCGCGGCGCAGATAGGCTTCCGGCGCGGCGCGGTAGACGAACTTGCTTTCCGGCAACTGGCCGTTGGTCGAGACTACGGTAACGTTCTCGGGTAGGAAAGCCGCCGAGATCGCCACCGCCGCGTCGAGCAGGCCGCCGGGGTCGTTGCGCAGGTCGAGCACCAGACCCTTGAGGTTGGGCTCCTGCTTGTAGATGTCGTCGACCTTGCGCACGAAGTCCTCGACCGTACGCTCCTGGAACTGGCTCAGCCGGATCCAGGCGTAACCAGGCTCCACGATCTTGCTGCGCACAGACTGGGTGCGGATTTCCTCGCGCGTGAGGGTGACCGGGAACGTGCGGTTCTCGTCCCGCCGAAGGATCGTGAGCGTCACCTTGGTGTTGGGTTCACCACGCATGCGCTTGACTGCGTCATTGAGAGACAGGCCCTTGACCGCCGTTTCGTCGATCTTGGTGATCAGGTCATTGGTCTTGAGGCCGGCGCGGAACGCCGGTGTACCTTCGATTGGCGAGACGATCTTGACCAGACCGTCTTCCTGGGTGATCTCGATGCCGACACCGACAAATCGGCCGCTCGTACCTTCCCGGAATTCCTTGAATGACTTCTTGTCGAAATACTGCGAGTGCGGATCCAGACTCGACACCATGCCGGAGATGGCATCGGTGATCAGCTTCTTTTCGTCGACCGGCTCGACATAGTCGCTCTTGACCATGCTGAAAACCGCGGCCAGTTGCTGCAGTTCTTCCAGCGGCAGCGGCGCCAGCGTTCCGCGTGCCACGGTCTGCAGCGACACCGTCGTCAAAGCGCCAGCGACCACACCCAACGAGATCCAGCCAGCAACTTTCAGTTTGTGACCCATGATGATTGATTCCTCTCTAGAGAACGCCCGGCTGCGTCGGAAGTTCGTGCACCGACTTGTCAGCCTATCGCACAGCCGATCCCGGTACCGGCAGGCGGGACAATATACACCTTGGAGCCGGGCGTGGCCCGCGGGTTCCGGCAAGTCCCCGGGCCGGGCACAATAAATGCGTAAGCAGCGCGTTTTTCAGCTGCGTCCCTGCGCTGCCACGGCGTTCGCGGCCGCTTCGGCTACAGCGGCGTCGCCGAGATAGTAGTGGCGAATCGGCGTCAGCGTGGCATCAAGCTCATATACCAACGGAATGCCATTGGGAATGTTGAGCCTGACGATGTCGGAGTCGGAAACCTTGTCCAGGTATTTCACCAGCGCCCGGATCGAGTTGCCATGCGCCGACACGACGATACGTTTGCCGGCGCGGACGGCCGGTGCCATGGCGTCGTTCCAGAATGGCAGCACCCGTGCGACGGTGTCCTTCAGGCACTCGGTCAGCGGCACCTGTTCGGGTGACAGCTTGGCATACCGTACATCCGAGCGTTCGCTACGCGGATCCTGGGGGTCCAGCGCCGGAGGCGGGATGTCGTAGCTGCGCCGCCATGCCAGAACCTGTTCGTCGCCGTACTGTTTGGCGATGTCTGCCTTGTTCAGACCCTGCAGCGCGCCGTAGTGGCGTTCGTTCAGGCGCCAGCTGTGCACCACCGGCAGCCAGGTCCGGTCCAGTTCGTCCAGGCAATGCCACAAGGTCCGGGTGGCGCGCTTGAGGACGCTGGTATAGGCCAGGTCGAAGTCGAAAGCCTGTTCGCGCAGCAGCCGGCCAGCGTCTTTCGCCTGGGCGATGCCGGTGTCAGTCAGATCGACGTCGGTCCAGCCGGTGAACCGGTTCTCCAGGTTCCAGGTCGATTCACCGTGGCGGATCAATACGAGTTTGTGCATGGTCTCAATTCAGCAGGATGGCGGTAAGGTCAAACGGGTTGCGGCGTCCCATGGTGCATCTGAATCGGACCTGTGCAATCGTGCCTTTGTCCGTTTCGCCACCAGTGGGTTGTCCGCCATTCTAAAATGCCGGCTCTTGCGCCCCCTGGCGCTCCGAATCCACTGTCAAGGAATGTCGTGAATTTTGTTGTCGAGAACTGGATGTTGGTGTTGGTTGCCCTGTCGTCGGGTGCCATGTTGTTTCTGCCGATGTTGCGCGGGGCAGCCGATGGTGGCGTCACGACGGCAGCCGCGGTTCAGCTGCTCAACCGCGAGAAAGCGGTCATGATCGATGTCTGCGAGGCTGAGGAATACGCTGCCGGCCATCCGGGAGGCGCCCGGAACATTCCGCTCAGCCAGCTTGAAGCCAAATTGCCCGCAACTGTGAAGAACAAGGCGGTACCAGTGATCCTGGTGTGCCAGAGTGGTGCGCGTTCGGGTCGTGCCGTGGCGATCGCCAAAAAGCTGGGCTACGAAAAGGCGCAGTCCCTCTCCGGTGGTCTGTCTGCCTGGAAAAGCGCCAATCTGCCGGTCGACAAGACCTGAATCCGGCCGGTTCCGCGGTTCCTGTCGGACCGCCCGTCTCCCTGTTCTGTTGAAAGCGTCCCTCATGCAACCCGTCAAGATGTATTCGACCGCGACATGCCCTTATTGCATCCGTGCCAAGCAACTGCTCAAGGATCGTGGCGTCGCCCAGATCGACGAGATCCGGGTCGACCTGAACCACGCCGAACGGTCGCGCATGATGGAGATCACCGGACGGCGGACGGTTCCGCAAATCTTCATCGGGTCGACCCATGTCGGTGGTTGCGACGATCTGATGGACCTCGACAGCCAAGGTGGCCTGTTGCCCCTGCTGCACGCCAACTGAAGCCAGCGTGGGCGTCCTGACGCACCTGAGATAATGGCGCGTCGTGTGGGCGACGCCGCGCGGATCGTCGATCCGCTCCCGGTGTCCAACCCGCTTCCCTCAACCTGAAAGTGACCTCATGGCAGAAGAAAACACCCCCACGTTCCAGATCCAGCGCATCTACCTGAAGGAGTCCTCGCTGGAGCAACCCAATTCACCGGCGATCCTGCTTGAGAAGGAGCAACCGTCCGTGGACATCCAGTTGGGTGTCGAGGCCAATCCGGCTGCAGACGGGGTCTATGAAATCTGTGTGACGGCCACCGTGCATACCAAACTCCAGGAGCGCACCGTGTTCCTGGTCGAAGTCAAACAGGCCGGCATCTTCGAGATTCGCAACATCGAAGAGGAACAGATGGCCCAGATCATGGGCATCGCCTGCCCGCAGATCGTCTATCCGTATTTGCGCGCCAACGTGGCCGACCTGATCCAGCGCAGCGGGTTCCCGCCAGTGCATCTGTCCGAGATCAATTTCCAGGCGATGTACGAGCAACAACGCGCCCAGGCCGCCGAAGCCGCGACCGCAGGCAACATCACCCAATAAGCCTGTCTCGGGCTGCTTGCGTGGCGCCGGGCGCATCGACTAGTGGACATTGCCATTCTCGGAGCGGGTGCCTGGGGTACGGCACTGGCAGTGAATCTGGCGGGCCGTGCGGGTACAGGCCATCGGGTGCGCCTGTGGACCCGTGACCCGGCCCAGGTCGCCGCGATGCGGCAGTTGCGGGTGAACCAGCGGTACCTGCCTTCGGCGCCATTGCCGCCATCGCTGCAGCTGGGTAGCTGGTCGACGATGCCGGTGGTGCCCGAGGCTGGCGCCGATGACCTGGTTGCGATGCTGGGGCCGGTTGATCTGGTCGTGCTCGCCACACCAATGGCCGCACTGCGCGACATGTTGACCCAGCTGCGGCATTGCCGCGCTCCCGTGGTCTGGTTGTGCAAGGGTTTCGAGCCGGCGCAGCCGGCCGTTGCGCGGACAGATCATGCGGTGGTTGGTCTGATGGCGCATGAAGTCCAGGCCGAAGTGGCACCCGCTTTGCTGGCCGGGGTGCTGAGCGGGCCGAGTTTTGCACAGGAGGTTGCGCAGGGCAAACCGGCCGCGCTGGTGGCAGCCAGTGTTCACCCGCGGGTGCGCAGCGCCCTGGTCGACGTCTTTCATGGTGCGCAATTGCGCATCTATGCCAGCGATGACATCGTCGGTGTCGAGGTTGGCGGCGCAGTGAAGAACGTGTTGGCCATTGCCACCGGCCTGTGTGACGGCCTGGATCTGGGCATGAACGCGCGAGCGGCCCTGATCACCCGTGGATTGCATGAAATGACCCGGTTCGGCGTGGCGCTGGGTGCACACCCCGAAACCTTTACCGGTCTCAGTGGCCTGGGCGACCTGGTGCTGACCGCCACCGGTGACCTCTCGCGCAACCGTCAGGTCGGCCTGGCCCTGGCGCGCGGGCAGACTCTGGCCCAGGCGGTGCAGGCGCTGGGCCATGTGGCCGAAGGCGTTTTCTGCGCCCGAACCGTCGCCGAGCGAGCCGGTGCGCTTGGGATCGAGATGCCGATCAGCTGCGCCGTCGACGCCTTGCTCGATGGCCGGCTCGACCCGCGGCAGGCCGTTGCGGCCTTGATGGCCCGTGAGGCGCGCGACGAGATCTGATACCGCAGTGCCAGCGACACGCAGGAACCCAGGCGTCAAACTCAGGCCGGAACCGGCCCTGCAGTGCACGCGGATAGTGTCATGCGTCGTTGGATCTCTCTGAAGCATCGCGGTAGGCCAGGCGCACGTAGATGGGTGCGAACGACTCCGCCTGCGTGATGTCGATCAGATTTTCCTTGGCCAGTTCCAGCAACGCGATGAAGGTCACCACCAGCACCTGTGGGCCCCTGGCGGGATCGAACAAGGCCTCGAACTCGACGAAACGCTGTCCCTGCAGGCGGCGCAACACGATGCCCATGTGTTCGCGCACCGACAACTGTTCGCGCGAGATGTGGTGGTGCTGCACCAGTGTGGCCCGGCGCAGGATGTCGCGCCAGGCTTCCTGCAGATCGGCCAGATCGACATCGGGGAAACGGGGCGCCAGCGATTGTTCGATCGTCACCTGCGCGCGCAGGAAGTCGCGTCCTGCCTGCGCAATCGTGTTCAATGCCGCAGCAGCCAGCTTGATCTGTTCATATTCCAGCAACCGGCGCACCAGTTCGGCGCGCGGGTCTTCGGCCTCTTCGCCCGGCGCCGCCTTGCGCGGCGGCAACAACATGCGCGACTTGATTTCGATCAGCATCGCCGCCATCAGCAGGTATTCCGCAGCCAGTTCCAGGTTGTGGCCGCGAATTTCGTCCACGTAGACCAGATACTGGCGCGTCACGCCGGCCATTGGAATATCGAGAATGTTGAAGTTCTGCTTGCGGATCAGGTACAGCAACAGGTCCAGTGGACCTTCGAAGGCCTCCAGGAAAACCTCAAGCGCATCCGGCGGGATATAGAGATCCTGCGGAATCGTGAAAAGGGGTTCGCCGTACAGCCGTGCCAACGCAACCTGATCGACCACCTCTGGCATGGTGGCGAGGTCGCCCGATGCCTCGGACAGGTCGTCGGAACTGCTCATGCCTGATTATGGGTCTGGCGGTCGTGTTTCAATTGGCGGGTGTCCCGTGGTACGGTGCCAGCGCGCCACGCGGCGCGGTCAAAAGCTCCAAGGCAGGGTCGCCTAATGCCGCTAGGTCGGATCGGCCTGGTAAACGTAGGGTTTCTGGGGTACTTGGGCCTGGCGATAAGATTTCCAGGCGGCCCGGTCCAGCTTCTTGTCCCACAACAGTTCGCGTCCCTGGCGCTGCAGCGATTCGAGGTCGGGTTTTGCCGCCTTGAGCTGAGCGATGAACTGGGTGGTATCGGACTGATAGTCCGGGCGACGGAATATGGACATAGACTTGAACCCTTTGAGACGCCGATTTTACAGGGAGCATCATGTGACGGACAGTGAGGGTGTAGGAGGTCTTGGTCACATCCACGATACGGCGCGTCTTGTTCATGGCTGACTCCTCTGAGCGTCCGCGTTTGTTGCGCGGCATGACGTTGCTGGCGTGGCTTGTCCTGGTGGGCCTGGGCCATGTCGCGCTGGTCTTCGTTGGGGCATGGGGCATGTCCGAGCCGGTTCCCTGGCTCGTCGTCCTGGGTCTGGCCGGGTTGGCGGGTAGCCTGGTCATGGCGTGGGTGTGCTGGCGCGCGCAGCGCTGGATCGACCAGGCGCCCAATGCCGCCAGTCATGCGCGCCATATGCTGCAGGAGGTGGATCCGTTGCGCGCGCAGTTGCGTGCGGCCGATGTCCGTCTGCGCGAGGTCATCGATGCCGTTCCCGCAGGTTTGGCGATCTACGACAACCAGGATCGGCTGCTGCTGTTCAATCGCGAAGTCTCGCGCCAGTACCCGTATCGCAACGAACCAACGGCGATCGGCGAAACCTACGAGAACCTGATGCGCCGTGCACTCGCAGACAGTCGGATCGCCGACGCCGTGGGCCGCGAGGAAGAATGGCTGGCGTTGCGCATGGCAGGCCGAGGCGCGCTGGACACTCCGCTGCTGCGCCATACCGACGATGGGCACTGGGTGCATTTCTATGAAATACGCACGCCCTCGGGATATCTGGTGATGACCCGTCTGGACATGACGCCTATGGTGGAAAAAGGCCTGGCATTGGAGCGTGCCAACGAGCAGTTGTTGCGCCTGTCCACCACCGATGGCCTGACCGGCATTGCCAACCGGCGCATGTTCGACCAGACGCTGCACGCCGAATGGCAACGATGTGCGCGCAGTCGGACCAGCCTGTCGCTGCTGATGATCGACATCGACCACTTCAAGCGCTACAACGACCACTATGGTCACCAGACCGGCGATGAATGCCTGCGGCAGGTCGCCCGCATTCTGGTGCTGTGCGCCAAACGGTCGGGAGAATTGGTGGCGCGTTATGGTGGAGAAGAATTCGCCATCCTGTTGCCCGGCACGGATGCGCAGGAGGCAATGGAGATCGCGCATCGTTGCCTGCGACAGATGGAGGGCGCGCACATACCGCATGCGGACTCCCCGGTCTCGCCCTGGCTGACCGTCAGCATTGGCGTGGGCAGCATGCAGGTGACGCCGGCAGAGTCAAGTGCGACCCTGCTGCAACAGGCCGATAGTGCCTTGTATTGCGCCAAGAAGGGCGGCCGTGCCCGGGTCGATCTGTACGACCCGGTGACCGTCAACGCACTCGCAACCCGGCCTGCGCCCCTGTGAGCGGCTCCAGAAGGTAGATGCCGGGGCTGGCCTTTTCGTCCGCATGGCTGGCGGCCAGCACCATGCCTTCACTGACGCCGAACTTCATCTTGCGCGGCGCCAGGTTGGCGACCATCACCGTCAGCTTGCCAACCAGTTGCTCCGGCCGGTAGGCGCTGGCGATGCCCGACAAGACGTTGCGCATCGTGCCTTCGCCGACGTCCAGCGTGAGCCGCAGCAGCTTGGTTGAGCCTTCGACCACCTCGCAGGCCACGATTTTTGCGATACGCAGGTCCAGCTTGGCGAAGTCATCGATCGTGATCGTCGGTGCGATGGCTTCGCCACCGGGCAGCGGCGTCTCGACCACCGGCGGGAGTGGCGGTTCGAACAGGGCTTCGAGTTGTTGCATCTCGACCCGCTGCATCAGGTGCTGGTAGGGTCGGATTGCGTGGCCTGCGCCCATTGGCTGGTCGGCGTCAAGCCACCGGCTGCAGGATGCACCCAGGAATTGTTCGACCTGTCGTGACACAACTGGCAGGATGGGCGTCAGGTAGACAGTCAGGATCCGGAACGACTCCAGCGTCGCGCTGCACACGCCGTGCAGCGTGGCCATGTGCCCGGCTGCTGCATCGGGTTCTGCTGTCGCCTTCTTTGGCAGGCCCCAGGGTTGTTGCGCGTTCCAGTATGCATTCACCAGGTCGGCCAGCCGCATGATTTCCATCACCGCCTGCAGGGTGTTGCGCTCGTCAAAACGTTTGTGCACGAGGGCCGAGGCCGCCCGCAGTTGTGCGACGATCCCGGCATGGGGATCATCGGTGCCTGCGCCTGTCACCGCGGCCAGCTTGCCGTCGAAATGTTTGTGCACGAAGCCGGCCGCCCGGCTGGCAATGTTGACGTATTTGCCGATCAGGTCACTATTGACCCGCAGCATGAAGTCCTCGGCATTGAAGTCGATGTCCTCATTGCGGCCAGTAAGTTTGGCCGCCAGGTAATACCGTAGCCACTCCGGATTCATGTCCAGGCGCAGATACTTCAGCGGATCGAGGCCGGTGCCACGGCTCTTGCTCATCTTCTCGCCGTTGTTGACCGTCAGGAAACCATGCACGAACACGTTGTCGGGGGTCTTGCGACCGCTGAAATGCAAGGTGGCCGGCCAGAACAGCGTGTGGAAGGTGACGATGTCCTTGCCGATGAAGTGGTATTGCTCCAGCGCCGGGTTGGCCATGTAAGCCTCGTAGTCCTGTCCGCGTTTTTCCAGCAAGTTCTTCAATGAGGCCAGATAGCCGATCGGTGCGTCCAGCCAGACATAGAAATATTTGCCCGGCGCATCTGGAATCTCGATGCCGAAATACGGTGCGTCGCGGCTGATGTCCCAGTCGCCCAGACCTTCGCTGGTGCTGCCGTCAGGGTTCTTGCGTACGCTGAACCATTCCTTGACCTTGTTGGCGACTTCTGGCTGCAGCCGGCCGTCCTGCGTCCAGCGTTGCAGGAACTCCACGCAGCGCGGATCCGACAGCTTGAAGAAAAAGTGCTCCGACGACTTGAGTACCGGGGTGGCACCCGACAAGGCAGAGTAGGGTGCGATCAGGTCGGTCGGCGCGTACACCGCACCGCAGGCCTCGCAGTTGTCGCCGTACTGGTCCTTGGCGTGGCACCGCGGGCACTCGCCCTTGATGAACCGGTCTGGCAGGAACATGTTCTTCTCGGGATCGAAGAACTGCTCGACGGTGCGGGTCTCGATCAAGGAGCCGTCGGGGCGATCGCGCAGGTCGCGGTAGATTTGTCGCACCAAGGCATGGTTTTCCGGGGAATCGGTCGAATGCCAGTTGTCGAACGCGATATGAAAACCGTCCAGATACGGCTTGCGACCGGCCGCAATGTCGGCGACGAACTGCTGGGGTGTCTTGCCCACCTTGTCGGCCGCGATCATGATGGCTGCCCCGTGGGCGTCGTCGGCACAGACGAAATCCACTGCGTGGCCCTGCATGCGCTGGAACCGCACCCAGATGTCGGCCTGGATGTACTCCATGATGTGGCCGATATGGAAGTTGCCGTTGGCATACGGCAAGGCGGTGGTGACGAAGAGTTGGCGTGGCATCGGGCGAAGGGCAGGTTGGATAGGCGCAGGCGGTGCTGCCGGGAGCCGTCGATTTTAGTCGGCGCGGGCAATGGCCAGCACGCTGTGCAGGCTCAGGATTGCAGGCCTCGAAGGGCGCCCAGGCTTTGCGGTACCCGCTCGGGGCACTGCCGTCAACACGGCTCGGTGTCTGTCATGCCTGTTTCACGGCAATCGCAGCGGATCGCGCCGTCGTTCTTTGCGAGACGCATGTCCCGCGCCCAAGCCGGTCGGATCGACGGGGCATGGGTCGACCCAGCCGAAGAAGCGAACCACTTCACTACGCTGGCGCAAGGTGTCGGCGCGGCCCATGGCCATCAGTTCCTGTGTATAGCCGGGTTCGAACAACAGATAACTGGCCAGTGCCGCGCCGCGGATATCGGATGTATCCGCAGTCACGCCGACGCCGCCGAGCAAGGCGCGCACCGGCCTGGGCAAGGTGCCGACATGTTTGGCTGCCACCGCGTCGATGCGTTGGGATGGCGAGATCACCAACAGGTCGATCGCCCGCAGGTCGCTGGCGGCGCGGGCCTCAGGCGGAACCAGGCTGAGCGTGTGGTTGATACGCCTGACCCGCTCGACGTCGACCGCGAGTGCGTCCAGGAAGATGTTGGACAAGGTGTGACCAGCGATCTGGGCCAATGTCGGGTACTGGTCTGGTGGCGCTTTGGTGTTATCGGCCGGCGGTTCGTGCAAGCGTCCGGCGCCCACGACCAGGATCCGGTCGGCGCCAAGGTGGATGGCCGAGGAAATCGGCGCCGACTTGGCGGATACCGTAGCGCTGGGAGCGCTTCCAGGGTTTGATGTTGTCGGCACCCTCGAAAAAGGTGGCGTGGTCGCCGGAACTGTAGCTCGACGCCGTCACCGCCAGGGCGTGCAGCCTTCCCTGCACGATCAAGTCATGCAGCTTGTCCAGCGGCACCATGTCCCGCAGCAGGTCCAGCAGCGGCGCGTTGTCCAGAAGAGATCGGGGCTTGAGTTTGCGCCAATGCGCCACCACCCAACCGATCGACATCAGCGTCAGCCAGCTTGCGCCGGTGCGCAGCATGCCGATCGAGTCCGCTCGGTAGACCTGCCCGACATGAAAATTTTTCCAGATATTGACCATGCGCCGCACGGCGACATCAAAATCGTCGGCGCCACAGGCCAGTGCCGAGGCATTGATGGCGCCAGCGGAGGTGCCGGTGATGACGGCAAACGGGTTCTCCCGTGACCACACGGCACAGGCAATGCGAATGTCGGCAAGTGCCTCGAGTACCCCGACCTGGTAGGCGGCGCGTGCTCCGCCACCCGTGAGCAGCAATCCGTTAATGGGCGCTGGCGCGGACGAGGCAGGTAGATCGGGCATCGGGCATTATGGTAATGCGCCTGTTTTTCTTCCATCCTGATTGACCCTGATCGGATCTTGCCCTGCGGCGGGCCGCTAGACTAGCCCATTTGTTGTTACCTTGAAACTCAGGAGCATGGCATGGCAGTGACGGAACAGGCATTGACGGAAGCGCTCAAGGCGGTCATCGACCCCAATACCGGGCAGGACTTCGTGTCGGGGGACACCATTCGCAACCTGACGGTGTCGGACGGCGACGTGGCCTTCGACGTGGAGCTCGGGTATCCCTGCAAGAGCCAGATTCCGACGTTCCGCAAGGAACTCATTGCTGCGGCGCGGACGGTCCCCGGGGTAGGCAATGTGTCGGTCAACGTAAGCGTGAAGATTGTGGCGCACGCGGTGCAGCGTGGGGTGCAGCTGCTGCCGCAGGTCAAGAACATTGTCGCGGTGGCCTCTGGCAAGGGGGGGGTCGGCAAAAGCACGACGGCGGCCAACCTGGCGCTGGCGCTGGCAGCCGAAGGCGCAGTGGTTGGCATCCTGGACGCCGATATTTATGGCCCCAGCGTGCCGATGATGCTGGGCATCAATGCCAAGCCGGAGTCCGGCGATGGCAAGACCATGGATCCACTGGAAAATTACGGTGTTCAGGTGATGTCGATCGGTTTCCTGGTCGCGCCGGACGAAGCCATGATCTGGCGCGGCCCGATGGCTACCCAGGCGCTCGAACAGCTGTTGCGCCAGACCAACTGGCACGACCTCGATTACCTGATCGTCGACATGCCGCCGGGTACCGGCGACATCCAGCTCACGCTCAGCCAGCGTGTGCCGATGACCGGCGCGGTGATCGTCACCACGCCGCAGGACATCGCTCTGCTCGACGCCAAGAAGGGCATCAAGATGTTCCAGAAAGTCGGCGTACCAATCCTGGGCATCGTCGAGAACATGGCCGTGCATATCTGCAGCCAGTGTGGGCATGCGGAACATATATTCGGCGCGGACGGCGGCAAGAAGATGGCTGCCGAGTACGAGATGGACTACCTCGGCGCCTTGCCGCTGGACATGCAGATCCGCCTGCAAGCCGACAGTGGCAAACCGACTGTCGTGGCGGCGCCGGACAGCGAGGTCGCAGCGATTTATCGATCCGTGGCGCGGCAGGTGGCGGTGTCGATCGCGGCCAAGAACAAGGACGTAACGTCGAAATTCCCATCGATCAAGATCTCGAAGGACACTTGAACCCGTCAATGGCCTGGCCCGGTCAGACGCAAGCTACCTGGTGATATGCGTGGACGCGTCGGTATCCGAAAGCCTGAAGTCGCGTTGAGAATGGCAACACCTTGCAGCATCGCGATCATTCATGCTGCAGCGGGGGTGTCTGGTCGCTGCGCAGTGCCGTGGCGTGTGCGGCAGATGCGAAACCGGCACCGGCTGCGGTCGATTTGACCGTCGCCATTGTTCATCCGTGCCGCTTGGCGGCACCTCCTATTGTGAGACGCCATGAGTCTTTCCGGTCGTTCTTCTCCTGATGAAAGCACCGCGTTGCTGGGCAATGTCGACGACATGCGCGAGCGTATCCGGCGCAAGCGCAAGCTCAAGGGGCGGCAACCCGATGCGCAGGCGCTGGCCGATGTCCGCGCGCTCATCGGTGAGCCGCCGGCGGACGGGCACCGGCGTGATCTGCTGATCGAGTACCTGCACTGCCTCAACGACCATTACCGCTGCCTGCATGACCGGCATCTGGTGGCATTGGCGAGCGAGATGCGTATTGCGATGACCGAGGTGTTTGAAGTCGCCACTTTTTATCACCATTTCGACGTCATCAAGGGTGATGGCGAAGCCCCGGGTTTGACGGTGCGTGTCTGCGACAGCCTGAGCTGTGCGTTGCAAGGGGCAGGCGACCTGCTGGCACGATTGCCGGCCGTTCTGGGCGCCGAGGTGCGGGTGATTGCTGCACCATGTGTAGGGCGCTGCGAGCAGGCGCCGGTGGTTGTGGTGCACCAGAACCCGTTGCCCCATGCTGATCTGGAGTCGGTCGCCGCGGCGGTCCGGTCTGGTGCGCTTGCCCACCCGCCGGCAGCCGATGCCGCTGCTTTCGATGCGCCGGCCTGCGCTGAGACCAGTGTGACCGACGGCTCGGTCGACAGCGCCATCGCGCCAGCCTATGTGGGTCTGGAGGCCTATCGTCGCGCCGGAGGCTACCAACTGGCAGCGGCCGTGATGGCCGGCCAGCAGGAAGCCGAACACATCATCCAGGCGATGGAGAATTCCGGCTTGCGCGGGCTGGGCGGTGCAGGTTTTCCGGCCGGGCGCAAATGGCGCATCGTGCGTTCCCAGACGGCGCCCCGCGTGATGGCGGTCAATATTGACGAGGGTGAACCGGGTACCTTCAAGGACCGCACCTACCTGGAGCGCGATCCGCACCGTTTCCTCGAAGGCATGCTGGTCGCGGCGCAGGTGGTGGGTATCGACGCCTGTTACATCTACCTGCGCGACGAATACCACGGCTGCCGCGCGATCCTGGAGGCCGAACTCGCGCGTCTGCGTGTCGACGCGCCGTTTGCGCTGCCATTGATCGAATTGCGGCGCGGCGCCGGTGCCTACATCTGCGGCGAAGAGTCCGCGATGATCGAGAGCATCGAGGGCAAACGTGGCGAGCCGCGCATGCGGCCACCTTATATTGCCGAGTTCGGCTTGTTCGGCCGGCCGACGCTGGAACACAACTTCGAGACCTTGTACTGGGTGCGTGACATCGTCGAAAAGGGCCCGGACTGGTTCACTGGTTTCGGCCGTAATGGCCGCAAGGGGCTGCGCTCGTTCAGCGTCAGCGGCCGGGTGCGTTCGCCTGGTGTGAAGCTCGCGCCAGCAGGCATCAGCCTGCGCGAACTGATCGACGAATATTGTGGTGGCATGCCGGACGGACACGAACTATATGCCTACCTTCCGGGTGGCGCATCGGGTGGGATTTTGCCCGCCAGTCTGGCCGACCTGCCGCTCGACTTCGATACCTTGCAACCCCATGGCTGCTTCATCGGTTCGGCCGCCGTGATCGTTCTCAGCCAGCACGATACGGCGCGCGATGCCGCGCTGAACATGATGCGCTTCTTCGAACACGAGAGTTGCGGCCAGTGCACGCCGTGTCGGGTCGGCACTGCCAAGGCAGCGCGGCTGATGCAGGCAACAAGCTGGGACAACACCACGCTGGAGGACCTGAACCAGGTCATGGTGGATGCGTCCATCTGCGGCCTGGGCCAGGCTGCGCCCAACCCGGTGCGCTGTGTCCAGAAGTACTTTGCGCAGGAGGTACGCTGAATGAACGCGCCCGCCACCGTGGCCGAGCTTGCCGCCACCACCATCGACTTTTCCCTCAATGGCCAGCCGGCCCAGGCCTTTGCCGGAGAGACCATTCTCGACGTCGCCCGCCGCCAGGGTGTGGAGATACCGCGCCTGTGTTATTTGGACGGGTATCGCGCCGACGGCAATTGCCGGTCCTGCGTGGTAGAGATTGCCGGAGAACGCACGCTGGCGCCGAGTTGTTGCCGCAATGTGACGGCCGGGATGGAGGTCCGCAGCGACAGCCCGCGCGCTATCAAGAGCCAGCAGATGGTGCTGGAGATGTTGCTGTCCGACATGCCGGAGCAGGGTTACAGGTGGGTCGACGCCGACGGCGCATTGCCACATGGTGAACTCAGTGACTGGGCCGCGCGGATGCAGGTGACGGTACGCCCTGCATTGCAGGCCCTGCGTCGTGATCAGCCTGCTCCCGATCTGTCGCACCCTGCCATGGCCGTCAACCTCGATGCCTGCATCCAGTGCAACCGCTGCGTGCGTGCCTGCCGCGAGGAACAGGTCAATGACGTGATCGGGTATGCCCATCGAGGCGAGTTCAGCGCGATCGTGTTCGATCTGGATGACCCGATGGGCGAGAGCAGCTGTGTCGGTTGCGGTGAATGCGTACAGGCCTGTCCGACCGGCGCACTGATGTCCAAGACGCAGATCGGCTCGCAGGTGGTCGACAAGAAGGTCGATTCGGTATGTCCGTTCTGCGGTGTCGGTTGCTTGTTGACGTACAACGTGAAGGACAACCGCATTGTCAGCGTCGACGGGCGTGATGGCCCTGCCAACCACAGCCGCCTGTGTGTCAAGGGCCGTTACGGCTATGACTATGCGCACAACCCGCAGCGGTTGACAAAACCGTTGATTCGCAAGGAGGGTGTGGCCAAGGCGCTGTCTGCTTCCTTCGACCCAGACGATTGGCGCTCGGTGTTTCGCGAGGCCAGTTGGGAGGAAGCACTCGACAAGGCTGCGGGCACGTTGCGCAACTTGCGTGACCGCCACGGCGCCATGTCACTGGCCGGTTTCGGATCGGCCAAGGGCAGCAACGAAGAGGCCTACCTGTTCCAGAAGCTGGTGCGCACCGGCTTTGGCTCCAACAACGTGGACCACTGCACACGTCTGTGCCATGCCTCCAGCGTCGCAGCCTTGCTCGAAGGAGTGGGTTCGGGCGCGGTCAGCAACCAGGTCAGGGATGTGGCCAACGCCGGCCTGATCATCGTCATCGGCTCCAACCCGACCAGCAACCACCCGGTGGCGGCGACCTGGATGAAAAATGCCGCCAAGGAGGGCGTGAAAATCGTGCTGGCCGATCCGCGTGTCACCGACATCGGCAGACACGCCTGGCGCATCTTGCAGTTCAAGCCGAGTACCGACGTGGCGATGCTCAATGCGCTGATCTACACCATCATCGACGAAGGCCTGGTCGATGAGGATTTCGTAACAGAGCGCGCCTCCAACTTCGAGGCCCTCAAGGAAAATGTCAAGGCCTACAGTCCGGAGCTGATGGCGCCGATCTGTGGCATCGACGCGCAGACCTTGCGCGAAGTCGCGCGCGAATATGCCCGCCCCGCCGGCTCGAAACCCGGCGCGATCAAGGGCTCGATGATCCTGTGGGGCATGGGTGCATCCGCTGCGCGGTCAGAACAATGTGCAGGGTGCCAGCGATGCCGGCCTGATCCCGATGATGTTCCCGAACTACCAGCGGGTAGACAAGCCCGGCGTACATGCCTGGTTCGAGGACTTCTGGGGCAGCGATCTGGATGCCAAGCCCGGCTACACCGTGGTCGAGATCATGCACAAGGTGCTCGCGCCGGACACCGATCCGCACAAGATACGCGGCATGTACGTCATGGGTGAGAACCCGGCCATGAGCGACCCGGACCTGAACCATGCGCGCCATGCGCTGTCCAGTCTGGAACACCTGGTAGTGCAGGACATCTTCATGACCGAAACCGCCTGGCTGGCCGATGTCGTGTTGCCGGCTACCGCATGGCCGGAGAAGACCGGCACCGTCAGCAATACCGACCGCATGGTCCAGATGGGTCGCCAGGCGATCGATCCCCCGGGTGAGGCTCGCGCCGATCTGTGGATCATCCAGCAACTTGGCCAACGACTGGGAGCCCATGCGCCGAAGGCCGGCGCACCGCTTGGTACCTTGCATTGGAACTATCCTGGTGATCACCATGGCGTTGCGGCGGTGTACGAGGAGATGCGCCAGGCGATGCATGCGTCGATCGCCGGCATCAGCTGGGAGCGGCTGGAGCAGGCGTCCAGCGTCACCTATCCGTGTCTGGACGAACAGGATCCGGGTCAACCCACGGTGTTCATCGACCGCTTTGCGACTGAAGACGGCCTGGTCAAGCTGGTTCCCGCCGACATCATCCCTGCCAACGAAAGACCTGATGCCGACTATCCCTTCGTGCTGATCACCGGGCGCCAGCTCGAGCATTGGCATACCGGCAGCATGACCCGGCGCTCAGAAGTGCTCGATGCGATCGAGCCGATGGCCACGGCATCGATGTGTGGCGCCGACATAACGGCGCTGGGACTATCTGCCGGCGATGTGGTCACGGTGCGTTCACGGCGCGGCCAGGTCGGGATTCGTTTGCGGCGCGACGACGGAACGCCGCGCGGCGCGGTGTTCATTCCGTTTGCCTATTACGAGGCGGCGGCCAACCTGATGACGAATGCGGCGCTGGACCCGGTGGGCAAGATTCCCGGATTCAAATATTGTGCGGTGTCGATTGCCGCTGGTGGTGTGCTCAGGCCAGTGACCGGTTATGGCGTGACAACGCCGGCCTGATTCGACCCTGCACCGCGCCGGGTCGGGACCATCGGCTACATTCGGCCAGATATGTCTCCTAATCGACCGACTCGACACGTCGCCGTCATCATGCGCCGTCAGCGCATCGATGGCCCGATGCGCCGCTGGCAACCCTGGCGCTGGGTACTCGACGGTGTGGTGCCGCACGAGGACACGTTCGGTGTGCAGCCGCGACTGCTGCGTGACGACGACGGTGCGCAGCATTGGCTGCATCCGGGATTCGAGGTTGCGTTGTTCCGCGACGATGCCGAAGGGTATTACCTCAACGTGACCACCGATGCGCCGTGCTGGTTCGTGATGTGGCGTTTGCAGGAGGACCCTGCCTGGGGTACGGAGCCGATGCCGGTGCCTTGCATGGTCTCGCTGAGTTACCACGACGCCGGCCGCTGGCTCGACGCCCAGGAAACGGTGGAACAGGTGCCTGTGCCTCCCGACGTGCGTTCCTGGTTGCAGGACTTTGTCGATGAACATCATGTGATCGAGCCCAAACAACGCAAGCGACCGGAGAGCTTCCGTTCCTTGCAGGACCGGTTCGGCAACCCGGCGTCAATCAGCGTCGGCAAGAAGACTGGTGGTGGTCATGGTTGACGGATTCATGGGTCGATGGTCGCAACGCAAGACCGCAGCGCGTCAGGGAGCCGTACTCGAGCAGCAGACCGGGCCTGCAACCACGCAGCAGCCACCACTGACAAACCAGGAGCCGGTTGACCCGTCCCGGCCGGTAACCGGCGCATCCTCGGCGGCCGTCGACTCGGCAACGCAACCTGAGCCAGCGGCACCGCTGCCGACGTTGCAAGACGTCGCCGACCTGACCGCCGATTCGGATTTCAGTCCGTTCGTGGCGCGCGCAGTGTCGCCGCAGGTGCGCAATGCTGCCATGAAGAAGCTGTTTGCCGATCCGCACTTCAACGTGATGGACGGCCTGGATACTTACATTGAAGACTATTCCGTGCCAGACCCCTTGCCGTTGGCGATGTTGCGCAAGATGGCCAGCGCCAAGTTCATGCAGCTGCTGGATGACCCAGCCGATGCGCCTGGTACTGATTCCAACGACAGCCCTGCTCCGGCAGATGCTGTCCCTGCTGAAATTGCAGACGTTGCTGACGTTGCTGACGTTGCCGCAGCTGAAGCGCCTTCGACTGCTCCTTCTGATGCCGACCCGGAGCCACCATTCGCATGAAAACACTGATCTGTAACTGCAACAAGACCATGGCGCTGGACCCGCGTGCCATCGGTGCCGTGTTGAACGAAAAACTCGTCCTGCATTCGAGCCTGTGCCGGCGCGAGGCCGGCTCTTTCCTGCAGGCCTTGCAGACTGGTGATGGCGTGGTCGTGGCGTGCACCCAGGAGAAGCGCCTGTTCGGCGAACTGGCGCAACAAGCCAATGTGCCAGAGGTGCCGATCCGGTTTGTCAACATTCGTGAGACCGGTGGCTGGAGCAAGGATGGCGACAAGGCCGGCGCCAAGATCGCAGCCTTGCTGGCCGTCGCGCACCTGCCCGACCCCGATCCGGTTCCGACCGTGTCTTTCAACAGCCAGGGACGCGTGTTGATCATCGGCAAGGCCGATGCGGCTGAGCAGGCTGCCGCTTTGCTGGGCGACGATGTCGAGATCACGGTGTTCAGCACCGGCACCGGTGACGGTGACGTGCTGCAGGAGCGGCGGTATCCGGTTTTGTCGGGCGATAGCGTGCGCATCACAGGATGGCTGGGTGCGTTCACCGTGTCCTGGACGCGCAACAACCCGATCGATCTGGACCTGTGCACACGCTGCAATGCCTGCCTGGCCGCTTGCCCCGAAGGTGCAATTGGGCTGGACTACCAGATCGACATGAATCTCTGCCGTTCGCATCGCGCCTGTGTCACCGCGTGCGGGGCCGCCGGCGCGATCGATTTCAACCGCGAGCCAACCAGCGCGAGCGAAGAGTTCGACATGGTGCTCGACTTGCGTGCCCGGCCAGCGTTCTCCCAACATGCGCCGCCGCAGGGCTACCTGCACTGGAATGGCCGCGACTTGCAGCCGTTGCTGCCGTGGCGCGCGTTGGTGGGCACATTCGAGAAGCCGCAGTTTGTCGCTTATCGGCAGAAGATCTGTGCGCACAGCCGCAACGAACGGATCGGCTGCAACGCCTGTGTCGATGTCTGCTCGGCATCGGCGATTCGCAGTGAGCCGGCGCGCCAGCGTATCGTTGTCGATCCGCACCTGTGTGTGGGTTGTGGTGCCTGCAGCACCGTGTGCCCGACGGGCGCGTTGACGTTCATGTATCCGCGACCCGTCGACCAAGGGCAACGGTTCAAGACCGTGTTGTCGACATTTTTGCGCAGCGGCGGCAAGCAGCCTGCGCTGCTGCTGCACAACCAGCAAGGTGGCAGCCGCATGCTGGATGACCTGGGACGGGCTGCGCGGCTTGACCCGGACATCCGCGGCATACCGGCGCGCGTGATACCGCTGTCACTCTGGCATGACCTGTCGGTCGGCGTGGAATTGTGGTTGTCGGCCTTCGCGTATGGAGCGTCTCAGGTCTGGCTGCTGACGACCGACGAAGATGCACCGCAGTACCGCGACGCATTGGAGCAACAGATCGCAGTGGCGCAGGCCATCTTGACCGGCCTGGGCTATGGTGCGGGCCACCTGCGGCTGTTGCATGTGCGTGACGCACGTGATCTGGCGCAACTCGACCAGGACCTGCAAGCCCGACCTGCAACGGGTGTAAGCCGGGCAGGTGGTTTTGCAGCGCAGGCCGACAAGCGGGCCACGCTGGAACTGGCCTTGGCGCACTTGATCGAGCAGGCGCCGCAGCACCCTGCGCAGGCGATTGCGTTGCCGGTCAAGGGTTCACCGCTGGGCGCCGTTCAGGTCGACAAGGATGCCTGCACCTTGTGCCTGAGTTGTGTCGGTGCCTGTCCTGCTTCTGCCTTGCAGGACAACCCGCAGACACCCGAGTTGCGCTTCATAGAAAAGAATTGCGTGCAGTGCGGCTTGTGCGTGACCACCTGTCCCGAAAACGCGCTGACGTTGGTACCCCGGCTTGACCTTTCTGCACAGCGCCATGAGTCGGTGGTCATCAATGCGATGCAGCCGTATGCCTGCATACGTTGCAACAAGCCATTCGGCACCCTGAAAGCGATCGAAGCGATGCTCGGCAAGCTCTCCGGGCACAGCATGTTCCAGGGCGCGGCACTGGAACGGCTCAAGATGTGCGGAGACTGTCGGGTGATCGACATGCATACGTCTAACAACGAAATCCGGATCACCGATTTATGAACCTGATGGGTCAGAACGAAACCGGCTCCACTACTGGGTTTGACGAGGAGACCGCGCGGGCCGAACTCTATGGCTTGCTGGCCCAGTTGTATTACGCGCCCGTGTCCGCAGAGCTGGGTGCCGCCTTGCGGGTGGCCGTGACCGACGCCCCGGCGGCGGGTGGCCATCTGGAAGAACCGTGGCGCGCCCTGGTGGCAGCTGCGCGCGAGTGCACCGATCAAGACATCACAGACGAATACATCGCCTTGTTCGGTGGCATGACACGGCCCGATGTCTACCTGTATGGGTCGCACTACCTCAGCGGATTTCTCAACGAAAAGCCACTGGCCAAGTTGCGTGGCACGCTCGCGCAACTGGGTTTGGCGCGCGACACCTCGGTGACCGAAACCGAAGACCATCTCGCGTGCCTGTGCGAGGTGATGCGGTATCTCATCGCCGGGGATGATGTGGCAGTGGCCAACCTCACCCACCAACGGGCTTTTTTTACCGAGCATGTGCAACCCTGGTCCGACCGGGTGCTGGATGCGGTCGCAGCACACCCGCAGGCGCGTTTCTATGCCGTCGTGGCGGAGTTCACCCGCGCGTTCTTCGACATTGAGGCGCAGGGGTTCGACATGCTGGTTTGACAGGGCGGAGCTGCCGCGTGGGTGCGTGTATCTGCGCACGCGAACAGGCTCGGAGCGATCGTCGCCAACGGGGCTATGCAAAACAGTACATACGGGCTTACACTCTGGCAAAACTCGCAACGCTCCGCCCGGCCACCAGTCGGGCTTACAGGGAGAGAAGAAAATGAGCGATTCATCATCGAAGCTGTCACGGCGCACCGTTTTTGCCGGTGTGGGACCCCGGATACAACGCAGGCACAGGTGAACAAACCTAAACCCAAGCGCGGTGGCGGTTACACCCTGAGCGAACACGTCAAGCAGTATTACGCGACCGCCCGGCTCTGAGCAGGGCGCGTTGAACACGACTTTGGAGAGTTCCATGTTGTTGACCCGAAAGACAGTTTCTTCAGGCCATGCAGTTCATGCGCCGTTCGTCCACAGCCTGCGTCGCGGCTTGTCCCAGGCCTTGCCCACGATGGACCGCCGCGCATTTCTGCGCCGTTCGGGTCTGGGGGTTGGTGTCGGGCTGGCGGCCGGTCAGTTAACCTTGCTGAAGAAGGCGCAAGCGGCGCAGTCCGGGCCTGCAATTGGTGCTGGCACCATCGTAGTCAAGCGCACCGTCTGCACCCATTGTTCGGTCGGATGCGCGGTCGATGCCGTGGTCGAAAACGGTGTCTGGGTGCGCCAGGAGCCAGTGTTCGATTCGCCCATCAACCTGGGCGCGCATTGCGCCAAGGGCGCGGCAGTGCGCGAACACGGCCACGGTGAATATCGCCTGCGTTACCCGATGAAGCTGGTCGACGGCAAATACCAGCGCATCAGCTGGGATACCGCCCTGGACGAGAGGACGAGATCAGTGCACGGATGCTGGAGTTGCGCAAGGCCAGTGGCCCGGACGCGGTCTACTGGATCGGCTCATCCAAACACAACAACGAGCAGTCGTACCTGCTGCGCAAGTTTGTCAGCTTCTGGGGTAGCAACAACTGCGACCACCAGGCGCGTATCTGCCATTCGACCACGGTCGCCGGTGTTGCCAACACCTGGGGCTACGGTGCCATGACCAACAGCTACAACGACATGCGCAACAGCAAGGTGGCGTTGTATATCGGCTCCAACGCTGCAGAAGCGCATCCGGTCAGCATGCTGCACATGCTGCACGCCAAGGAAAACGGCTGCAAGATGATCGTGGTCGATCCGCGTTTCACTCGCACTGCAGCCAAGGCCGACGAATTCGTGCGGCTGCGTTCGGGCACCGATATTCCGTTCCTGTTCGGGCTGCTCTACCATGTCTTCAAGAACGGCTGGGAAGACAAAAAGTACATCAACGACCGCGTCTACGGAATGGACAAGGTACGCGAAGACGTGTTGGCCAACTGGACGCCGGACAAGGTCGAGGAGGTCTGCGGCGTCAAGGAAGACCAGATGCTGCGGGTTGCGACGATGATGCACGAGAACAGTCCGGGCACCCTCGTCTGGTGCATGGGCCAGACGCAACACAGCATCGGTAATGCGATGGTGCGCGCCTCGTGCATCGTGCAGCTGGCGCTCGGCAATGTCGGCATATCCGGTGGCGGCGCGAACATTTTCCGTGGTCACGACAACGTGCAGGGCGCGACCGACATCGGTCCGAATCCAGATTCGTTGCCAGGGTACTACGGTATTTCCCAAGGGTCATGGAAACATTTTGCGAACACCTGGGGTGTCGATTTCGAATGGATCAAGAGCCGATTCGCGAACGCCGAGATGATGAGCAAACCGGGCATCACGGTCTCGCGCTGGATCGACGGTGTGCTCGAAAACAACGAGGTGATCGACCAGGATTCCAATCTGCGGGCCGTCGTCTACTGGGGCCATGCGCCCAACTCGCAGTCCCGCGGACTGGAGATGAAACGGGCCATGGACAAGCTCGATCTGCTGGTCGTGGTCGATCCGTATCCCTCGGCCACCGCATCGATGGCAGCGATGCCGGGGCGGCCCGAAGATCTCAACCCCAATCGCGCGGTCTATCTGTTGCCGGCCGCAACCCAATTTGAGACCAACGGCTCTGTGACTGCGTCCAACCGTTCGTTGCAATGGCGCGAGAAGGTGATCGAACCGCTGTGGGAGAGTCGCAGCGATCAGATGATCATGCACCAGCTCGCCACCAAGCTCGGGTTTGGCGTGGAGCTGTCGAAGAACTACAAGATGCAGCAGGTCGGCGGCATGGACGAGCCGATCATCGAGGACATTCTGCGCGAGATCAACAAGTGCGTCTGGACCATTGGCTACACCGGCCAGAGCCCCGAGCGGCTCAAGGCGCACATGCGCAACATGCATCTGTTCGATACCAAGACGCTCAAGGCCCGCAGCGGCAAGGACAAGGAAACCGGCTACGACATCACCGGTGACTACTTCGGTCTTCCCTGGCCCTGTTTCGGCAACCCTTCGATGAAACATCCCGGCAGCGCCAATCTGTACGACACCACGCGGCACGTCATGGACGGCGGGGGCAACTTCCGGGCGAACTTTGGCGTCGAACGCGACGGCGTCAATCTGCTGGCGGAAGACGGCTCACATTCGCTGGGCGCCGACATCACCACCGGCTATCCGGAAGTCGACCATATCCTGCTCAAGAAACTTGGTTGGTGGGACGAACTGACGATTGCCGAAAAGGCTGCGGCCGAAGGCAAGAACTGGAAGACTGATTCCTCGGGCGGCATGATTCGGGTCTTCATGCAAAACCATGGCTGCCACCCGTTCGGCAATGCCAAGGCACGGGCGCTGGTCTGGAACTTCCCCGATGGCATACCGCAGCACCGTGAACCGATCTACAGCAACCGCGCCGATCTGGTGGCCAAATATCCTACGCACGACGACAAGAAGACGTTCTGGCGACTGCCCACTCTGTTCAAGACCTTGCAGAACAAGAACGTGGCGGACCGGGTGCAGGACAAGTTCCCGCTCATCATGACCTCGGGTCGGCTGGTCGAATACGAAGGTGGCGGCGAAGAAACCCGCTCCAACCCCTGGTTGGCCGAGCTGCAGCAGGAGATGTTTGTCGAGATCAACCCCAAGGTGGCGGCTGAGAAAGGCATTCTCAACGGCAGCCGCGCCTGGGTCTCGACTCCGACCGGCGCACGGCTCAACGTGCAGGCGCTGGTGACCGAGCGGGTCGGGCCCGATACGGTGTTCCTGCCATTCCACTTTTCGGGGCGGTGGCAGGGCGCGGACATGCTGGCCTATTACCCCAAGGGTGCTCATCCGATCGTGCGCGGCGAAGCCGTCAACACCGCCACCACCTACGGCTACGACAGCGTGACGATGATGCAGGAGACCAAGACCACGATCTGCAACATCGAGGCAGCGTGATGATGGATCGAAATACAAACCCGTCGGTTAGCGAAACCAGGAGGCAAACATGGCTCGGATGAAGTTCATCTGTGACGCAGAGCGCTGCATCGAATGCAATGGATGTGTGACCGCCTGCAAGAACGAACACGAGATACCCTGGGGTGTCAACCGCAGGCGTGTCGTGACCCTCAACGACGGTGTGCCGGGTGAGAAGTCGATCTCGGTTGCCTGCATGCACTGCAGCGATGCACCGTGCATGGCGGTGTGCCCGGTCGATTGTTTCTATCACACCGAAGAAGGCCTGGTGCTGCACGACAAGGATGTCTGCATCGGTTGCGGCTATTGCTCCTATGCCTGCCCGTTCGGCGCGCCGCAGTTTCCGTCTGAGGGTGCGTTCGGCGTGCGTGGCAAGATGGACAAATGCACATTCTGCGCCGGTGGCCCTGAAGAACACGGCAGCCAAGCGGAATTCGAGAAATACGGCCGCAATCGGCTGGCCGAGGGCAAGTTGCCGGTTTGTGCCGAGATGTGCTCCACCAAGGCCCTGCTTGCCGGCGACGGCGACGTCGTGGCAGATATCCTTCGTAATCGGGTCGTTGTGCGGGGCACAGGCGCGGAAGTCTGGGGTTGGGGTACGGCCTACGGCTCCCAGCAAGGGGGCCAACCGGGCGGGGCCTCGTCGACGGAGAAAAAGTGATGAAAACTTCTGTCCTGCTGACCTTGGCCATGGTGTTTTTGCTGGCTGCGTGCACCGAGAAGCCGCAAACGCTTGACCAGAAGCGCGTCGATGCGCCGCCATATATGGGCACCGGCACACCGTTTGTCGACGCCGGCTGGACCGCTGGCGACAAGAACAGTTGGGAGCAACATCTGAAGGTGCGCACCCAGCGTGGACAAAACGACTATTACGGCAATACGAACTGAAACAGGCGAGAGGAGCGCGTGATGATCAAGGCTTTTGGCGTCGCTGTATTGACCCTGATGCTCGCCAGTGCGTCCCCTGGGCTGCTGGCGCAGGAAGCGCCGGCTGCGCCAGCAGCGGCCGCAGCCGTGGGCGTCGGCGGCATCCAGGGCCAGAACATCTTTGAGGTCAAGCCCGACGCCAGTGCCTTGCCGGGTTATGCCGAGCAGACGAATGGGCAGCGCGCAAAGGTGCAACCGGGTAACAATGCGCCGATGTGGCGCCAGGTGAGTCAGGGCGTCACCGGTTACAGCAGCCTGCCCAAGAGCCAGGCACCGGAAGCGGGCAACCTGATCCAGCCTTTCGTGCAATACCCGGGTTCGCGCTGGACCACTGCGGGCGAGGCGTGGCGGCAAGTGCGCAACCAGTGGATCATCCCGTACGGCGGTGCCTTGTTGCTGATCGTTCTGGGGGCGCTTGCCTTGTTCTACCTGGCCAAAGGGCCGCTTGGGCATGCGGCCAATGACCCCCCGGGGCGGATCGAACGCTTCACCCCCTTTGAACGTTCCGCGCATTGGGCCAACGCGGCCGCGTTTACCGTGTTGGCGGTGTCGGGGCTGGTGATGGCTTTCGGCCAGTTCATTTTGCTGCCTTTCTTCGGGGCGAACCTTTTCGGCTGGTTGACTTATGCGCTCAAGACCGCACACAATTTTGCTGGTCCGCTGTTCGCGGTATCGCTGGTCGTGGTGTTTTTCACTTTCCTCAAGGACAACTTTCCGAATAAAGGTGATCTGACCTGGCTGGTCAAGGCCGGTGGCATGTTGTCGAAGCAGGAAGTGCCTTCGCACCGCTTCAACGCCGGTGAAAAGCTGATCTTCTGGGGTGGTGTGTTGCTGCTGGGCGCGATCGTCGTTGGTTCCGGCCTGGTGATGGACCAGTTGGTGCCGTCGGTGGTGTATGTCCGCTCAACGATGCAGGTCGCACATATGGTGCATGCGATTGCCGCCGCGCTCATGATGGCGATGTTCCTCGGACATATCTACATCGGCACGATCGGCATGCGCGGGGCCTACAAGGCGATGAAGACCGGTTATGTGGACGATGCGTGGGCGCGTGAGCACCACCTGTTGTGGCATGCCGACATTCAGGCCGGCAAGATTCCGGCACAACGGTCGGAACCTGAAGCGCCGGCTGGCAAAACCGTTCAAGTGTGAGGCGACGATGATGACTACCAAGACAATACGCGCGGTGTTGGGTGTGGTGGTGGTGGCAGGTGCCTGCACCACCGCGCTTGCAAAGTTGCCCCCGGTCTCGGCCGAGGCCAAGGCCGCTGCGGCAGCGACAGCCGAAAAATCGGCCTGGAGCAACAAGGTAGCTGCCTACAAGTTGTGCCAGGTGCAGGACAAGGTCGCTGAACAGTACTTTGCCAGCGCCCGCGCTGCCGGTAAGGAGGTCAAGCCGGCCGTGCCGACACCTGCGTGCGCCGATCCGGGATCGTTTGTCGCCACTGCTGCGACGTCGATCGAATCTGCGGGGGCTCATTCCCCCGCCGCCACCACGAATCAGCCGCCCAACGTCAAGCCGGCCGATGCGCCGGCCAATCCTGTCAAATAACCCTGACGTCGCCCATCGGCGCATCGGAGGCGACATGATGCGCCGGCATTTCTGCGGTAGCCTTGGGTCATGCTGAAATCGCCAATCCCGCTGTTACCGCACCTGACCTGCGTCCGGGTCCCGTTGACCCGATCCATCGACGCCGTCAATGAGTTCGGCGAGCGGCAGGTGGTTTCGATCCCCGCGGAGCGCGCATTGACGGTGTACGTCGACAAGCGTGAACTGGTCACCCTGATGACACTCGGTGCCATGCCGGAACTGCTGGTGCTGGGTTATTTGCGCAACCAGCGGTTGGTGCAGTCGGTCGCGGAGGTGGAGTCGATCACGGTCGACTGGGAGGTCGGCGCTGCCGCCGTGCGCACGCGCCACGGCGTATCCGACATCGAAGAACGTACGGCTCGCCGGGTGGTCACCACCGGTTGTGGCCAGGGCAGCATGTTCGGGGACATGATGACTTCCGTGCAACGCCTGGAATTGCCGGGTGCGACGCTGACCCAGTCGCAGCTGTACGGCATTGTCGACACGATCCGCTTGCAGCAAAGCACGTACAAGACCTCGGGGTCGGTGCATGGCTGTGCCTTGTTCCGCGGCCAGGAACTGTTGATGTTTGTCGAGGATGTCGGCCGTCACAATGCCATCGACACGATTGCCGGCTGGATGTGGTTGCAGAGCGATGACATTGTTGGTACCGCGCGGTCGGCCGATTTTGTCGCCATGTCCGGTGCCGACAAGGTGTTCTACACCACCGGCCGATTGACCAGCGAAATGGTGATCAAGTCGGCCCAGATGGGTATTCCGATCGTGATCTCGCGCAGCGGAATCACGCAGATGGGGCATGCGGTCGCGCGGGACCTGGGCTTGTGCACCATCGGCCGGGCCCTGCATCGGCGTTTCCTGTGTTTCAGCGGCGCCGAGCGACTGCAGTTCGAGGCCGGTCTGGTGCGTCCCCGGCCAAGCGTTGCCTGAACGTCAGTCTGGTCTGGCAGCCCGGCCGCCGCAAGGCCATTCACGAATCGACTAAGGTGGCGTCCATGCATGCTTCTTTCTGGCAGATGGGCCTGCGCTCGTTGTGGCGCGACCTGCGTTCGGGCGACTTGCGCCTGCTCATTGTTGCGGTGACCTTGGCGGTGGCCGCGCTGACTGCGGTCGGCTTTTTTTCCGACCGGCTGCAGGGGGGGCTGCAGCGCGACGCGCTCCAGTTGCTGGGTGGTGACGTGGTGTTGTCCATGGACAATCCGGTCACTCCGGTGATCGTCGACAAAGTACAGGCGTTGGGTCTGAGCAGCACCACGACGATCAGTTTCCCGACCATGGCGCGCGCCTCCGAGGCCCAGGGTGGCGCCAGCCGGTTGGTGGCGCTCAAGGCGGTGTCGCAAGGTTATCCGCTGCGTGGCAGCCTGACGGTGGCCCGATCGGTCGGGGCGCCAGGTGAGATCACGCATGATGTGCCCGCAAAGGGGGAGGCCTGGGTCGACGCGTCGCTGCTCGAATCGCTGAATCTGCATGTCGGTGACACCCTGTTGCTGGGTGATTCCCATGTGAAGATCGTGCGCATCATCGTGATCGAACCCGACCGCGGTGGTGGCTTCATGAATTTCTCGCCCAGGGTGTTGCTCAACCAGGCCGACCTGGCGGCCACAGCGCTGGTGCAACCGGCCAGCCGGCTCAGCTACCGGTTTGCCGTGGCCGGCGCCAGTCCGGCTGCCACGCAGTTCGGTGACTGGGTCAGCCAGATGCTGGAAAAGGGTGATTTGCGCGGCACCAGGCTGGAGACGCTGGAAAATGGCCGTTCGGACATCCGCCAGACGCTGGACCGCGCCGAAAAATTCCTCAATCTTGTAGCCTTGCTCGCTGCCATGCTCAGTGCGGTGGCCGTGGCATTGGCTGCACGCGGTTTTGCCGCCAGCCACCTGGACGACTGCGCGATGTTGCGCGTGCTCGGTCTGGGCCAACGCACCATTGCGCTGGCGTACATCGTGGAGTTTGGCGTGGCGGGCCTGGTCGCCAGCGCGCTCGGCGTGGCGATCGGATTCGGCGTGCACTTCGTCTTCATCGCCTTGCTGTCTGGCCTGGTGTCGGTCGGTCTGCCGGCCCCTTCATTGTGGCCGGTGGCCTTTGGGCTGGGCATGGGCCTGACGCTGCTGGTGGCCTTCGGCATGCCGCCGGTGCTGCAGCTCGCGCAGGTTCCACCGCTGCGGGTGATCCGCCGCGATATCGGCAACCTCAAGCCGGCGTCGCTGGCGGTGCTCGGTCTCGGTGTGGCTGGTTTTGCCGCCTTGTTGCTGGCGGTCAGCCGCGACCTGATGCTGGGCCTGATTGCCGTGGGCGGTTTTGCCGGCGCCGTGCTGGTGTTTGCGAGCCTGTCGTGGGTTGCAGTCAAGTTGCTGCGCCGCGCGGTCAACGAAACCTCGGCCCCGCGCTGGCTGGTGCTTGCCACGCGCCAGATCTCCGCCCGCCCGGCGTATGCGGTGGTGCAGGTGAGCGCGCTGGCGGTGGGCCTGCTGGCCTTGATCCTGCTGGTGTTGTTGCGCACCGACCTGATCAGCAGCTGGCGCCAGGCAACACCGGCGGATGCGCCCAACCGCATCATCATCAACGTGATGCCCGAGCAGGCCACGCCGTTCCAGAACCAGCTGCGTGCGGCCGGCGTGCGTGAGTACGACTGGTACCCGATGATCCGGGCCCGGTTGATTGCCGTCAATGACAAGCCCATCGTGCCGGAAGAACTGGCTGACGACCGCGCGCGGCGCCTGGCAGACCGGGAGTTCAACCTGTCCTACAGCGCGCAGCAACCGCCAAACAACGAGATCGTGGCTGGCAAGTGGGTCGATGATGAGCCGGGCGCGATCAGCATGGAGGAAGGCATCGCCAAGACGCTCGGACTCAAGCTCGGTGACAGCTTGCGCTTCGACATGGCGGGTGTATCCGTCGAATCTCGCATCACCTCGCTGCGCAAGGTCGACTGGGGTTCGATGCACGCCAACTTCTTCGCGCTGTACCCGGTCAGCCAGTTGCCCGACGTGCCGTTGACCTACATGACGGCCTTCAAGGCACCGGTCGAACGCGGTTTCGACAACGCCCTGGTGCATGCGTTCCCGAACATCACCAGTGTCGACCTCAGCGCGGCACTCGCGCAGGTGCAACTGATCCTCAATCAGGTGATCGGCGCGGTGGAGTTCCTGTTCGTTTTCACCCTGGCTGCCGGTCTGGTGGTGTTGTTTGCGGCGATCACGGCGACACGCGAAGAACGGGCCCGCGAGTTTGCGGTGATGCGGGCCGTCGGGGCCCAGGGTCGCTTGTTGCGCCAGGTGCAACGCGCAGAACTTGCCGGAGTAGGCCTGTTGGCTGGTGTATTGGCGTCCCTGGTGGCGATGGTGGTGGGCTGGTCACTGGCCCGTTTCGTGTTCAACTTCACCTGGACCGCCGCACCCTGGGTGCCGCTGGCTGGCGGGCTGGCGGGTGCGGTGCTGGCCATGATCGCCGGTTGGTGGGGGCTGCGCGACGTCCTGCGGCGACCGGTCATCGAGACCTTGCGCCGCGCGCCGCAGTGACAGGTCGGGGTGCCGGCCTGCGGCTCGAACCGGCCGCGCACAGGTGGGCGCACCTGCTGCGCTGCCCGGTCGGCTTAAACGATGAGGAACGTTAGGTCCATCGTGTACGTCCAGGAAAGGCCCCGCCGCGCCGCAGGCACGGGTGCAAGCGGCAAGGACCGATGGGGAAACGCGTATCTGTCCGACAGCCACCGTTGTTGAGTTGGCTGATCATGGTCCCCGCGCAGCTGATCGACTGCGCGTTGCATTGGACCAGGAGAGATTGAAGGTGATAACGACATACAAATACCCGCGCAAGGGCTCGGCAGGGGTCCGGATGACACACCGGCATTTTGGCGTGGCGGCCCAGCCTCAGCATCGGTGCGATCCGGAATGCCGATCCGACCATCAGGTGCATCGAATGCATGGTGCGTTTCGGTCAACCGGAGGCTTGTTGCCCCTGGCCGAAGTGAATGTGCTCATGCGTCGATACGGTGGCCCGCAGGCCGGTGAACTCGGCAATCAGATCCGAACGCGCGAACTGGTGGCGTTCGAATGGCGCGATGAGGTCTGGTTGCCCATGTTCCAGTTCAGTTGCAAGACCTTGTCGGTACACCAGGCGTTGCGGCCGGTGTTGGAGGAACTCACCGTCATTTACGACGCGTGGGGAACGGCGTGCTGGTTCGCATTGCCCAATATCTGGTTGGACGGCTGTACGCCTGTGGAAATGTTGCTGCGTGATCTATCGGCGGTGTGGCACGCCACCCGGGTCGATCGTTTCATTGCACAGGGTGAAGCGGCCTGGGAGACACCGCCAAAGATGACAGAGTGCATCGATTCGCGTATGGACGGATGCTCCGTACCTGCCGGTGCATGGCCGAGACACGCGCACACAACAAGAAAGCGCGTCGCCGTGGCAGACGGGGTGCTGTCTGACAACCTGCAGCACCAAGCACTGATGCGAACGGGCGCGGCGCTTGGGTAAGCTGATTGCGTCAACAACTTTTGGGGAGGAACGTCATGGGAACCATTCTGCTTATCGTCCTGGTGCTACTGCTGGTGGGGGCCTTGCCTGCATGGCCGTACAGCCGCAGCTGGGGTTACGGCCCTACCGGGGGTCTGGGGCTGGTTGTCCTGATCATCGTTGTCTTGTTGTTGACCGGAAGACTGTGACGTTCCAACAGACTCAGGACAGGCGCACCGGTTGCAGTAACACGACCAGGGCGCCGCCGCCACCTTCTGCGGGCCGTGCCTGCACAAAAGCCAGCACCTCGGTCTTTTGCACCAGCCAGGCAAATACCTTGCGCTTGAGCACCGGCGCCTTGCCCGGCGAGCCCAGGCCCTTGCCGTGCACGATACGCACGCAGCGGATGCCCAACTGGTGCGCTTCGCGTACAAAAGCCGACAACTCCTCGCGTGCCGCGTCGCTGCGCAGTCCATGCAGGTCGAGTTGACGCTGGATGCTCCAATGCCCCTGGCGCAGCTTGCGCGTGACGTCGGTGCCGATGCCGGGGCGCCGGAAACTGAGTTGGTCGTCGATGTCGAGCAATGTGCTGACGTCGAATTCGTCGCTGATCGACTCGAACAACACCGCCTGGTGGTCACGCAGGCGCTGCAGCGGAATCGGTTGCGGCGGCTCCGCCTCCAGTACCGCACGCCCGTGATCCGGCAGGATCTGCACCGCACCAGCGGCGCGCAGGAATAGCTCCCGCGCGCTCGTCTGCTGCCGCTGCTGCACCGCCAGCGCTTGCGCTTGCCGTGCCTGCTCCAGCGCGTGGGCACGGGCCTGTGCGTCGATCTGCTGCTTGACCTGGCGCAGGTCGGCCAGTGACCGTACCGACTTCACACCAGCCCCCGTTCCGCCATTGACAAGGCCTGGCCCGGCGCCACGATGACATGGTCAAGCACCCGCACGTCGACCAGCGCCAGCGCCGCGCGCAGCGTCTGCGTCAGGACTTCGTCGGCACGTGAGGGCTGGACTGAGCCGCTGGGATGGTTGTGCGCCAACACGACAGCGGCGCACTGGTGGTGTAGTGCGCGCAACACGACTTCTCGCGGATAGACGCTGGTCTGCGTCAAGGTTCCTCGAAACATTTCTTCCATCGCCAGCAAACGGTTCTGCACATCCAGGAAGAGTACCGCAAATACCTCGTGCGCACGGGCGGCGAGGTGTAATTGCAGGTACTCCTTGACCGCACCGGGTGCGGCAAAGGCCGTGCGTTGGCGCAGTTGCTGGGCCAGTGCCCGACGCGCCAGTTCGAGCACCGCCAGCAATTGCGCGCGTTTGGCGGGGCCCAGGCCCTTGATGCGTTGCAGGTCGCTGGCGCTGGCATTGAGCAGACCGGCGATACCGTCGAAGCCGCTCTGGCCCTCGCCGTTGGTCTTGAGTCGCAGCAGTTCGTCGGCCATTTGCAACACACCCTTGCCGCGGATGCCGGTGCGCAACAACAGCGCCAACAGTTCGGCGTCGGTCAATGCGGCGGCGCCTCGTGCGAGCAGCTTTTCACGCGGTCGGGTCTCGGCAGGCAGGTCCTTGAGCGGCATGGTGGTCATCAGGGCCATTGGGGGCGGCGTGTGCCCTTGGTACAGCAGGATTTCTACAATCGGGCGTGGACGTTACGCGGCCCCCGACCGGATTGTCCGGATCCAGGTCCGCAGCGGTGCTGCATCCATGCATGATTGGGGGGATAGGTTGATATGTTGCCTCTTGTCAGGGCCACGCTGGGCCGCAGGACAAGGAACATGCACCCGTCTTGCACTTTCTACAATAGGGCCACTTCATTGGACACCATGACTTCTACCCTTCCTTGCGTGGAACCCGTCTCGTTCCTGACCCTGCATTACCGGCTGGCCGGCGCGCAGGGCGACATCATCAATACCTTCAGCGGTAAACCGGCAACCTTGTCGCTTGGCTCGGGCGCTTTGTCACCAGCCGTTGAGCAGTGCCTGATCGGCATGCAGGAGGGTACCAGTGCCACCTTCGAGTTGCCGGCAGGAGTGGCGTTTGGCGAACGTCAGCCCGAGATGCAGCAGTGGGTGGCGCGCCGCTTGCTGCAACAACTCGGCGACCCGGCCGAAACCTACCGGGTCGGTGACGTCGTGCAGTTCCCCACGCCTGACGGGCAAGGCAGTTATGCCGGTGCGGTCGTGCAGGTGCGCGACGAGGCCGATGGCCAGGGCGTCCTGTTCGACTTCAATCATCCGCTGGCAGGCCAGCCGGTGGTGTTCGAAGTGCAACTGATCGGAGTGTTGTGACCATGGGACCTGCAGAGATCATTCTGGCCGAACCCCGCGGATTCTGTGCCGGCGTGGACCGAGCCATCGACATTGTCGAGCGGGCCCTGGTCAAATTCGGTGCGCCGATCTATGTGCGCCATGAGATCGTGCACAACACCTATGTCGTCAACGACCTCAAGGCCAAGGGTGCGATCTTCATCGAGGATCTGGACGATGTGCCCGCGGGAGCGACGCTGATTTTTTCCGCCCACGGCGTCAGCCGCGCGGTGCACGAGGAGGCGCGTGCGCGCGGTTTCCAGATTTTCGATGCCACCTGCCCGCTGGTGAGCAAGGTCCATGTTGAAGTCGCCAAGTTGCACCGGGAAGGATATGAGTTCATCATGATCGGCCACAAGGGCCATCCCGAGGTCGAAGGCACGATGGGCCAGCTCGACGGCGGTATCCATCTGGTGGACAGTGTCGACGACGTCGCTGCGCTGCAACCGGCACAGACCGAGAAGCTGGCGGTGGTGACGCAGACGACGCTGAGTGTGGACGATGCAGCGCAGATCTCCGCTGCGATCAAGGCCCGGTTTCCGAATGTGCGCGAACCCAAACAGCAAGACATCTGTTACGCGACACAAAATCGGCAGGACGCGGTGAAGCTGTTAAGTCCGCAGGTCGATCTGGTGATCGTCGTCGGCAGCCCGACCAGTTCCAACAGCAACCGGCTGCAGGAAGTGGCGCGCAAGCTGAACACCGAAAGTTACATGGTCGACAACGCCGACGAGCTGCAAAGTGCCTGGTTCGAAGGCAAACAGCGAATTGGCCTGACTGCTGGCGCCTCGGCTCCGGAGGTCTTGGTGCGCCAGGTGATCGATCGCATCAAGGAGATGGGCGCGGTGTCGGTGCGCCGGCTCGACGGTATCGTCGAGACCACCAAGTTTCCGCTGCCCAAGGGCCTGAAGCTGTAACGCCCGGCGCCGGCGCCTGTTATCGGCGCCGGATCGCTCCCAACGCGAATACCGGAGTGCGCACGCAGGATGCTGTGGGCGCCGGACAGCTTCAGCCAGGAACCGCAATCACGACACCGGCTTCGTCCACGCTGGCCAGCACGGCCTGTCCGGCCACCAGTACCTCGCTGGCAGGTGCAAATCCCACCATGCTGAGGTTGTCGGCCAGGCGCAGGCTGACTTCTCCACCGATACGCGCGCGGGGTGCGCGTACCACGGTGGCGTGCAGCAGGTTGCGGGATTCGGCCGGTTCAATCCGTGCCGCGACCTGGACCGCCGTGGCCTTGCACAAGGCCAGCACTGCCTTGCCCCGCGCAAGATCGAGCAATTGCACGCTTTCCCGGGTGATACGCGCAAACAGCCGTTCTCCATGGGCCAACGTCAAACCCACTCGTACCAGGCCATGGGTTCGGGTCAGGCCCTGCACGATGCAGGGGAACTGGTTGCGCATGCTGGTGCGCAGGCCGCTGGCCGCCAGACCGGTCGTGCCGGCAGAGCCCACTGCGTCCTGATCCAGGCCGGCCATCACTCGCACACGTGCATTTTCGAGCTGGTCAGCCGCCTCCAGCACCCGCCGCCCGGCGTCGGTGAGCGTCGCGCCACCACCTCCCCGGCCCCCAACGGCCTTTTCGACCATCGGTGTGCCGGCCAGGTTGCCGAGGGTCTCCAGCGCCTGCCAGGCGGCCTTGTAGCTGACGCCCGCGCCGCGAGCGGCTTCGGAGATCGAGCCGACCGTGCCGATGCGACGCAGGATGTCGATGCGTTTGTCGGTAGTGGCATGGCCCAGGGCATCGGCCAATGCAGGGGTGGTGCGGATCATGTGCCGATGGTAACCAGCCCCGTTATACTTTCGCTATTCCACAACTGAATAGCGAGATTTGAAAATGATGCGTTGGATCATGATGGTGTGCCTGCTGACGATTGCCAGCGGTGTGGCGGGTGCAGCCGAGGTCAGCGTGGCGGTGGCCGCCAACTTCACGGCGCCGATGCAGAAGATCGCTGCGTTGTTCGAGCAGAGCAGCGGCCACAAGGCGATGCTGTCGTTCGGTTCGACCGGCAAGTTGTATGCGCAGATCCGCAATGGCGCGCCGTTCCAGGTTCTGCTGGCGGCCGATGACAAGACACCTGCCAAGCTCGAAGCCGAGGGATTGTCGGTGGTCGGTATGCGTTTCACCTACGCGGTCGGCAAACTGGCGTTGTGGAGCAGCCAGGATGGTCTGGTCGACGCGCAGGGAGCGGTGCTGCGTTCGGGGCAGTTCAAGCGCCTGGCGCTGGCGGATCCGAAGCTGGCGCCGTATGGCGCGGCGGCCGTCGAGACCCTGACCAAGATGGGCCTGCTCGCAGAGCTGACGCCAAAAATGGTTTATGGTGAAAACATCGCGCAGACCTACCAGTTTGTCTTCACCGGCAACGCCGAGTTGGGCTTTGTCGCGTTGTCGCAGATTTTTTCTGACGGCAAACTGGGCAAGGGTTCTGCGTGGATTGTCCCCGCCGACATGCATACGCCGATCCGCCAGGATGCGGTGCTACTGAAGACCGGCGAGAACCAGGATGCGGCACGCGAATTGATGGCGTTCTTGCGCAGTGACGCGGCGCTCGCCGTGATCCGGTCGTTCGGCTACGATCACTGACGCGATGGGCCTGGACCACACCGCGCTGCAGGCAATCGGGCTGACACTCAAGCTGGCGGTGTCCACCACCGCCTTGCTGCTGTTGGTCGCGATCCCGCTCGCGTGGTGGTTGTCCAGCACCCGGTCGCGCTGGCGCGTGCCGGTGACGGCCCTGGTGACCCTGCCTCTGGTTTTGCCACCGACGGTGCTCGGGTTTTATCTGCTGGTGCTGATGGGCCCGCATGGGCCTTTGGGCCAGCTGACACGGGCGCTGGGCATGCCGACTCTGGCGTTCAGCTTCACCGGGCTGCTGATCGGTTCCATCGTGTATTCGTTGCCGTTCGCGGTCCAGCCCATCGTGCATGCTTTCGACGCCATCGGCCGCAGGCCGATGGAAGTGGCGGCCACCTTGCGGGCTCGGCCGATCGACGCATTTTTTTCGGTCGCCCTGCCGCTGGCCCGCCCGGGTGTGCTCACGGCCACGATCCTGTCCTTTGCCCACACCATCGGGGAATTCGGTGTCGTGTTGATGATCGGCGGCAATATCCCCGGCCAGACCCGCGTGATGTCGACGCTGATTTACGGTCACGTCGAGGCGATGGAATATGACCAGGCCCATTGGCTCTCTGCAGGCATGGTGGTGTTCGCCTTTGTCGTCTTGCTGGGTCTGTCGTTGATGCAGCGGCGCATGGGCCGGTTGTTTGCATGAGTTCTATACACGTGCGCCTGCGGCTGGACCGGGCTGCTTTCACGCTCGACGTTGACCTGCAGCTACCACCCGAGGGCATCACCGTGTTGTTCGGTGCCTCTGGTTGTGGCAAGACCAGCCTGCTGCGGTGTATCGCCGGTCTGGAGCGCGCACGCGATGCGTTTGTGCAGGTGCAGGACCAGGTCTGGCAGGATTCCTCCGCCGGGGTATTCCTGCCCACCTGGCGCCGTTCTCTGGGTTATGTTTTTCAGGAGTCGTCCTTGTTCGAGCACCTGAATGTGGACGCGAATCTGCGTTATGGGTTGCGGCGCGCCCATTCCAGCGATGCCCGGGCCATGCTGGACGGCGCGATCATGCTGCTCGGTATCGGCGATCTGTTGCGGCGCCGTCCGTCCGAGCTCTCCGGCGGCGAACGCCAGCGGGTGGCAATCGCCCGCGCTCTGGCCACGCAGCCGCGGCTGTTGTTGCTCGACGAACCGCTGGCCGCGCTGGACCAGGCGCGCAAACAGGAAGCCTTGCCCTGGCTTGAGCGCTTGCGCACGCAGGCCCGCACCCCCATGGTGTATGTCACCCATGCGGTGCAGGAGCTGACCCGCCTGGCCGACCATGTGGTGGTGCTGGACCAGGGCAAGGTGCAAACCCAGGGCCCGCTGACCGAAGTCCTTTCGTCGTTGCAGCATCCCGCATTGGTTGGTGAAGACGTGGGCGCAGTGCTGGTCGGTCAGGTCGTCGAGCGGGACAGTCGATGGCACTTGAGTCGTTTGCAGTTCGACGGTGGCAGCGTGTGGCTGCGCGACGCCGGTCTGGCGCTTGGACAATCGGCGCGATTGCGCGTGCTGGCCAGCGACATCAGCCTGTCGACCGTGCAGCCGTCACCGTCGAGCGTCCTCAACGTGTTGCAGGGCCATGTCGACGCGTTTGCAGCGGACACCCATCCGTCACAGGTGCTGGTGCGGGTGCGGGTCGGCGCCAGTATCTGGATGTGTCGTGGACGCGACGCTGCCTCACTAGAATGTCACCATGCTCGACATCCTTCTCCTGCGCAAAGACCTCGACGCGGCCGTGGCCCGGCTGCAGACGCGCAAAAATCCCCAGCCGTTTCTGGACGTGGACCAATTTCGCACGCTGGAAGCCGAACGCAAGACCATCCAGACTCGTACTGAGGAATTGCAGGCTCGGCGCAACAGCCAGAGCAAACGCATCGGTCAGCTCAAGTCCAAGGGCGCAGAGGCGCAAGTCGAGGTCGACGCGGTGATGGCCGACGTCGCCTCCATCAAGGACGAGTTGGAGACATCGGCTGCGCGCCTGGAGCAGATCCAGCTCGACCTGCAGGCGGTGCTACTGGCGGTGCCCAACCTGCCGCATGCCAGCGTGCCGGTTGGCGCCAGCGAGGCCGACAACCAGATTTTGCGCACCTGGGGCACACCACGGGTGATGGATTTCCAGGTCTTGGACCATGTCGATGTCGGCACCCCGCTGGGGCTGGATTTCGACCTCGGCGTGAAACTGGCGGGAGCCCGTTTCACCGTGCTCAAGGGGCCGATCGCGCGATTGCACCGCGCACTGTCGCAGTTCATGCTCGACGTGCAGACGCTTGAACACGGCTACACCGAGTGTTACACCCCGTACATCGTCAACGCCGACAGCCTGCGTGGCACCGGCCAGTTGCCCAAGTTCGAGGGTGACCTTTTCGGGGTGAAAAAGGGCGGTCAGGACGCCGAGGAGCATCCGGATACAGCCGCTCTGTACCTGATTCCGACCAGTGAAGTACCGCTGACCAATTTTGTGCGCGACGAGGTGTTGCCGCTGTCGGCGCTTCCCATGCGCCTGACCGCCCACACGCCGTGTTTCCGTTCCGAGGCCGGCAGCTACGGACGCGATACCCGCGGCATGATCCGCCAGCACCAGTTCGACAAGGTCGAGATGGTGCAGATCGTGCATCCGGATACCAGCTACCAGGCGCTGGAAGACATGACGCGCCATGCCGAGACAATCTTGCAGCGGCTCGGCCTGCCGTACCGGGTGATGGCCTTGTGCACTGGCGACATCGGCCCGAGTTCGGCCCGCACCCATGATCTGGAAGTCTGGTTGCCGGCGCAAGCCACCTACCGCGAGATCAGTTCGGTCTCCAACTGCGAAGCATTCCAGGCGCGCCGCCTGCAGGCCCGGTTCAAGAATGCACAGGGCAAGAACGAGTTCGTGCATACGCTCAACGGCTCGGGCCTGGCGGTCGGACGCGCATTGGTGGCGGTGCTGGAAAACTACCAGAACGCTGATGGTTCGGTCACCGTGCCCGAGGTGTTACGGCCCTACATGGGCGGGCTGCAGTCCATCACCGCCTGAGCGTTTTTACCCGCGCTACCGCGCACTGTCCTGCGCGCGGGTTCGCAGCTGCGTTGCGTCGCGCCCGTAAACGGCAGTGGACTATTGACGTTCTGCGGGTAGGGCGGTAGGGTCCGGCTCACAACCAACACCGTGTGGGAAGAGTCCGGCATGACACAAAAATTACTGGTGCGTGGGAATCAGGGTGGAGACGTGCAGCGCCTGCGCCATGAACTGGTGCGTGAACTCGGCGACGACGCACGGGATTTTTCCCAACTGGTGCAGGGTGATCTGTTCGATGCCGATGTCGAAGCTGCGGCGCGGCGCTGGCAGTCGGGTGTGGGCCTGATAGCCGACGGTGTGATCGGGCCGCGTTGCCAATGCGTAATGGGCCTGCGCCGTGCGCAGCCAATGGCCGTGCCGCTGGAACTTGACGCGGTGCGGCGCCTG
>CAJDVP010000003.1_pt1 | contig 53758 bp, 48 predicted proteins | sample 7391311 | NCBI WGS metagenome assembly CAJDVP01 (sample SAMEA7055711, study PRJEB34461) | soil metagenome | biome: terrestrial ecosystem; feature: Peninsula; material: soil | place: Antarctica | collected 2016
TTTGATCAGCTGGAAGACCGCGCCCGGCGGCGGCACCACCGACTACGCTGTCGAGATGTTCCACGCGGCAATCGAATCGGGGCGCTACTGCCAGCGACACGGCGTTGCCGATGATGTACATGCCCGATGCAATCCGCGCCACACTCGAACTGATGGACGCGCCATCCGGGGCACTGCACGAACGCCATGCGTATAACCTGGCGGGCATTAGCTTCACGCCGCATGACATCGCAGCGGCGATCAGGCGGCATGTTCCCGGCTTCATGCTCGACTGCAAACCCGACTTTCGCCAGGCAATCGCCGACAGCTGGCCACGGTCGATCGACGACAGCGCGGCGCAGCGGGACTGGGGCTGGCGCGCGCGTTTCGACCTGGATGCGATGGTGGATGACATGCTGGACAACCTTCGGATGCAACGAGCGGCCTGAGCACAGCCGGGTCGCATCCAAGGCGCTCGCACCGCAGACCGAAGGTATGCCAGTGAGTGCATCCTTGGCATCAGCCGGGTCAGGTGCGGATGAGCACCGCTGAGCGACCCCGGTCGATAGAATGGACGCAGACCCTCCGACCCATCTACCGAGGCCATTCAGATGCGCTTATTCCCCATTACACGCCTGTTGCCCTGGGTCTTGACCGCCAGCCTGCTGGCCGCCTGCGGCACGACCGTCCAGAACCCCGTCACCGGCCAGCAGGAGCGCACGGTGATGGACGAGGGCCAGGAGATTGCCCTGGGTCGCCAGGAGCACCAGGCGGTGTTGAAGGAGATGCCGCCGTATGCCGATGCGCGCCTGCAGGCTTATGTGAATGCGCTGGGCCAGAAGCTGGCGCGGCAGTCGCATCGCAGCCAGTTGCAATGGACCTTCACCGTGCTCGATAGTCCGGACGTGAACGCATTTGCGCTGCCCGGCGGATATGTTTATGTGACGCGCGGCATCATGGCGTATATGGAGAGCGAGGCCGATCTGGCCGGCGTCATCGGCCACGAGATCGGACACGTCACGGCACGCCATGGTGCGCAACGCGCCACGCGTCAGCAGGATGCCGGTATCGGCGTTCTGGCGGCGACCGTACTGGGTGCCGTGCTGGAGAGCCAGGGGGTCAGCGGCGCGGGACGTATGGCCAGCGATGTTTCGCAAGTCGCCGCCGCCGGGTATATCGCCTCCTACAGCCGCGACCAGGAATTGCAGGCCGACCAGTTGGGCGCCGAATACCTGGCGCGCAACCAGTACAACCCGAGCAACATGGTCGACGTGATCAATGTGCTCAAGAGTCGTGAGCAATTCATGGCAGATCAGGCGCGTGCCCAGGGCCGCACGGTGTCCGGCGGCACTGACTGGTTGGCCTCGCACCCGAGCAATGCCCAGCGATTGCAGGCGATCCAGGCGCTGGCCGCGAAATACCAGCGCCCGGGGGGTTATGCCGACGACGGACGGGCGCGGTATCTGCAGGCGATCAATGGTCTGCGGTTCGGCGATAGCGATACGCAAGGCCTGGTACGCGGACAGAATTTTTTCCACCGTGAACTGGGATTGGCGATCACTGCACCGGCGCAATGGACGCTGCTCAATCAGCCTGACCAACTGGTCGTCATCAACGCCGCGCGTGATGCTGCATTGCTGCTGCACCATGTGCCCGCTCAAGCTGGCACCGATCACGGGGACATCATTCGCAACTTGCTCAAGCCGCAAAGTGGTCGCGTGGTGTCGTTACGGATCAACGGCTTGCCTGCTACCCATTTCACCGGAATCCGCGCCAATGCGCAGGGACGCGCAGAGCCGATCGAAGCCACCGTGATCAGCGGCCCGGGCAATCACCGTTACCTGCTGGTTTGGAGCGCGCGCGACGCCAACGCCTTGCAGCGTGCGCGAGGGGGCTTGCAGCAGGCGCAAGATTCGTTTCGCGCGATGACGGCGGCGGATCGCGCACGGGCAGTGCCGTGGGTGGTGCGAACGGTCCCGTTCCCGCGTGGTGGCTTCGCCGAATTGGCGCGGCGCTCGCCGCTGGATGCGCCCGAGCAGCAACTGCGTCTGATCAACGGCGTCTATGGCGGTGGCGCGCTGCCGGCCCCGGGTGCGCTGGTCAAGGTGGTGGTGGAGCAACCCTGAAAGAGACTATGACGGATTTCGATGTCGACCTGTTCGTGATCGGTGGCGGCAGTGGTGGCGTGCGCGCCGCGCGTATGGCTGCCCAGCGCGGTGCGCGGGTCATGCTGGCCGAGCAGGGTGGCACGGCCGGGCTCGGCGGCACCTGCGTCAATGTGGGTTGCATCCCCAAGAAGTTGTACAGCTACGCGGCGCATTATGCCGAGGCGTTCGAGGAGTCGCATGGTTTTGGCTGGGAGGGTCCGGCGCCGCGCTTCAATTGGGAAACCCTCAAGACGAACCGGCGCAAGGAGATCAGCCGACTCAATGGGGTTTATGCCAACCTGCTGACCGACGCCGGAGTCGAGGTGATTTCAGCGCGTGCAAGGATCGCCGGTCCGCAGCAGGTGCAGGTCGATGGCCGCAGCGTGCGCGCCCGCAATATCCTGGTCGCCACCGGCGGCACACCGTTCGTGCCGGACATCACGGGCAAGGAGCATGTGTTGGTGTCGGACGCCGTCTTCGACCTCGAACCGTTTCCTCAGCGTCTGGTCGTTGTGGGTGGTGGCTACATCGCCAGCGAGTTCGCATCCATCTTCAACGGCCTGGGTGCAAAGGTGACGCAGCTGTATCGGGGCGAGCAGATACTGCGTGGCTTCGACAACGACGTGCGCGAATTCGTCGCCGCGGAAATGCGCAAGACCGGTGTCGACTTGCGGGTGAACGCCGATGTGACGTCAATCGACAAAGGTCCGCAGGGTTTGGCGGTGCATGTCAAGGCCGGTTCCAGCGAAACCGAGGTGATCGAGGCCGACGTGGTGTTGTACGCGACCGGGCGTGTGCCCCATGTCCGAGAACTGGGCCTGCAACAAGCCGGCGTTCGTCTGGGCTGGAACGGCGCGGTCGAGGTTGATGGTTCCTATCGGACCTCGGTGCCATCGATTTACGCCGTTGGTGACGTAACCGACCGGATCCAGCTCACGCCGGTGGCATTGGCTGAGGCCATGGTGGTAGTTGACGCATTGTTCGGCCCGCCCGCGGGCAAGCTCGCACGCACGATGAATTACAAATACATTCCGACAGCGGTATTCACTCATCCCAACATCGGCACCGTGGGTTATTCGGAGGAGGACGCGCCCAAACATTGCGGCGCGGTGACGGTCTACCGCAGCGCGTTCCGAGCCCTCAAGCACACCTTGAGCGGCAGCAGCGAACGCACGCTGATGAAGCTGGTGGTCGAGGATGCCACCGACCGTGTGGTCGGCTTGCACATGGTCGGACCGGACGCCGGCGAAATCGTGCAGGGTTTTGCGGTAGCAATGAAAGCGGGCGCGACCAAGGCAATCTTCGACAGCACGATCGGCATCCATCCAACGGCGGCCGAGGAGTTCGTGACCATGCGCGAGCCGGTGGCCTCCTCCGGGCGCAAACTCCCATCCATTGCATGACCCAGAACAGTCAAATCATCTTGCCCCTTGCAGGGGTCCACGTCGTCGAGTTTTGTTCCACCGCTGCGGGACCGTTCTCGGCCATGCTGCTTGCAGACATGGGCGCAGATGTCATCAAGGTGGAACCGCCGGCAGGCGATGGACTGCGGCAGTGGCCGCCACTGAACGCCGGTTATAGCGAGAATTTTGCTTCGCTCAACCGGAACAAGAAGTCGGTCTTGCTTGACCTCAAATCGCCGGTTGATGTGGAGATCGCCCGTAGTCTGGTCATGGACGCCGACGTCGTCATCGAAAACAATCGCCCGGGTGTCATGGACCGACTCGGACTGGGTTACGCGAGCTTCGCGAAGCTGCATCCGAAATTGCTGTATTGCTCGATCTCGGCGTTCGGACAGAGCGGGCCGCGCGCCACGGAAGGCGGCTTCGATCTGACGATCCAGGCGGCCTCGGGTGTCATGAGTGTGACGGGGGAAGCCGACGGAGCGCCGGTCAAATGCGGCGTACCGGTGTCCGACTTTGCCTCGGGTCTGTACGCGGCGTTCTCGATAGCAGCGATGCTTGCACACGTGCGAACGGGGGGTGTGGGCGCACATATCGACGTGCCCATGTTCGGCTGCACTCTGGGCATCGCTGCATTGCAGACAAGCGAATATTTTGGCAACGGCCGCAGTCCGGGCAAACTCGGCTCAGCCCATCCGCGCAACGCGCCGTATCAGGCGTTCCGGGCGCAAGATGGGTATTTCGCGATCGCTGCTGGCAATCACAAGCTCTGGCTCGACGTGTGCAAAGTGGTCAATTTGCCAGAACTGCCCACTGATCCACGGTTTGTCAACACCACCGACAGGGCCGCCAACCAGCGTGCGCTCAAGGAGATTCTGGAAGCGGTCTTCGTCAGGAAGCCTGTGGACCACTGGATCGACGCGTTCAATGCCGCTGGTGTGCCGCATGCCCGCATCAATGACTACGCTGCTGCCCTGGACGATCCGCAAACAACACATATGCAATGGGTCCAGCCCATTGAATTGCCTGATGGCCAGCAGACCCGGACTTTTACCTCACCGATCCGTCTCAATGGTCAAGGCTTTCCGGTGCGGTTGCATCCGCCGGCGCTGGGCGAACACACCGAAGAAATCCGTCGCAACCATGCAAACACGCCCCCTACCCAGGCGAAAGAACCATGACCATACCCAGCCGATTGCTTGACTTTGTCGCCGCGATGACGCGTTTGTGCGATGGACGCGTCACCGACGAATCGCAGCTGCTCGAACGTGCGACGCCACTGATGCGTGACTTGGTGGCGCACGATGACTGGTTGCCCGATGCCGTGGCCGTGTCGCATCCCCAGTACTATCAGCAACACCTGCTGTACGGAGATCCGCTGGACCGGTTTTCCCTGGTCAGTTTTGTCTGGGGCCCGGGGCAGAAGACGCCAGTGCATGACCACACCGTGTGGGGCATCATCGGCGTGTTGCGTGGCTCCGAATGTGCGCAACGTTATACGCAGCGCGGCGATGGTGAACCTCTGCTTGCGGCCGGACCGGAGGCGCGGCTGGAACCCGGTGATCTGGACGTGGTTTCGCCCGGGTTGGGCGATATCCACCAGGTCCGCAATGCGTTCGATGACCGGGTCTCGATCAGCATTCACCTTTACGGCGGCAATATCGGCCGCATCGCGCGTCATGTGTTCACGCCCGAAACCGGCGCCTGCAAGACGTTTGTTTCTGGTTATTCCAATCAACTGGTCCCCAATTTGTGGCCGGCGCCTGCACCATGAGCCAGCCCATCCCGTCGGCGTCCAGCGGGCTGCTGCTGACGCAGGGTGACGGTGTGCTGCAACTGGCCCTCAATCGTGGTGACAAAGGCAATGCGTTGTCGCTTGAGCTGGTGTCAGCGATCAGCGAAGCGGTGCAGCAGGCGCGCGACAACGCAGTCCGTCTGTTGGTGATATCGGGTGTCGGCAAAAGCTTTTGCACTGGTTTTGATCTGACGGCACTGGATCAGGAAACCGACGACAGTTTGCTGGCGCGTTTCACCCGCGTCGAACTGATGCTGCAGGCGATCCATTCGGCGCCGTTCGCGACCTTGGCGCTGGCACATGGGCGTGCCATTGGTGCAGGCGCGGACCTGTTTTGTGCCTGCAGCGAGCGCTGGATCGTCGGCAATGCCGACTTTGCCTTTCCCGGCTCCGCCTTCGGGCTGGTGCTGGGCACGGCCAGGCTGGCTGGCAGGGTTGGCCCGGTACGGGCGCGTGAGTGGGTTGAAAGCGGCGCCCTGATTGACGGCTCCAGCGCGCTGGCCGAAGGGCTTGCGACCCGTCAGCTGGCGCAGGACGAACATGATGCGGCACTTGCACAGCGTATCGCGCGTGCGCAGCGCCTGGATGCGCCCGCATTCAGCGGCATCCATGAGGCCATCGACGACGTGTCTCGCGCGCGCGGCGATGCGGGAGACGCCGCAGATCTTGCCCGGCTGGTGCGATCCGCCGCCCGGCCAGGGCTCAAGAATCGGATTGCGGCCTATCGGGCCAGTCAGTTGCGTAAATAGAGCCGTGTTTCACGTGATCTGGAGCAGGCAAGCGTGCCTTTCGTGTCATGGCGGCTTTGCCAACGGGGCAGTGCCGTGCATCGGGGTGGACACGACCTACATCGTGCCCGGGTACGCGCCTCCATCGGCCAGGATGTTCTGCCCGGTGATGTAGCCGGCGTGTTGGCTGCACAGGAAGGCGCAGATGGCGCCGAACTCGGCTGCCGTGCCGAAGCGCCTGGCCGGAATCGCCTTGGCGCGTGCATCGAGCAGCGTTTGTATGGGTTGGCCGGTCTTCTCCGAGGCGCCCTCCATCGTCTTGCGCAGGCGATCGGTGTCGAACGCGCCGGGCAGCAGGTTGTTGACCGTCACGCCGGCGCCGGCGATGCTGCTGCGGGCCAGGCCGGCAACAAAACCGGTCAGTCCGCTGCGCGCGCCATTGGACAGACCCAGAGTTTCGATCGGCGCCTTGACCGCGCCTGAAGTGATGTTGACGATACGTCCGAACCCGCGCCGGGCCATGCCGTCCACGGTCGCCTTGATGAGCCAGATCGGGGTCAACATGTTGGCGTCCAGCGCCGCGATCCAGGTGTCACGTCCCCAGGTGCGGAAATCGCCTGTCGGCGGGCCGCCGGCGTTGGTGACGACGATGTCGAAGTCGGTGCCCGGTCCTCCCGCCGCGCCGAACACGGCGGCGCGGCCTTGTTCGGTCGTGATGTCACACGCCACCGCCAGCACCGTGCCAGCGCCCGGCATGGCGCGCAACTGCGTGGCGGCTGACTCCAGCGCCTCGGCGCCGCGTGCATTGATCACCAGGTTGACACCATCGGCCGCCAGCGCCTGCGCGCAGCCCAGTCCCAGTCCCTTGCTGGCGCCACACACCAGCGCCCACTTGCCCTTGATTCCCAGATCCATTCCATGCTCCTTGTCGTGAATGTGACGCCATCGTCGGGGTATTGGCCGACGCCTCAGTGCGGCAGCGTCGCGAGCACCTGCGCCAGGAACGCGCAGCTATCGAACTGCCCGCTGCGGAAGGTCCAGCCCAGGCGCACGATAACCGCATCGCGCGACGGCACCATGGCCACCACCTGGCCCCAGTGCCCACTCATGGCCAGCGTATCGGGTGGCAGACCGCTGCTGCGACACATTCCGGCCTGCGGGTCTGCGATACGCAAGGTCATGGCGCCATACCCGGTGCCATCACCCTGGGGGGTAGACGGCGTGGACGCCAGTGCCCACCATCCCGGCGGCAATACCTGTTGGTTGTCCCACCGGCCATCCTGCAGCATCAGCAGCCCGAGCCGGGCCCAGTCGCCGACACTGGCCCACAGGTAGGACGAGCCGACCCAGTTGCCCGCAGCATCGGTCTCCAGTGTTGCAGTTTGCGCGCCGATCGGGTCGAACAAGGCGCGCCGGGGGTAGCTCCAGTATTCGGCATCCGACGGTAAAAACGCCCGATCAACTGCGGACAGCAGGTTGGCAGTCTGGCTCAGGTAACGCCAGCGTTGGCCCGCAGGCACTTGCGCTGCGACGTCTGCAGCATAGGCGGCGGTGTCCTTGTGCCCCCACAACATGCGCGGCACCGATCCCCAGGGCGTGTATTCCTCCTGACTGTTCAGGCCGTCGCGCATGTAAAGCAAATCGGCGACGGTGATCGACTTGCGGATGTCCTGGCGCCAGGAGGCAACCCAGTCGGGTTCCTTGCCGTTGCCAAATGCGTCGACCACCGGCGTGGTGAAGCTGAAATCGTTCTCGCCGGCCAGTTTGTAGCTGAGCATGCCCAGCACGGTTTTGGCCATCGACCACCCGTGCAGTGCGGTGTCCGGGCCGAACCCCGGCGCCGTCTGCAGCACCAGGGCGCGGCCTTTGTGGATCACGGCGACCGCCCGGGCATTGGCGGCCTGTGGGTCGCCCGCACCGACAAACGCCTGTTGCACCACCCGCTGCAGAGCGGCGCGGTCGACCCCGTCGTCCCATTGCGTCGGGGCCAGTGGGGCCTCTCCCTGTGGCCAGGGACGGCTGGTATCAACCAGTGGCCGTGTTGGCGCGCGCACCGGACCGTGCCCCAAGTCGAGCACACAGCCGCGATCCGGCAGCCACTGCGCCTGGCGTTCGAACAGACCGGCGAACCGCGCCTGCACGCGCTGGTCGTCCTCCTGGACCGACACGTCGATCAGGTGCAGCACCGGGCTGGCCGGCAAAACCTCTGCCTGCAGCAGGCCAGCCACCGGGCGATGGGCGACGAATGCGGCTGAACATATGCCTTTGGCGGCCATGCCGGCCGCGTTGCGTGGTATGCCCAGGGCTATCAGTGCACCCACGGCCAACAACAGCAGGGCAACCGCGCAAACGACGGTGATGCGCAAGGCGCGGCGGACGGATGGGCGGGCCATGGTGCAGGTGTGAAGCGGTGGAGTTGGTCACTCTACCCGATCAGGCATGGCCCCGCTTTGACGTCGTACCGGTTTGTCCGTCGTGGCGGTCCGCCCTAACCCACCACGATGCCTTTGTGGACAATAGCGCGATGACCTATCTTCCTCCACCCATGGCGACCACCCGCCATAACGATGCGGCGAGTGCCCTGGCGCAGGTACGCCGGATCTACGACAACGCCATGTCCCATTTGCGCAAGGCAATGCAGCGCTATGTGGCGGGTGAGGATCTGCCGGGCAAGGCGCGTGCCTGTTACCCGTTCGTGCGGGTGCAGACCCACACGGTGGCCCGCGCCACGGGTGACGACAACGCTCGGCTCAGCTACGGATTCGTCGCCGGGGCAGGGCGCTACGAAACCACACTGACGCGACCGGACCTGTTCGCCAACTATTACCTGGAGCAGTTCTCGCTGCTGCTGCGCAATCATGGGGTCGAAATCGAGGTCGGTACCAGCAACCAGCCGATTCCGGTGCATTTTTCGTTTGCCGAGCACGACCATATCGAGGGCAGCCTGAGCGTGCAGCGGCGCCAGTTGATGCGCGACGCGTTCGATCTGCCGGACCTGGCTGCAATGGATGACGGCATTCCCAATGGCACCTACGAACCGCGTGCCGGTGAACCACACCCGCTGGCTCTGTTCACCGCGCCGCGGGTCGACTATTCGCTGCACCGGTTGCGCCACTACACCGGCACCGCGCCGCAACATTTCCAGAACTTCGTGTTGTTCACGAATTACCAGTTCTACATCGACGAGTTCGTGCGCATGGGGCGTGCGGCGATGCAGGACAGCCACAGTGAATACACCGCGTTCGTCGAGCCCGGCAACATGGTCACGCGCCGGGTCGGCCTGCCGACCGAGGAAGGTGACGAATTTGGCGCCGAGCCACTGCGGCTGCCGCAGATGCCGGCTTACCACCTGCTGCGCCACGACGGCTTCGGCATCACGATGATCAATATCGGTATCGGCCCAGCCAATGCCAAGAACATCACCGACCATGTGGCCGTGTTGCGGCCGTATGCCTGGATCATGCTCGGACACTGCGCCGGCCTGCGCACCACGCAGCAACTCGGCGACTATGTGCTGGCACACGGGTATGTGCGAGAAGACCACGTGCTGGACGAGGAGCTGCCGCTGTGGGTGCCGGTCCCCGCGCTGGCCGAGATCCAGGTTGCGATCCAGACCGCGGTGGCCGACGTTACCCAGGTCAACGGCATCGAACTCAAACGCATCATGCGCACCGGCACCGTGGCCAGCACCGACAACCGCAACTGGGAACTGCTGCCCGACAACGGTCCGCAACGCCGCTTCAGCCAGAGCCGCGCAGTGGCGCTGGACATGGAAAGCGCCACCATCGCCGCCAACGGTTTCCGGTTCCGCGTGCCGTACGGCACCTTGCTGTGTGTCAGCGACAAACCCTTGCATGGCGAAATCAAGCTGCCGGGCATGGCCGACCATTTCTACCGCGAACGGGTCGATCAGCATCTGCGTATCGGCATCCGGACGATGGAGCTGCTGCGCGAACAAGGCATCCACCAGTTGCACAGTCGCAAGCTGCGCAGCTTCGCGGAGGTGGCTTTCCAGTGAGCGTGGCGCCGTAACGCGTAGCCGGGCACGCCCAGTATCAAGTCGGCGCGAGGCGAGTCGGCGCCGCAGCCCGGTGCGTGCCCGCTGAAGTAGCTGCCTTCGCGGGCGTCAGGCCGGTTGCATGGTGTCGGCACGTGCCTGCGTTGTGGCCGACACATCGATCGAAGTCAGTGCGGGAGTCGCACTTGCATCCGCCCTGATCATGTCGACCGCCTTCTCCGCAATCATGATCACTGGCGCGTTCGTGTTGCCGCTGGTCAGATTCGGCATGATCGATGCATCCACCACTCGCAGCCCCTGCAGACCGTGGACGCGCAGTTGGGCATCAACCACCGCGTCGGGGCCGTTGCCCATGCGGCAGGTCCCGATCGGATGGTATTCGGTGTCGGCATGGTCGCGGATGAATTGCTCGATCTCCATGTCGGTCTGCGCCCGCGCGGATGCGGCGAATTCCTTGTTGCCGTAACCGGACAGTGCGGGTTGCTTCAGGATGCCGCGCATGATGCGGAATCCGCGGATGATCCGATCCATGTCGTCCCGATCGGCCAGGAAATTGGGGTCGATCAGCGGTGCATCCGCCGGATTCTTGCTGGCCAGGCGGACACTGCCGCGGCTGCGGGGTCGTATTACGCAGACATGGCAGGAAAAGCCATGTCCCAGCGCCGTCTTGCGCCCGTGGTCGACCAGGATGCCGACAACAAAATGCAGTTGCAAGTCAGGCCGCGGCTCATCGGGGGCGCTCTTGATGAATCCGCCAGCTTCGGCGATGTTGCTGGTCAACATGCCGGTGCGGTTCCGGCGCCATTCGAAGATGCCCTTGATGGCATCGACCATACCGCTGAGCGAAACACCCATCAGGTCCCTGCCCTTGGGAGCCCGGGTGTTGATGACCACATTCGGATGGTCCTGCAGATTCTGGCCGACGCCGGGCAGGTCGTGCAGGGTTGCGATCCCGTTTTCGACGAGATGCGCATGCGGGCCGATGCCCGACAACATCAGGATCTGCGGCGACATCAAGGAACCCGCGCACAGCAGCACTTCGCGTGTGGCGCGCAGCTGCTTGAGCTGGCCTTTGTGCTGAAATTCGACGCCGACGGCGCGTTTCTTCTCCAGCAGGATGCGGGTCGTGAGTGCGCCGGTGAAAACCTGCAGGTTGGGGCGCGCGAGGTGGGGTGTCAGGTAGGCCTTCGCGGCGCTGAACCGTTCCCCGTTCTTGTGCGTGACCTGGTATGCGCCGACGCCTTCTTGCTGCGCGCCGTTGAAGTCCGGGTTGGCCTTGAGGCCCGCCTGAACGGCGGCCTGCACGAACAGATTGCCGAAGCGGTTGGGTGAGGTCAGGTCCTTTACATTGAGCGGCCCACCGGTGCCATGCCAAGCGTCAGCGCCACGTTCGTTGTTTTCTGCGCGTTTGAAATACGGTAACACCTCGTCGTAGGACCAGCCGGGGTTGCCTTGCGCAGCCCAGCCGTCGTAGTCTGCCGCTTGTCCGCGGATGTAGACCATCGCATTGATCGAACTCGAGCCGCCCAGTACCTTGCCTCGGGGCTGGTAGCCGCGGCGTCCGTTCAATCCGGGTTGCGGCACGGTCTCCAGGTACCAGTTCGCCTGGCGGGTCTTGGCCAGCAGAGCCAGGCCGGCCGGAACGTGGATCAGGATATTGGTGTCGGGGGGCCCGGCCTCGAGCAGCGCAACCGTTACGTTGGGGTCTTCGCTCAGGCGTCCCGCCAGCGTGCAGCCGGCCGATCCGCCGCCGATGATGATGTAGTCGAACATGGCAATCGTTCCTCGCGGTTCAGGATGCCCGCAGACTCGCCAACCGATCCGTTGGCCAGCCGTCCAGGTGCTGGTGCATCCAATGCGGTAACCATAGTCCAAATCCCCGTTGGTTTTCTGGGGAGCCCTCTTTAATACGGCCCCCGATAACCCTGGTTCTATATCGAAATCAATTCAATTGCACTCAATTTAATTGCGAAATACATTCGGCCTGTTCCGTATCCCTCCAAACCAATCAGATCCGGGTGCTGCGCGGACGCCTGATGCGCTGAAAATACGGCCTGCCCGAGACGTTCTAACCGCCCCGACCGGGGCGTGTATCCGCAAGGAGCCACCATGGTCATCCAAGTCGACAAATTCATTTACCAGGCCCACGCCAAGACCGACCTGGCCCAGACCCGGCTCGTCTCCATGAACAATGTCTGACCCGTTGCAGCTGACTTTGCTGCTGCTGGCTGCATTCGGGGCTGGCACACTCAATGCGGTGGCCGGAGGGGGTAGTTTCCTGACTTTGCCGGCTCTGGTGTTTGTCGGCTTGCCGCCGGTCGTGGCCAATGCCACCGGCACGGTGGCGCTCCTGCCCGGATACATATCCGGTGCCTGGGGATTTCGTGAGGATCTGCAGGCGCCACCCGGGCTGACTTTGACACGGTTGGCCATTCTCAGCCTGGCCGGAGGTGCGGCCGGCGCGGTTTTGCTGCTGGTCACCGATGACCGCACGTTTCGTGTCCTCATCCCCTGGTTGTTGCTGGCGGCCACCGCGTTGTTCGCGGTCGGACCGGCGATCATGCGTCGTACCCGCACGCAGGCGGGTTCTGCGCCATCGACGAGCCGCGCGGGCATCGGCGTGCTGCTGGTCTCGGTGTACGGTGGTTATTTCAACGGCGGCCTGGGCATCTTGCTGCTGGCCTTGTTCGGCCTGCTCGGCCAGTCCAACCTGCATGCGGCCAATGGCAGCAAGAATGTCGTCTCCGCGCTGCTGACCGCGATTGCGGTGCTGGTGTATGCCGCCGGAGGACTGGTGGCATGGCCGCAGGCGCTGGTCATGGCGGTTGCCGCCACAGCGGGTGGTTATGTGGGTGCCCGCGTTGCACGCCGGCTGCCCCCGCCGCTGTTGCGCGCGGGGATCGTTGGCATCGGGCTGGTGATGGCGGCGATATTTTTCATCCGGGGCTGACGCCTTTTGAAGGGTGCGGCTCGTCGATCCGGGCCGTGCTGCGACTGTGAATCTGCCGTAGCCCGCGCATCACAGCAGCCATTCGATCGGCAACCATGACAGCAGCCGTACCATCGCACGTCTCCAGACCGAGGTCTGCGGTTCGTGGTGATACACCTGCGGTGGGCCGTCCGGCGACTGCAGGTCGCGCCAGACGATCCGACCCGCAGCGTCCAGTTGCAGCGTGTAACTTTGCTGCGGCAGCTGGTCGGCAAATGCGTCGGAGAGTCTCGACGCAAGGCGCGCACTATCGATCACCAGACCCGATTCGGTGTTGAGCGCCGCCGATCGGGGGTCGAGGTTGAAGGATCCGATGAAGACCCGACGGCGGTCGACGGCAAAGGTCTTGGCATGCAAGCTGGCACCTGAACTGCCGGTGAACTTGCGATCTGCGGGGGACGAACGTGGTGCATGCCGGTCCGGCTTCAATTCGAACAGCTCCACACCGCTGGCCAACAACGCGTGGCGGCGTTTGGCGTAGCCGGCGTGAACCGCCGGCACGTCCGTCGCTGCCAGCGAATTGGTGAGCACGCGCACGGACACGCTGCGTGTGCTCAGTCCGGCCAGCGTGGCGGTGCCACTGGCCGTCGGGACGAAGTAGGGCGAGACCAGCAGCAATTCCTGCTCTGGCGCGCCCAGCACCTGGGCCAGGCGGTGGGGCAGCAGTGCTTTCTTGCGCGCCCTCCCCAGGGCCTTGGCTGGGTCGTCGCTGACCAGGCGTACCTCGCACCACTCCAATTTCAGCTCCCCCGCGATCAGATGCCGGATAAAGGCAGACTCCGCCAGAGCGGCCAGGTAAGGCGCCGCGGCGGCATCGCCGCGCACGCGCGCTGCGTGCTCGGCCAATCGGTCCAACGCGTGCGGATCGGCCGCTGGCAACAAGGCTGCAAGTGGATAGGCTGAGGCGCTTGCCCAATAGAGGTCGAAATCCGCAGAGACCTGGGGCACGATCGCGCCGATCGCCAGCACGTCGAGGTCGACGAACGCCAGGTCCTGGCCGGCATCGAAATATTCGTCACCGATGTTGCGCCCACCCATGATGGTCACCTGGTTGTCGGCGGTGAACGATTTGTTGTGCATGCGGCGATTGAGCCGGCCGAAATCGGTCAGGTAACCGATCCAGCGCGCACTGCGTTGCATGAACGGGTTGAACAGCCGTACCTCCAGATTGGGATGGCTGTCCAGGGCCGCGAGAGTCGTGTCCAGTCCACTGGTGTTGTTGTCGTCCAGTAGCAGTCGCACGCGCACACCGCGATCGGCGGCCTCCTTGAGCGCCTGCAACATCAAGGTCCCGGTGAGGTCGGCGTGCCAGATGTAGTACTGCACGTCCAGGCTGCGTTCGGCTGCCTGCGCCAGCAGCACCCGCGCAGCAAAGGCCTCGCGGCCCTCAGACAGTGCCAATACGCCCGATTGCCCGACGTGGGCCTTTGACGCAGGTTCGCTGGCGTGACCCAATGGTGTTGCTGCGGTGTCGTAGAACGCGTGGCTTTCGCTGCGGCCATCGAGTGTCGGCAGGGCACTGCAACCTGACAACATCGCAATCAGCGTCAGAACCCGAAAGCTGTGCGGCAATGACCATCGGCCGGATACGAGACGCAGCGGTGTTCTGGACATGGGCGATAGGTAAATGCAGTGGCAGGAACGGCACAGCATAACGGAGCGCGCTGGCTCCTTGCGTGATGGCGTCCTTCACGCGTAGCTGCGGGTTCCGTGCGGGCGTGGATGGTTTCTTCTGTTTGCACTGTATCCATCGGGACTGTCACAGTCACAATCCTGTTTGTTGTCAACTGCCGGATTTGCCGGATCGAAGGAAAAATGCATGCGCAAGGCGCTCGATGCCAAAGCCGTAGGGACCATGTTGCTGTTGTGCCTCATCTGGGCCATGCAGCAGATCGTGCTCAAGGCGACTGCGGCTGATTTCACGCCGATCTTCCAGCTTGGCCTGCGCTCGGGCGGCGCCGCGTTGCTGGTCGTGTTGTTGATGGCCTGGCGCGGTGAACGCATGGCGTTGCGCGACGGCACCCTGCCCGCAGGGTTGCTCGTGGGCCTGCTGTTTGGCCTTGAATTCCTGGTGGTCGGTGAAGGCTTGCGCCACACCAGCGCAGCGCACATGGTGGTCTTTCTCTACACCGCGCCGATCTTTGCGGCCCTGGGTCTGCATCTGCGTCTGCCGGCGGAACGTCTGGTGCCGCTGCAGTGGTTCGGCATCACACTGGCGTTTGCTGGCATCGCCTATGCGTTTTTGGGGCCGGGCCCGCAGACTGCGCCAGCGGCTTTGACCAGCATGGTGTGGGGCGATTTCCTGGGGCTTGTGGGCGGCATCTTGTGGGGGTCCACGACCGTAGCTGTGCGTTGTTCCCGACTGTCCGGGGCACCTGCCACACAGACGTTGCTCTACCAGTTGTCGGGTGGATTCGTATTGTTGATAACTGTGGCCATGGCCAGCGGCCAGACGCATTTCAATCCGATACCTGCGGTATGGGCCAGCCTGTTGTTCCAGATCGTTGTGGTGTCGTTCATCAGCTTCTTGTTGTGGTTTGGGCTGCTGCGTCGTTACCTGGCGTCGCGTCTGGGCGCATTTTCTTTTCTGACCCCCTTGCTGGGTGTCGTGTTCGGTGCGGTGTTGCTCAACGAGGTGATCGAGTTGCGTTTTGTGCTGGGTGCGGTGCCGGTGCTGGTGGGCGTCGTGCTGGTCAATGCCCATCAATCGGTGACCCAGGGGCTGCGCCGCATCACCGGGCGCAGGCATGGCGCGGATCGCGTCCGTCGCGTGTGATTCGTTACTCTGCGGTGGCGTGATTGCCGATGAACCAGCTACCCAGCCAGCAGAGAAATGACAGTATCGCCAGTCGCACCATCCACCAGCCAGCATTGGTTTGCGCATCCACCAGATAACTGTTGCACACCCGTACGGGTGCCACGATATACAGCCAGCCGAGCACGGCCAGCATGCTCATCAGGTTGGTCAGGACAAACCCGTGTCCGATCAAGGTCAGTCGTCCCCATGCCAGCGCCAGGGGCAAACCGACCAGCAACGGCAGGCTGAGGAACTTGGCCGCTTCCATGGCCGGGCCAGCCAGCGCGGCGTCCATGGCGCGCGGCAGCATCCAGTAACCCGAGGCAATCAGCGCCAGCGTCGTCAACGGCACTGGGCCACCGACGCCGGCAAGCAGCCAGTCCCGCCAGCGTGGTGCAAGCAATTGCCCTGCGCCCACTCCGATCGCTACCAGCAGTGGCATCTGTATCAACAAGTGGGCGCTCATATTGGCTTCAAGGCCCTTTCGCGCCGCAGGCGTGGCCAGCAGCAGATAAAACAGGCCCAAGGCAACGCAGCGCGGGAGACGGCGCTTTAACAGGCTGTTCATTGCAGGGCGAGCAACTGCTCGACAAATGGATCGGGTGCATCAAAGTCGCTGATCCACCGCAGCATTCCATCGCGATCGAGCAAATGAATGGCGGCGTTGTGTTCGAAGCCACCCATGCCATCGTCAATGACAACAATACCGAAAGCCGTCAGCAGCGCGGCCAGTTCTGACGGGTCTTTCACCCGTGCAATTCGCCAGCTGGTCCCGTCAGCGCCAAATCGGTCAGCGTACGCCTTCAGGTTGGGTGGATCGTCGTGCTGCGGATCAAAACTGATGCTCAACAGGGAAAACGTGCGCCCCAGCATCGACGCTGGAATCTGATCGCGAATCTGCTTGAACACCATCCCCTGAACGCGGCAGATCGTCTGGCACCGGGTATAGATGAATTCGACGGCCAGCAACTGACCTTGATAAGCCTGCAGCTTGAACAGGTGTCCGTCCTGATCTTCCAGTGTTACCGATGGCAGCGGTCGGGGAGAACGCAATATTTCCCCCCGCCGCGCGGTTTCAGCAGTCCATGCGGTGAAACCATCCGTGCCGTACCAAAAAACGCCGATCCCCAGCAGGAGGATCAGTGTTGTGATGATGAAGGCACGTTGGCGTGGTTGCACTGGAGACTACTCTTCGCCTGCGGACTGCGGGGCCAAGCGCCTTGGGAACGGCCCGGCGGCGTTCACATGAGCACCTACGCCCTGCGGGCTGCGGCGCGAACGCCTTGGGAACGGCCCGGCGGCGTTCAAGCCGCCGCTGCGCGCGCCGTTGAGAACACCAGAACCGCCGCAATCACCACCGTGGCGAATACCGAGGCGATACGGTCATAAGCGATCCATTCCGGCAGGTGGCCCGCATAACGTCGTGCCACGCTCTCCTTGCCGCCGTAAAGAAAACTCAGCACAAAACCCGCGGAGCCGATCGTATATCCCCAGAAGGCCAGGCGGCTCAACCAGCCATCCTGGGCATTCTGGTCGGGTTTACCAAGGTAATACATGAAACCGAACAACATCGCGATCATGCCCAGCAACAAATAGGTATGAAAATGCCCCGGCACCCACAAGGTGTTATGCATAAGGTAGTTGACGCTGATGGTTCCATCGATGAAGGCCGGCATCACGCCAGCGGCCCAACCCAGCAGCGACAGAAACAGCAATCGGGTGGTCATGTCCCATCGAATACCGGACCGATAAACGATCATCAGGCCACCATAACCGGTCACGATCAGGATCGGGAAGGTATTGAGATAACCGATGATATGGCCCATTATCAGAAACCATTCCGGGAAAGCAAAATCCATCAGCAAATGGTGCGGAAAGATGAACAGAACCATGATGGTGGATGCGGTCCACGAGGCGAGAAACACCCGATTGGACTTCCAGGGCCGCTGGGTATAGCGCGGCAGTATTTCATACACTGCGATCACCGCCATGTAGATGGTGGCATTGATGAAGACGTGGCCAAAAAAGTAGATCAAACCCTTGGCTAACAGGGCATCGATCCCAAAACTCGGCACGTAAAGGTTGATCAGCATCATGACCAGGATACTGGCGCCACCCACCAGCCCGGCGATATTGACAATCGTCACCATGGTGCTGGCGACAACGGTAGGCGGCGGCGCATTGCCGTCGTCCTTGCCAAACAGTTGAGGCCAACCGAGTGCGCGGGCAAAACTGCCATAACGAACAATCACTGCGCGGCCGATATCCAGATGCAGCAACAGGAAGCCGACGCCGATGATCAACAAACCCCCCATGAACGCAGCAGCAGCTTCCCGGCTCCACATACCCATCGAATGCGACGGCAAAGGATAAAGAAATGTCCAGCCGCCATGAAAGTTGCCGATCAGGACTCCTCCCAGAATCATCACCACGCCAACCAGGAACAACAGGAGGTTGAGTACGAAAATCGTTGTGGAGAGCACCACATACTGGCGCAGGAAGTGCCACATGATGGCGGCCCCGGCGATGGCAGCGATACCCACCATTCCTGCGCCGTGCAATGTCATCAGCTCATAGAACCAGAGCGGCCCCATCTCGATGTATTGCGCCTGTTCCAGGCGCAACAACAAGCCAAACACCATCATCAACAACAACACTGCGGCCGATACCACCAGATAGGCCAGCACACTGGTTTTGGCGCCCTGATCCGGCACGGGAGTATAGGTATAACTTGCCATGATGATTTTGCTCCCTTATTGCGCTTCAACAGTGAATTCCGACACCATGTTGTGGTGGGCCAGACCACAATATTCCAGACACATTATTTTGTATACCCCCGGTATGGTGAAGGTATGGCGCAAGGTATTCGTATAACCCGGCATGGCCTGAGTCTGGCCGATCAGGATCATGTCGGGGCCGTAAATGCCAAAACCATGATTCACGTCGGTACTGGTGACTTGAAATTCCACCGGCTGATTCAGTTGCACCCGGTTCTCGCTCAGCTCCCAGCTCCACATCTGGCCGGTTGCCCGGATTATCTGAGGAGCTACGTTATTGGAGGTCTTGGTTGCGCTGTAAGGCAGGTCACGCAAGGTCAATAACATTGCTGACCCGAATACCACCGCCAGTATCAGGAACAGCCCGGTCCGAAGGCGATATGCGCGCTTTTGGAGGGGCGCATAGCTTTCTTGGCGCGGACCGGAGTTGATTGCGACGAATAAAAATCCGATCGTCACCAATCCCATCAGCACCAGGGAGATATTCCAGACAAACTGTTGCGTCATACTTGGTCCTTTCCACGCACTTGCGTGCGATAGGGCTACGTGGCCCAGGTGGCCTTTGATCCGGAGGAAAATCGATGCACTCAACCGCTCGCTTCAGGCTTTTACCACGTCTTACCCGGTAAACGACGCCCTTTACGACCAACGAAATGCTTCTGACGCGCTGGCATGCTGCAGTTTCGCTCAATTGGCGCGCGTTTGATCATATGCGCGGCTCAAGGCAATTAATTGATCTATCTCTGATTGCAGCGAAAAATCCACAGCGCGTGGAGTGCTGCCACGCAACCCGCGATCCATGCGAACCGCGGTTTGGTCTTGTGCTGTCGCGGCCATTTCAGGCCCAGCGGTCAGCGTGTCCTGAGTCCGGCGTGGGCGCTGATCCATTCCTGGGCGCACATGGCGCCCCAGAACGAAATCTCGTTGGCTATCGAGGCGACTGCGCACAACTCCACAAACTTGTTGACCTTGCCACTGCCGTAACAACCCATCAGTTCCAGACATTCGCGCTGCGTCGGCAGTCCAGTTCCGCCACCCACGGTGCCGGCATTCACATTGGGAATATGTACATCCCAGTGCAAGACGCCGTTTGCCACGTCGTAGTCGAGGATGTTCTGCGCTGAATTGCTTTCCGGCAGCGTGGCCACGTCTTGTCCGGCGGCGAGGAACATGGCCGCAAGGGTATTGGCCAGGCTCAGATGGGAGTTGCTGTTGCCCGCCCACTGTGCGAAATTGGAATAGCTCTGGTGCAACCGCGGCAGATCGGCGATGTCGGCGCGGGTGATGCGGCGCATCACCTCGGCTGGAATGCTGATGCTCGCGGTGACCCCTTTGCCACGTCCGAGCAGGGCATTGGCGCTGCAAGGCACCTTTTCACCGCTCAGGCCGCCGCCCATGCGAAATCGGTGGATGGTCGGAAAGCGCTCCAACAGGGCCTCAACGCCTTGCTGTGATGCGATGCTGACCATGTTCTGGCCAGATGCGTCGCCCGGGTCCATGGTCATGCGTACACAGACCATGCGTCCCATTTGCCAGCAGTGGATGTCCATCAGCTTGCCGTGTCGGGTGGTCGATTCCATGATGGGCCGTAACCAGGACCAGTCGGCTTCGAGTGATTGTGTGAACGCAAAGGCGTCGTCGATCGAGTGAAATTCAAACACCGGTGCCCGTTGGATACCGCCATTGTGACACCGCCGCAGGCATTGATGACCTTCATGCCGCGCGTCGTCGAAGCGACCAGCGTGCCTTCAGTGGTGGCCATGGGTATGTGAAAGCTGCCCTGGGCGTGTTCCCCCAATACGGTCACCGGACCGGCCAACCCGATCGGGATGCGCGCTGTGCCGATGTAGTTCTCGATGTTGGCGGCGACCCGCTCGGCATAAAGGTCCTTGTCCTGTTGCAGTGCGCAGTTGCCGCTCTGCAGCATGGCGGGCGTGGCGTGTCGGCTGTCGGATGGATTGGCCATGGGCACCTCGGACTCGATCGGGCATGATAGTCTGCGTCGCCGCTGACGCCAGGGTGACTCGGCGGGGACCCGACCGTGTGGCGGCGCTTGCCATTTGGCGCTGAGTGGTCAAGACTCAGGCGTACGCTGGCCGCAGGCGGGCATCGGCGGGCATCTGCGGGCATTCTTTCATCGCCCACGCAATGGTCCGCGTACCGGCCACCGCAACAAGATTTTCAACGAGGCGAACATGATCTTGACCAAGCCAGAGCTGATTGAAACGTTCACGTCCCGCGGCTGGTGGGGTACGTCCACCATCGATGATCTGTTTTGCAAGTGGGTGGCCGAACTTGGGGACACGGAGGCGGTGATCGATCCGATCAATCGGGAAGTGGTGTGTGGGGGTGCGCCGCGCCGCCTGAGTTGGAATGCGCTGGCTACAGAGGTGGGTCGCCTGGCTGGCGTCCTGTACGGACTGGGACTGCGCAAGGACGATGCCGTGCTAGTACAACTGCCCAACTCGGTCGAGCAATACATCAGCTATCTGGCCTGTGCACGGCTGGGCATCATTGTTTCGCCAGTGCCGGCCCAGTACCGGGAGCATGAGCTCCTGTACGTGGTGAATCAGGCACAGGCCAAGGCAGCGATCTGCACGGCCCGCATCGGCAAGTTCGAACACGCCCGGATGATGCTGGGCTTGCAGAACCAGTGCGAGGTCCTGCAACACGTGCTGTGTTTCGGTGAGGCGGTTCCCGATGGCGCCATTGCACTGGACCATGCCATGGCGCAAACGGCGGACACCGCCGCGGCGCAAGCCTATGCATGTTCGGCCGGCATCACCGCCAACGATGTTTTTTCGCTGACCTGGACGTCGGGCACCGAATCCAATCCCAAAGGTGTGCCGCGCAGTGCCAACGACTGGCGGATCGCCGGGCAGTCGGTGGTGGATGCGCCCCGGCTCAAGGCCGGTCAACGTTCGCTCAACCCGTTTCCGATGGTCAACCATGCGGGGATTTCCAGTGCCTTCATGGCCTGGCTCGAGGCCGGATTGACGATCGTGCAGCACCATCCGTTCGACCTCAAGGTGTTCCTGGAGCAGATCCGCAGCGAGGTCATCGAATACACGGTGGCGCCGCCGGCCATCCTGAACATGTTGTTGCAGCAGCCCCAACTGCTCGAGGGTATCCGCTTCGACAAGCTGCGCAGCATCGGTTCGGGTGCGGCGCCGTTGTCGGAGTGGATGATCAGCGAGTTCGACGAGCGTTATGGTGTGAAGGTGCACAATTTCTTCGGCTCCAGCGAAGGCATGTGTATTCCAGGCACTGACCGTGACATCCCGGAACCCGCTTTGCGCGCGGCGTATTTTCCACGTATGGGAGTGGCCGGCTTCGAGTGGGATGCGCATTGCAGCGACAAGATCCAGACCCGCCTGGTAGATCCGCTGACCGAGCAGGAGATCACCGTACCCGGTGTGCCGGGCGAGATGCGGATCAAGGGTCCCACCGTCATCAGCCAGTACTGGCAGGCCCCCGAACTGACGGCAAAATCGTTTGACGCGCAAGGCTATTACAAGACTGGCGACACTTTCGAGATCGCTGGCGAACGTAACCAGTTCTACAAGTATGCGGGTCGCTCCAAGGATCTGGTGATCCGTGGCGGCATGAACATTTCGCCCGACGAGATCGAGTCGCTGCTGCAAGGCCACCCCAAGGTGCGCGAGGTGTCGGTCGTCGGTTGGCCCGACGCGCGGTTGGGTGAACTGGTCTGCGTATGCGTGGCTCCCAAGCCGGGTGAGACGGTCACATTGGCGGAGCTGGTGGCGTATCTGCGCGATGAAAAACGCGTGGCGTCCTTCAAGTTGCCCGAGCGCATCTTGCTGGTCGACGAATTGCCGCGCAATCCGGTTGGAAAGGTGCTCAAGCGCAACCTGCGCGAACAGATCCAGACCCTGGCAGACGCCGCAAATAAACAAGGCTGACCACGTGGACCATCTGACTGCCATCGATGCGGGATTCCTGCAAATGGAAACCTCGCAGACACCGATGCATCTGGCATCGGTGCATATGCTCCGGCTGCCGCCAGACTTTCAAGGCGATTTTCCCGAGGTATTGAAGCGCCACATCATGAGCCGCCTGCACGTGGCGCCGTTGCTCACGCGCAAGCTGGTCACGATGCCGCTCGATCTGGCCAATCCGGTGTGGGTGCATGACGATGCGATCGACATCGATTACCACGTGCGACGCCTGTCGCTGCCCTCGCCGGGAAACCATGCGCAACTGATGGCCGTGGTCGGTCGGCTGCATTCGATCATCATGGACCGCAGCCGGCCCTTGTGGGAAATCGCGTTGATCGAGGGCGTGCAGGGGGGCGGATACGCGATGTACCTGAAATTGCACCATGCCGGCCTCGATGGCGTGGCCGGCCAACGGCTGGTGGAGGCGCTGTACGACGTGACCTCCACGCCACGCGCCGTCGAGCCACCAAAGGGCAAGCCGCGTGCAGCCTCCACCAGCACCGGGGCCTTGTTTGTTGCCAGCCTGGTCAATGCCGCGACACAGAGCGTCCGGTTATTGCGGAACCTGCCGGGTACCACACGCATGGTGCTGGGCATGGTGCAGGGCATGCGCACGGCAACCGGTGAGAAGCGTCCGCCGCCGAAGAAGACGCGCTGGTTTTCGTTCGGGCCGCCGCGCGTGAGTTTCAACACCACGGTCACGAACCAGCGCCTGTTCGCGGGTTGCAGCATGTCGATCGCCGACATGAAGGTGATCACCCAGGCGCGCCAATGCACGCTGAACGATGTCGTGATGGCGGTTGCTGCGGGCGCCTTGCGGCGTTACCTGCTGCGCCGGGGGGATCTGCCCGATCGCGCCTTGCTGGCCTTGATGCCGATCTCGGTGCGCCAACCGGGCGATATGGAAATGAGCAACCGCGTCAGTGCGGCGCGTTGCGATCTGCATACTGATATCGAGGATCCGATCAAGCGGTTGACGGCGATTTGCGGGTCGACCGCCGACATCAAGCGCAACCTGGAGAACACCCGCAAGGGCATGCCGACCGACTTTCCGTCCATCGGCGTGCCGTGGTTGTTGCCGGCGATGGTCGCACTGGTGGGCAAGTTGCACCTGGCCGATCGGCTGCCGCCGATTGCCAACGTGGTGGTCTCCAACGTGGCGCTGTCACCCAGAGCGCTATATATCGCCGGCGCAGAGCTGATCAGCTATTGGCCCGTGCTCATCCTGATGCACGGCATGGGCCTGGGTCTGGCCACACATTCCTATGCCGGCTCGATGGAATGGGGCGTGCTCGGATGCCGACAGTCGATGCCGGACATCGATGACTTTGCGGACGATCTGCTGGCCAGTTTTGCCGAGTTGCTCGCCGCTACGGTGACCGATGCAGCCTCGCGGCCCGCCCTTGCAAAACCCGCCCGTAAAGCGACAACGGGCAAGACGCCTGCGGCCAAGGCCGGCACGCGTAAAGCCCGGCCTGCAAAGGTCGAGGTCAAAGCCACGGCCGATGTCGATCGCGACGCTTCAGTCGTGTCCGCCGTCGCGAAGCCGGGGGCGGCAACGACTGCGAAAAAAGCTGCCAGCATCCGGACGCGAAAACCGGTCGGTGCTGTCGCCGCCAGCCGTCGCGCGGGTCGTGTAAAAATGACCGCCAAGACCGCCAAGACCGCCACCGCCAAGCCCAGGGTGTCTCGATCCCGCGCAACCACCTCCTGACCTGATGGTGAACATATTTCTGGGCCTGGCCCTGTTTCTGCTGATCCTGAACCTGCTCGCGTGGGGCAGTGCGACGCTTTGGTTCAAAGGCCAGAACCTGACACAGTTCGATCGCCCCGTCGGCGATCGGTTTTCCTCTGGCGAGAACGCCAGTTCCGAGGTGCAAGCGGCGGTCGCCTCGTTTTCCGGCGTCAAGCCGATATTGAAGAATGTGTCGCTGCGCCGCCGGGTTCCGGCATTGCGGGTGTACATGGACGGTTTGTTCGCGAACCGCGATTTCGCCGGCTTTACGTTTGTGCCGGCCCACTGTGATGCCGTACCAGGTGAATGGGTGCTGGCGCCGGGCTGCGACGTGAGTCGGCGCACACTTTATATCCACGGCGGCGCGTTCACCATGGGTAGCCCGCGCAGCCATCGCACGCTGACGACCCGGTTTGCCGCCATGACGGGTGGTGCGGTGCTGGCGGTGGACTATCGATTGATGCCGGAGCACAAGCGCCGCGCTGGCATCCAGGATTGCCGCACCGCTTACCGCTGGATGCTCGACAACGGGCCGGACGGACCGGCGCCAGCGCAGACCGTGTTTGTTGCTGGTGACTCGGCCGGTGGCAACCTGACCCTGGCCCTGATTGCCTGGGCGCGCGATCAAGGCCTGCGGGTGCCCGACGCCGGTGTGGCCTTGTCTCCGCTGACCGACTCCACCTACGCCAGTCCCAGTTTCATTTCCAATCTGGCCAGTGATGCCTTGCTCGGACCCCTTTTCGGCGCCATAACCAAGGTGCCGCGGTATCTCCTGCTCTGGGGGAGCCTGTTCCAGAACCGCATCAATCCGCGCAACCCGGTGGTCTCACCGGTGTATGGTGACCTGGCCGGTTTGCCACCGATCCTGGTGCAGGTTGGCGCGCAGGAGATGTTGCGCGACGATGCCAGGCGGTATGTGAATCGTGCGCAGGCGGCGGGGTCCCCAGTCCGGTTGCAGACCTGGGATCATGTGATGCACGTCTGGCAGATATTCAATCCGGAGCTCACCGAGGCGCGCGAGGCGCTTGATGAAATCGACCGTTTCCTTGCCGGCGTTTCCATCCAGACAAGCTCCTCATCCAACCCGCTGGATTGAACATCCCGAACCCTCGTCCGCATCACCATGGTCAGTTGGCAAGCTTCCACCTCCAATATCTTCCACCGCTTCATGGTCAAGCCCTTGACCGACCGTGGTATCTCGGTTGCCAAGATGCGCGCCGGCGTGGCAGCCATGGAGTCCTTGTATACCGAATATCCTGCCGGATTCACCTACACCCACGAGGAGCCATTGCCCCACTGTGATGCAGAGTGGATACGCCAGATCGATGTGCAGACCGACCGGATGTTGCTGCATTTCCCGGGTGGGGCGTATTTCATGCGGATGCCCCGCATGGAGCGCGCCATGGCAACGGGTATCTGCCGCGCCGCCAATGCGCAGGCCCGGATGGTGCACTATCGGCTGGCACCGGAGCATCCGTTTCCCGCCGGCCATGACGATTGTGTCCTCGCGTATCGCCAATTGCTGGATCTGGGTATTGCCCCCGACCGGATCGTCTTGTCGGGTATCTCCGCCGGAGGCGGCATGGTGCTCGGTGTCCTGATGGCCTTGCGTGACGCGGGTCTGCCGATGCCTGCCGGGGGCATTGCGTTGTCGCCGGTGGCTGATCTGGTCGCCTTGACCGAGCGTACCGGGTCGAGCGCGTCCAACGCCAGGCGCGATGCGGTCATTGCGGTGGGCAGCAGCGAGAACATGTGCGAGATGTATGTGGGTTCTTCACCAGAACGGCGCTCGCATCCCTACGTGTCGCCGGCACTGGGCGATTTCACCGGCTTGCCGCCGCTGTATTTCCAGGTCGGCAGCACCGAGATCCTGCTGGACCAGAGCACGCGCTGCGGCGAAAAGGCGCGCGCAACCGGCGTCAAAGCCGATGTGGAGGTATGGCCGGACATGCCGCACGGCTGGCAAGGCATGTCGTATCTGCCCGAGTCCGGACGTGCGATCGAACGGATTGGCGATTTCTTCCGCGAATGTTGTCCATGACATCACGCACCGACTGCCGGGCCGTGGCTTGGCCCGGGCCGATGCAACAATGTATCAGGCATTGACAACCGAGGGCTCCAGATGACTGCCAGCAAAATCAAGCCGACAGCCAAGGAAACGTTCATGCGCGCGTTGCGTCTGGACCATTCCCGCCTGTCCAGGGTGTTCCGCGAAATCGACCTGCAGCAGGCGGTCTTGCAATCCAACGCGCAAGAGGCGCGCGCGGTGCTGATGGAGGCCATGGACTATCTGCTGCGTTACCAGGATGATTTCCACCATGCCCGCGAGGATCAGTTGTTTGAACGTATCGCCCAGCGCCTGCCACGATTCAAGAAAGACATGCGCACGCTGATGCATGAACATGCCAAGGGCCAATTGCACGATGCGCAGATTGCCGCTGACCTGGCCCGCTGCAGCGTGCCCGCGCTGGAAGGCCCGCAGGGGCGGGTGCTCGCGCGACGGTTGCGTGAACACGTGGCACACGCCCGCGCGCACATTCGTCGCGAGGAGGAGGTGTTCTACGCGCATGCGGAGGACGAACTGGCGCCAGCCGACTGGGCCGATCTGATGCGCCTGGCGTCGATGGATGACCCGTTGGCAGTGCCCGAGCAGATGCGCAAGACTTATCCCTTGCTGGCCAATCGCCTGGCGATGGCGGTCATCGAAGTCACCGGCCACGGCGACAAGCCCGCGCATGCGACCAGTCCCGCTGCACGGCGTCTGCGTGACGCCGCACGTGCATCGTTCGAGCAGGCGGTCGAAGCCAGTGGCAAGCTGACAATGGATGCCATCGATCTGGCACGCACCAATGCGTTATCGATACGGCAGGCGCGCACACCGCTGGACCTGTTGCTGGCAGGTCAGCAGATTGGCCTGCGCAATGGCCGTTTCGCGGTGCGTTGCATGTTCGGCCCGCACCGATGGCTGGCCGAACTGCTTGCAGACGCGTGGCAAAAAACAGCGATACAGGAGCAGCCTCCGACCGAAAGCTGATCGCACGGGGGTATCGGCGGTCTGGCACAACTGTCATCGTGGCTACGCCTGACGCGCTGGTGAAATCTGTGGGCGGGCGGGTAGCACCTGTGTAGGCAGCAGCGATGTCTGGCAGTGGCGGCACACCATGCGACCGGTCACGGTTTTCCCACACCGGGCGTGAATCCATCCAATCGTGTCGGGGCTTTGCTGGTCCTGACCGCCCCATGTCGACAACGTCAGGATGTAGGCGAACAAATCCTGCCCCGCTTTGTCGAGCCCGTAGATCGAGCGCCGTCCGTCGGCGGGGTCCTGCCAGTTGGTGAGCACTTCGAGCGCGCACAGGCGCTGCAAGCGGCGCGCGAGCACCGCGCTGCTGATCTGCAGCATCACCATCAGCTGTTCGTAACGGCTGGCGCCCAGCATCAGCGCGGTGACGATCAGTACCGACCACCGGTCGTCGATCACGGCCAGGATATCGCGGTCAGCCGTCTCGCCCTCCTTGGCCGGGCTGCGCCAGCGGCGGTTGCGCGCAGCGCGTTCCTGCCGTTGCAGATCATGGCGCACATGCAGGGGCTCGACACGATGCAACCCCAGCGGCTGTGCACAGTGTTCGCATACCAGCACCGGTCGGAATCCATGGTTGCAGACCGCATGCACCAGTCGGGTCGGGATCTGGTCGTGGACAACGCCCCAGTGCCGATCCCAGGACCAACTGGCCAGCACGTTGCCGTGCAGACTCTTGCCGCGGGGTGTCAGCCGGTATTCCTGCCGTGCACCGTGCGGCTCCCGGCTCTGCTTGGCCAGCAGGCCGATCCGTACCAGGTAGGCCAAGCGCAGGCTGAGGGTCTGGCGCGGTGCCGACACTTGTTGCTGGAAGGCTTCGAACTGGCGCGTGCCCATGAACGCCGCGCGCAGGATCATGTTGCACCAGGGGTCGGTGATCAGGTCCACCGCATGGGCCAGGTGGCTGGCGCGCAGCGCCTGGCCCAGGTAGTCGGTATCAGACTGCGTCGGGAGAGGGGCAACCGCGCGCTGCACAATTACATTCCTGGGACTAAAGATGCGCCTGAGTGGCCGGCGTCATCGCAGGCCGATGCGGCCAACCGGTTGCGCCGGTCATTCGATCATTGGGTGTAGACACCACCATCCACGATCAAGGTTTCACCGTTGACATAACGCGATGCATCACCGAGCAGGAACAGGAGGGGACCGACCATGTCTTCGGCCACCGCCACCCGACCCAACGGCACGCGCGCGCCATGCCCTTGGTCAAAGCGATGATCCCCGCCTTGCAGGCGCCGTAGCGATACGCACCCATGACTTCATGAATCCGATCAGGTTGCAAAACCCGTCGATGCTGGACCACTGAGCACGTATCGCCGCAAAAGCGTCTCGCACGCTGGTGGCATCACTGCCGTCCATGGCGATTGCCAGCACCCCCTCGGGCGGCGGATACTGGCGCAACGTGCTGGGCTGGTCGAGCACGACCACCTGAACACCGGTGTTACACAGAGCGCGCACCAGCGCCCGCTCCATGCCACCGCAGCCGCCGGCGACGACCCCACCCGTGCGCCGGGCCGTGGCCCGAGCCGTGACGGGTCCAGCGGCGCCAGCGCTATCTCGCGTGCGCCAGGGTCGAATGGCTTCGATTCGGGCGGTCGTGACGCGCGTGCGGCGATGTTCACGGGATGATGTTGCTGATCGTCACCCATTTGCCTTTCTGCACCTGGTCGATCTCGACACTCTCGGGAGAGATGTGGTTCTTCACGAAATGGACTGGCGCGAGCATCACCATGCCCTTGTCGTCGTAAGTGATGGACTGCAGAGCCTTGGCCACTTTCTCGACGGTCAGGTCCTTGCCGGCAGCCTCGACAGCTTTGAGGAACCAGTCGGTGTTGTCATAAGCCAGCACCGCGTTTTCGTCAGGTTCCATATCGCCGAAGCGCTTCTTGAATCTTTCCTTCCAGGCCTGTACCGAAGGGCGGTCGGTGCCAACCTTCCAGGGTCCGACGCCATAGAGACCTTCAACCGTGTCCTTGCCAAGCGCGAGCACAACGCCGGTGCGCCCCGGAGTGCCGGTTACAACCACCACGTCGGTCCAGCCGAGCTTTTTGACTTCGGACATGATGCCGATGGTCTCGCGGGTCAGTGATGCCGCGACGATCATGTCGGCCCCAGCAGCCTTCATGCGCGCGACCTGCGACGAGAAGTCGATGTCTCCCACCTTGTAGGCGGCCTCGGCCACCAAAGTCAGGTTGTTGTCCTTGAGGGCGGCCTTGACGCCTCCGGACATCAGATCGCCCAAAGGGCCTTCCTGATAGATGTAACCGATCTTTTTGGCACTGAACTTCTTGACCATCCAGTCCACGCCCTTGTGCATCACGACGTCGTAGTTCTGCGTGGTCGTGAACAACAGCGGGCTGTTGCCGGAGACTTTCTGGATGATCGCGGATGCGCCCCATGGAGCGAAATACAAGACGCCGGCATCGACGGCTTTTTTCACCGCGGCCGCGTTGGCGCCGGAACCGAACGGATTGATGATGGCAAACACATCATCGCTGCGCAGCAGCTTTTCCGTGACGCGCACTGCCAACTGGGGCTGACCTGCGTTGTCTTCCACCACCAGGCGGATCTTGCGGCCGTTGATACCACCGGCTTCGTTCACCTCGTCGATGCGCATTTGCATGCCGTTGCGGATGTCCGGCATGCCCGCTGCCACCGGTCCGGAGAGGTCCAGGTGGGTGCCGAGCACGATTTCCTTGTCGCTGACGCCGCGCGCTTGCGTGCCAGCGGCCATTGCCAGACCGAGCAATGCTGCAGTCCCCAATTTCAATAGTCGGTTTTTCATCATGGTTTCCTTTCGAACTTAACTACACACAAAACTACACACAGAAATGGTTGGAACAGGGTGGTCTGGACCGGGCGCCACCCAAACCTTCGCCCCGGTCGTCGCTGGAGGAACCCGCACGGGTCCTGACGAGCCTCAACTGACATACATTGATTCGATCAACTCGGCATATTTGCGCGCGACGACCTTGCGTTTGAGTTTCATGGTTGGCGTGAGCTCTTCGTCTTCCGCGCCCAGTAACTGCGCGATGATGCGAAAGCTCTTGATCTGTTCGACCCGCGCGAGCCGGGCGTTGACCTGTTCGATCTCGGCGCCGATCAGATTGACCACATCGGGCGCACGCGTCATGCTGGCGAAATCGGTGTAGACCAGTTGGCGATCCAGCGCGAACTTGGCCACCGTGTCCTGGTCGAGCATGATCAGGCAAGTCAGGTAGTGGCGTCCTTCGCCGATGACGACGGCATCTGACACGTATTGGCTGAACTTGATGTGGCTCTCGATGTTGCTTGGCGTGATGTTCTTGCCGCCCGAGGTGATGATGATGTCCTTGAGGCGGTCCTTGATGTGCAGATAACCATCGACATCGATTTCGCCACAGTCGCCGGTATGCAGCCAGCCGTCGGCGTCGATCGCTTCGCGTGTCTGTTCGGGCAGATTCCAGTAGCCGGCAAAGACGTTCGGTCCGCGTACCAGGATTTCGTTGTCCTGCCCGACCCGGATCTCTGTTCCCTTGCACGCGATACCGGCCGAACCGATGCGGATGCGGTCCGGCGGCATCGAGGTACAAAAACCGGTGGTCTCGGTCATGCCGAACGCTTCGAGCAGGTCGATGCCGATAGCCATGTACCAGCGCAGCAGGTCGGGCGGCACGGGGGCGGCGCCGGTCATCGCGCTCTTGAGGTTCTGCAAGCCGAGAAAGCTGCGTAGATTGCTCAGTACGACCTTTTGCAGCACTTGGTAACGCGCCGCGCGCCAGCCGGTGACAGGTTGGCCGTCCAGCCGGGCCTGGGCCAGTGCGGCACCTTCTGCCGTGACCGACGCATACGCGCTGCGCGCCATCGGCAGGGCATCTTGCATATACAGCGTGACCTGCGTGTGCAGTTTTTGCCAGAACCGCGGCGGGCCAAACAGCCCCTGCGGGGCCACTTCACGCACGTCATTGAAGATGGTGCTCGCGTTCTCCGGAAAGTGCACGATCTGGCCCAGCGCCAACGGGTTGTACACCGTGCCCATGCGTTCGGCGATGTGGCACAGGGGCAGGAACGACAACGAGCGATCCAGCGGTGCGAGCGATTGGTATTCGTGGATGTTGGCGATCTGGAACACCAGGTTGCGGTTCGAGATCATGGCGCCTTTGGGCGCGCCGGTGGTGCCGGAGGTATACACCAGGAATGCGATGCCATCGGAGGTGCCCGCATCGATTGCGGCTTCGAAGTCTGCAGCGCGCTCGCGTGCCAATGCGTGGCCGTGCGCCAGGAGCTGCTCGAAGCCCACCGCCATCGGGTCATCGAGTTCGCGCAGCCCCTTGTTGTTGGTGATGACGATACTCTGCAGTGACGGGCAGTCCTGACGGATCGCGGTCACCTTGTCATATTGCTCCTGGTTCTCGACGAACAGGACCCGTACCTGGGCATCGTTGATGATGAACTGCGCCTGTTCGGATGACGACGTCGGGTAGATACCGGTGCACAACAGGCCCATGCATTGCGCGCCCATGTCGGCGTACAGCCACTCCGGGCGGTTCTCCGACAAAACCGCTATCACCTCACCGGGTTGCAGCCCGAGGTCGGTCAGGGCCAGGCCGATGGCGCGGGCGTTGGCGTAATAATCAGCCCAGCTGGTCGATGACCAGATCCCCTTGTTCTTGTGCCGCAACGCCGGCCGCGCGGCCCATTCCTGGCTACGGGCGCGAAACAGCTTGTGGGGTGTGTCGTGGCCGTAGGCGGTGACCGATGGCCGTGGTTGCAGGTTGGTGGTGGACATGTTGGGTCTTACCTCCAGGTCTTTCGGCGTTTCCAGCGCTGGCGCTGCTGGCCGGAGTCGTCGCCATGGGCCGCGCCTCCGAGGTAAAACTCCTTCACGTCATCCTTCTCCCTAAGCTCTTTCGTGGTGCCTGCCGCCACGATGCGCCCCAGCTCCATGACGTAGCCGTGGTTAGCGGTGGCCAATGCGATCGACGCGTTTTGTTCCACCACCAGGATGGACATGCCGAGTTCACTGTTGATCTTCTGGATGATCTTGAAGATCTCCTGTGTCAACAATGGCGACAGGCCCAGCGATGGCTCATCGAGCAGCAACATCTTGGGCTTGGCCATCAATGCGCGCCCGATCGCCAGCATCTGTTGCTCTCCGCCGGACAACAATCCGCCATGCTGGTCGTGCCGCTCCTTGAGGCGCGGAAACCAGTTGAACACCCGCTCCAGATCGGCCTGCGTGCCGCTGGCATCGCGGCGTGCGAACGTGCCCATGATGAGGTTTTCGCGCACGGTCAGAAACGGAAAGATCTGACGTCCTTCGGGCACCAGCACCAGGCCGCTGCGCGCAATCCGGTCCGGCTCGCGGCCTTGAATCGGCTCGCCCTCGAACTCGACCGACCCCTTGGTCGGATCGATGACCCCTGCAATGGTGTTGAGCAAGGTTGTTTTGCCCGCCCCATTGGCACCCAGCACCGCCGTGATATCGCCGGTTTGCACTTCCAGATTGATACCCTTGATGGCGTTGACCGGGCCGTACCAGGTCTCCAGGTTGTTGACCACCAGAATGGGGCGCGCGGAGGGGCTCATGCTCAGCTTCCCAGGTAGGCGGTGATGACCGCGGGGTCGTTTTGCACTTCGCTTGGCGTTCCCAGCGACAGCACTTCACCCATGTTCATGCACAGGACCCGATCGGCCGCTTGCGTGACCAGCGACATGTCGTGTTCCACCATGATGACGGTGATGCCCAGGTCCTTCTGGATGTCGTCGATCCAGAACGCCAGATCGCGGGATTCTTCCGGATTCAGGCCGGAGGCCGGTTCGTCGAGCAACAGCAAGCGTGGTTGGGTTGCCAGTGCACGGGCCAGTTCGACCACCTTGCGCACGCCATAGGGCAGGCCTGCGACCGGGCTGTTCCGATGCGCCATCAGGTCCAGCAATTCGATGACATCTTCCACCTGCTCGCGCGAGCGTGCTTCGGCCTCGCGCACGGCGGGCGTCCAGAGCCATTGTGCGAAGAAATTGCCATGGTTGAATCGGTGTCGTCCCAGCAGCAGGTTGTCCAGCACGGTGCCGCCTTCGAACAGTTCGATGTTCTGGAATGTGCGGGCTATGCCGCTGTGCACCACCTTGTGGCGCGGCATTGCGCTGATATCCTGATTTTCGAAGCGCACGTTGCCCGAGGTGGCATCGAACACACGCGTGATCACATTGAGCATCGAGGTCTTGCCGGCGCCGTTCGGGCCGATGATGGCAAACACCTCTCCTTGTTCGACGTTGAAGCTGACGTCGTTGATCGCCTGGACGCCACCAAAGCGCAGCGACACTTTGCTGACTTCGAAGACACTCATTTATACCGCTCCGATTTCATATAGCTCTTGCCGCGCTTGAACATGTCCTTGCGGTAGATCGGGAAGTTTTCCATGAAGGCCTTGAGCTTGATCCAGCGCCCGTTGAGGCCCTTGGGTTCGAACAACACGAACAGGGCCAGCACCAGGCCGAACACGAAAATTTCCAGGCCGAATTGCTTGGCGATCGAATCCGGCAGCATGGGCTTGATGCGCGAGATGAAGGTCGGGAGCATGCTGATCAGGATGGCACCCAGGATCGCCCCGCGCAGCGAACCCAGACCGCCGATGGTGACCATCAGCACCAGTTCCAGCGACAGGATGAGTCCGAAACCTTCTGGCGTCAGGTAACCGGTCTGGTGCGCGACCAATGCGCCACCCAGGCCGGTCACTGCCGCCGAAATCACGAAAGCCAGAACCTTGTAGCCATTGACCCAGATGCCCAGGCTGTACGCGGCGGCCTCCGAGTCACGCACGCCCATGAACGCCCGACCGGTCTTGGAGCGCATCAGGTTGATCAGGCCCAGCAGCACGATGAGCAGCACCACCAGACACATGTAATAAAACGCGTGCAGGCTCGACAGATCGAGTCCGAACAGGTTCGGGCTTTCAACCGACATGCCGTTGTAGCCGCCGGTCACCGACTTCCAGCGTCCGATGACGATCTCGGTCAACATCGCGAACGCCAGTGTGACCATGGCCAGATACAGGCCCGACACACGAATGGCCGGCAATCCGATCACGAAACCGATGGCGCCCGTGATGCAGGCCGCCAGCGCGAGCGACGCCACCAGGGGCACACCCTGGGACAGCAGCCAGGCGTGGGCATAAGCGCCTATGGCGACAAATGCGGAATGGCCCAGGGACACCTGTCCGGTGTAACCGATCAGCACCATGAGGCCGAGGCTGACCACGCACATGATGAACACGTAGGTGATCTCGCCCACGAAGTAACGCGGCAATATCCAGGGCGCCGCCAGCAGGGCGAGCATCAGAATGGCGTAGGCAATCCGGGTGCCCGGATACCGCAACAAGGATTGGCCGTCGCGGTAGGAAGTGTCGTAGGGGTATCGCATTGATGGGCCGGGTGGTTCAGACGCGTCGCCCGTGGGCTTCGCCGAGCAGGCCACGCGGCCACAGAATCAGGACACCGATCAGTACCAGGTATGCGGCTGCGTCTTTGAAGCCATCGGGCATGTAGACGCCGGAGAACTGTTCGATCATGCCCAGCAGCAAGCCGCCCACGATGGCGCCAGGGATGCTGCCGAAGCCACCGAGCACCAGCGCGGCCAGTGCCTTGAGCATGACGATCCACAGGCCGATGTCGACCAGTGCGATGGGTGCCAGCAGCAGACCGCACACTGCGGCGATGCCGCCCGAGATGGCCCACACCATGGAGGTGACACGTTTGACGCGGATGCCATTGAGATAGGCAGCCAGCTGGTTCTGCGATGCGGCCTGGATCGCGACGCCCAGGGAGGTCCGCTTCAGGAACCAGAACAGCACCAGTGTGATGACAAGCGCCGCAGCGATGATGATCAGGTGCAGATCGGTTACCACCAGCGGACCCAGGGAGGTCGTCTTGCCGCTCCAGGGGGTCGGAAATTTGCGCGAATCGGGACCGAACAACATGCTGACCAGCCCGCGCAACATGAAGGCAATGGCAATCGTCAGCATGACGCCGGCAAATTGCGGCTGACCGACGATGACGCGCATCACCCGTGCGTCAATCAGCCAGCTCAGTGCGGAGGCGAGAACGATGGTGCCGATCGCGGCCAGCCAGAACGGCCAACCCAACCCGACGATCAGGCCCCATCCGACAAAGGATGACGCCATCAACACGTCGCCGTGCGCGAAGTTGAGCACTTCGGTGGCCTTGTAGGTCAAAACCAGGCCCAGCGCCACCAGTGCATAGATCGAGCCGATCGCCACACCGTTGATCGCCAATTGCAGGACCTGGATCAGTTCCGCGTTCACTGTTCGACCCCTTTTGCGGCGTACAGCCGGATGGTTCTGACGGCAGCCAGGCCGCTTGGTGCAATGTTTTCGTGCTTCGCACAGCGGTATTGGCTTCGATGTGACAAGCGCTGTGCGTGGTTGTCAGTCTGCGCCGCAACTGCGCTTTGAAGGGCTCGTTTGACCCCGGTCGGACACCGTCGCGTGTTGTGCAAGTCAGTCTAATTTGGAAAGTAAGAATGATATCTAGGGTAACTACCAATCGTCCAATGCGGGGTGTCACCTTGGCTACACCATGGCGCCGTCTTGTGACCGGACTGGCCGCCCCAGTACGGCAAAGAAAGTGATTGATCCAGATGCCGCACCGGGCGTCGGAACGATCTGGCCGATCTCACCCGCGCCACCGGTGATGATGTGACCTTGCCTTGCAAGCGGCGCAACGGGAGGTCCGTTCCAGCGTTCGGGGCAGGCTCAAGCCAACCGCTCAATCACCATGGCACTGGCCACACCGGCTGCGCCACAGATCGAGATGCAGCCATAACGACCGCCCCGGCGATCGAGTTCGTCCAGTACGACGCCGACCAATGCCGCGCCGGTGCAACCCATGGCATGGCCGATCGCGATCGCGCCGCCGTTGACATTGAGCCGATCGGGCTCAACCTGCATGTCATCCATGAAGTGCAGCGCCATGGCGGCAAAACCTTCGTTGATCTCGAACAGGTCGATATCCTTTGTCTGCAGTCCGGCGCGTCGGATCGCCAGCTGCGCAGCAGTGACGGTTCCGGTCAGCGCCAGGGTTCGATCGGACCCGACGTCGGCCATGCCGACAATACGCGCGCGCGGCGTCAAGCCGGCGCGCTCCAATGCGGCTGCGCTGCCCACCAGCACGGCTGCCGCGCCATCGGCCATCGCGGGGGAGTTCCCGGCGTGGTGCACATGATTGACTGCGTCCAGACCGTATTGGCGGCACAGTTGTGCATCCCAGCCTTGTTCGCCGCCCTTGGCACCCCATTGCGCAAAGGCCGGCTGCAGTTCAGCCAGCTTTTCCACCGTTGTCGTCGAACGGACGTTTTCGTCCCGATCCAGCCGCACGGTGCCGTCGGCATCGGTCACCGCGATCATCGACGGTGAATGTCCGCGTGCCGATGCGGCCGCCGCGCGTTGCTGCGACGAGGCCGCAAACGTGTCGAGTTGCGTGCGGCTGTAGCCGCGTTGGGTTGCGATGGCATCGGCTGCAATACCGATCGGCACCAGGCGCGCCTGCAGCTGCAGCTCCCGGTCATGGGTCAGTGGCCCCTGGTCGCTGCCCATCGGCACGCGCGACATCATCTCGAGGCCGCCGCCCAGTGCCAGGGTGTCGCCGTGCAAGGCCTGCAAGGCGGCAAAGTTGGTGGCCGACAGGCCGGAGGCGCAGTAGCGGTTGATCGTCACGGAGCTCACCGTGTCGCTCCACTGCGCCAGTGCCAGCGCGATCGTGCCCACGCTGCTACCTTGCTCAGCCGTTTGTGTCACGCAGCCGAAGATGGCATCACTGACCAATGAGGTGTCCAGCGATGTGCGCCCTGCGAGCGCGCGCAAGGTCTGCGCCAGCAGTTCGGCCGGCTTGATTGCCTTGAGGCTGCCCTTGTCGTTGCCGCGTCCGCGCGGGGTCCGGACTGCGTCGGCAATATAGGCTTGGTTCATGTCGGGTCCTTTGAGTTTTGTGGAAGTTCGCCCAGGAATCGGGTGAAGGAATCGGTGGCGCTGGCGTGGCTGGTCAAAGGCATCTCGCGCAGCCCGTGCACTGTCTCGGCCAGGTCGGATCGGGACATCACCCGGGCATCGGTTTCGCCGACACCGGCGCGGCGCACCAGACCACCGCCGCACACCAGTACCTCGCCGCTGACGTCGCAACCGGCGCCGGCAAGCCAACCCACCAGTGGTGCCACCCGCTGCGGGTCGAAGGTTGTGGCCATCTCGGGTGGCAGGTACGGCGCCGTCATCTGGGAATAGCCATACGGTGCGATCGCATTGATCCGCACGCCATGGCGTTTGCCTTCGATTGCGAGCGCGCGCACCAGGCCGATCACCGCTGACTTCGCGGCTGAATACGCAGTCTGTCCATAGTTGCCATACAGGCCGGCACTTGAGGTCGTCAGCACCACGCGCCCGTAGTTCTGGCCGATCAGATGGGGCCAGGCGGCATGGACCAGGTGCAGATTGCCGAAAAAGCTGGTGTCAAAGATGGCACGAAAATCGGCCAGGGACTGTTTGGCGAATGCGCTGGCCCGATCGACGCCGGCGTTCGCGATGACGATGTCGAGCCGACCGAAGCTGCTGCGCGCCTGCTCCACCATGGCCATGCCGCTGTCCGGATCGGTCACGTCACACCAGTTGGTGATGGCCGTGCCGCCCGCCGCGCGGATCGCATCCACCGTCTGCTGGGCGGAGGTGTCGGCATCCGATTCACCCGCGTGGCGTCGATTGTTGACCAGGACCTTGGCACCCTGGCGCGCCAGGTATAGCGCATAGGCGCGCCCCAACCCCTTGCCGGCGCCGGTCACGATGGCTGTTCGGCCACGCAGGTCTTGCTGCGTATTCACGGTTTGGTCCACGGGAAAAAGACGGGGACGCGGCGCATGTAATCGGCGTAGGCGGGTTTGGTCTTTTGCAGATACCGTTCCTGCATCGGCGTTGCCGAACCGGCGCTCATGAACCAGGTCACATACACCGGACAGATCAGCGCCAGCCAGCCCCAGGGATGGACCAGACCGAGTGCTGCGAAGCTCCACCACACGACCGATTCGCCGAAATAGTTCGGATGGCGCGACAAGGCCCATGCGCCGGTGTCGAGCACCTGGCTGCGGTCGGTGCGTTGGCGCTTGAACCGCTCCAGTTGCAGGTCACTGACGGTCTGGAAGCCGAATCCGACAGCAAACAGGACCAGCGCCAAGGCATGTTGCCAGCCCAGTGGCTGGGGGCCGACGGCCACCGCGGCGATCAGGCCGATCGACCATAACCAGACCATGACACCCTGCATCGCAAAGACCTGGAAATAGCTCCACCACCACCAGTGGCGTCCGAAGCGTTTGCGCCAGGCTGCGTAACGCGCGTCTTCGCCATGACCGGCGTTGCGCAATCCGATGTGCAGCGACATGCGGGCCGACCACAGGCCGACCAGCACGGCAGTCACCACTTCGTGCGGTGACCAGGTTCCCCGGTGAATCAGCAGCACCAGCACCGGAATGGCCGCCGCCATCGGATAAGCCACGTCCATGATGCCGGCATCGCGTTTGGCCAGGCTGATCAGCCAGACCAGTGTCAGCAGCGCGGCATTGATGACCGCCGCCTTCAGGTAGACCGACAGGAAGAAATTGCCTGGCCAGTCACTACGGCTGAACCACCACCACAGTCCGATCACCAGGGCTGCGATCGGCATCACGAACTCGCGTGGTGTGCCGACCCGTAGCGCCGGCTGGCGTCGAAACACCAGCAGCGCCAGCATCCACACCAGCCACAACACGGCGGCCGTGGCGACCAGTGCGGTTTTGATCATGCTTCCTTGCCGCTCAGCAGACCGTCACGCAAATCCGCGCCGTTGGCCCAGCACGCGTGTGTGCCACTGCACAATTTGTGTGGCAGTTCGATACGGCACACCGGCCCATCGGCAAAACGCTTGCAATCGATCAGCAGGGCTTCGGATTTCTGGGTGTTCTCGTTGGTGATGAAGGTCACCAGGTAACCGTCGTCTTCGTCCTTGGCATTGACCCGCGGTGCAAACGGCGCCTCGCTGGCGAACTGCCCCTCGGGCAATCGCACCTCCCAGGATTCGCCGGTCTGCAGGTCGTGCTTGACATAGCCGTGGAACAGGAACCAGCCCGGCACCTGCACTGCGCTGTAAGCGTAGCGGTAGGGTTTGCCCGCGTAACGCATGTTGATCATGCCGAACTCCAGCGTGCGCTCGTCCAGTCGTTGTTCGGTGGTCTTGCCGGTTTTCAGATTGAAACGCCAGCGGTGCAGCCGGGTCTTCATCTTGTACTGGTCCAGGTAAGACATCATGCGCTCGTACCCCTTGGGCGCGCCATCGAAGTTCTTGGGTTCGGGTTCTTCCTCGAAATAACCATCGAGGATGATCTCGTCGCCTTCTTCATAGGCATTGAGCCAATGCAGCACAAAGGTGGGCGCGGCCTCGAACCAGCGAATGTCCTCTGGCTGGCCGCGGCGCGGGATGATGGCGAAACGCGAGGGCTTGTCGGCGTGGAACTTCACCACGTGTTTGCCTTGCTTGAGGAGTTCCTCGTCCCAATACAACGGGAAGTCGTTCAGGATGGCGTAGTTCTTGGTGAACGCCATATCGTGTGGCAACCGCGGGCCCGGCAACGGGATCGGTACGTAATGCACCAGCTTGTCGTGTTTGTCCACCACGCCGTAGTGCATGTAAGGTGCATGTTTGGAGTAGTTGAAGAACAACATTTCTCCGTTGGATTCGTCGACCTTCATGTGGGCGGAAATGCCGTCCAGCGGCGACCACGGGGGGATGCCGAGTTGCTCCAGCGTCAACGGATCGAGCCGGTAGCCTTCGCCACACTGGTAGTACGAGGTAAGCGCCTTGCCGGCATGTACGGCCACAGAGGTGCTGGATGCATCCTTGATTGCGCCGTGCGCACCCCATCCCGGACGTGTCGACAGTTTCGGGTCTTCCATCAGGCCGGCCCACAGGCGCTTGTTGGCTTCCATTTCGGCCGACAGTCCCTTGGTCTGCACGAAACGATTGCGGTAGCTGGCCTTGCCATCACGAAACGTGATCATGTGGACCATGCCGTCGCCGTCGAACGGGTGGTAACGTCCGATCGACTGGTAAACCGGATTCTGCGTGTTGCGCAGGTAGACACCGTCGAGGTCCTTCGGGATGCTGCCTTCGAGCACTTTCATGTCGGTGGCGTTGACCTCTTCGTGCAGTGGTGTCCAGGCGCCTTTGAGGTAGGGGTGGTCACCGGGTTCTATGTCGCTATGCAGCTTTCGGATCAGTTCGACGGACATAAGGCCTCCTTGGGCTTGTGGGTTGATGGGAAAGTTGGATCGACGGGTGTGAACGCCACGTCCCACGGATGAACGGGTTGGGCACAATTGCTGCACAACACGTCGGGTACGAAGTCCTGACCGCAGGTCTTGTGCAGTGGCCGGATCGAGGCGCTCTGATGCAGATGGTGGCGTGTGGCCCAGTTCGAAAGGCAGACCAGGTACGCAAACAGGTCACGGCTCGCTGGCGTGAGCCGGTAACGGCGGCGCCGGTTGTCCTGCGGTTCGTGCTGGCACAACAAAAGACCGGATCGTTCCATGCCGGCCAGCCGGCGCGCCAGCACACTGCTGGAAATGCCCAGCACATGCACCAGTTGGTCGAAGTGGTGGCAACCCAGGATCACCGCGTTGACGATCAGCAACGACCAGCGGTCAACGTGCAGCCCGATGCCGGAGTGGTCGATGCGCGCCACACGGCCGTTGCGAACCGTTTGCGCTGCGCGCTCGAGCAGCGCCGGGTTGACCTGGAGCGTGAGTGTCAGGTCCCACACATCGGTCTTGCCGTGGCAGGCAGAGCAGGCCAGCACCGGCGTGAAGCTGTGCCCGCAGCTGCGATGGACCAGATCGGTGGGCAAGGCGGCGCTGCGCTGGCCCCAGCGACGTTCCCAGACCCAGAACATCAGCACATGGTTGTACAACTGCAGGCCGGCGCGCGTCAGCCGGTATCCCTGGCGGGTGGGCCGCTCGCCGTAGCTGCGCCGGCGCATCAGTCCGAGGTCGATCAGGCGGTTGAGCCGGTTGGTCAAGGTGGCGCGCGGAATGCCCAGCTGCTGATGCCAGAGATCGAATTGGTTGATGCCGGTGAAGGCGCCCATCAGCACCGCCGATGTCCATTTGTCACCCAGTGCCATCAGTCCATGGTTGAGTCCGCTGCTGGCGATCGCGTCGCGCGTCAAGTCCAGGTCCGGCTTGTAGCGCAGCGCAGCGTGGTGCGTGGGCGGCAGCATACCGATCACATGCCTCCCAAGTGGTTGCCACCATCGACCGGCAACACCATGCCATGCGCTGTGGCCGAGGCGTCGCTGCCCACGAATGCCAATTCGCAGGTGACCTTGGCGCCGCGCCGTGCGGTTTTCCGTTCAGGCATCGCTGGCGACGATGAAGCTGACGACGGTGGCACACGAGCCACCGACATTGAACGTCTGGATCTTCCTGGCGCCTTCAATCTGCATGTCACCGGCTTGTCCGGTGACCTGGCGTGCAGCGTCGAGCAACATGCGCGAGCCGGTGGCGCCGACCGGGTGGCCGCAGCCAATCAGGCCGCCACTCATGTTGATCGGACAACGACCGGTCGGCTCGATCGAGCCGTCTTCGATTGCCTGCCAGCTCTGTCCGGGTGGCGTCAGGCCGAGGTGGTCGATCGCCATGTATTCGGTGGTCGTGAAACAGTCATGTGTCTCGACGCCGTCCATCGCCTCGATGCCGGACACGCCAGCGCGGGCCCAGGCCTCTTCAATCGCCTGGCGCGCATGGGGGAACACGTAGGGCGCGTTGGCGCTGCGCTCGATCTTGTCCTTCAGGCGCAAGCCGGCATTGCGGTGGCCCCAGCCTGCGATCCGCGGCAGCTTGTCGAGCGTGGTGCCGGTGCGCCGGGCATGGTCACGCGCGAACGCGGCCGAGGCCAATACCACGCCGGCGGCGCCATCGGTGATCTGGCCGCAGTCCTGCCGCCGCGAACCGGGCTCGATCATCGGGTTGGCCTGGTCGTCGTCGGTGAAGCTCAGCGCATTGAACTCCCACTTGCGGGTCTGCGCTAGCGGATTGCGTTTGGCGTTGCCGTAGTTGAGTTCGGCGATGCGGTTGAGGTATTTGCGGTCCAGGCCGTAACGCCGCTCGTATTCGGCCGCGAGCATACCGAACGCCGCCGGCCACATGAAGGTGCAGTCCATGTCCTCGTGGCCTTGCCAGGCCGCTGCGTTCTGGTTCGCGGAGGCCTGGTCGCCGGGCAGGTTCTTGAACTCCTCGACACCCAGCACCAGGATGCAGTCGTAACGACCGGCCTCGATTTCCGCCATCGCAGTCAGTATGGCCAGGGATGACGAAGCGCAGGCGCCTTCGTGGCGCATCGCCGGCACGCCCCACAAGTCGGGAACCACCTGCGCGACCATCGAGCCCAGATGGGCCTGCTGGCGCTGCAGTTCGCCGAACGCGTTACCGACGTGGATGCTCTGGATCTGCTCGGCGTCGATACGACTGGCTTCGAGTGTGCCCAGCGTGCCCTCGCGGATCATGTCGGAGATGTCCTGGCCATGGCGGGACCATGCCTTGGCAAAGTCCGTCTGGTAGCCGCCGAGGATGTAGGTGGAGTGTGGCATGGTGGTTTTCCTTGCAAATGATTCAAAAGCCCGCCCGACCAGAGCGTATTTCGCTGGCATCGGCCCAGCGTGAATGGGTACCGCTGCTGGTCATGAACGGGTGGCTGTCCAGCACTCGCGTGGACTCGACGGCGTTGACGACTTCAAGCTGCAACGGATGCCTCCTGCGCGGCCTCGGCTGGTTGGGTCAGATTGGCCAAACGTTGACAGGCACTGCGGTATTCGGCTCGCAGGCGTTGCACCACGTCGGCAACCGGCTCGACGTTCTTGACCGCTCCGACGCCTTGTCCGGCCGCCCAGACGTCTTTCCACTTCTTGGCCGCGATGGACTGGTTGCTGTCGTAGTCGCGGCCGGGTGCGGCCGGCATGTTGTCCGGATCCAGACCGTTGGCGCGCAAGGACGGTTTGAGCCAGCTGGCCGCGGTGCCGGTGACGCCTGCGCTGACGACGATGTCGTCGACGGTGCTGTCGACCAGCATCTGTTTGTAGCCGTCTGGCGCCATGCTCTCAATGGTCGGGATGAATCGGGTGCCCATGTAGACGAAGTCCGCGCCCGCGGCGATCGCGCCGGCCACGCCCCATCCGTCACTGATGCCGCCGCCGACGATGATGTAACCATCGAAGAATTCCCGCACCGCGCTGATGAAGGCGAAGGGTGAAATGGAACCGGTATGGCCGCCAGCGCCACTGGAGATGCAGGCCAGGCCGTCAGCGCCCGCAGCAACCGCCTTGCGCGCCAGCGTGATGCTGGTGACGTCGGCAAACACCAGTCCGCCATACGCCTGCACGATCGGAATGGCCGGTTTCGGGCTGCCCAGCGCGGTGACGACGATTGGTGGTTTGTACCTGGCGACCAGGTCCAGATCTTCCGGCAACCGGGTATTGGAGGAGTGGGTCACCAGATTGGCGCACCAGGGCCCCACGGTGTGCGCGCCCTGGGTTTCGCGCGCCTGCGCCAGTCCTTCGGTGATCTGCTTCATCCACTTGTCGAGTTCGTCGATCGGACGTGCATTGGGCGTCGGAAAGGCGCCGATGATGCCGGCCTTGCAAGCCGCCAGCACCAGTTCCGGGCCGGAGATCAGGAACATGGGCGCCGCGAAAACGGGCAATGGCAATGGGAAGCCAGGGATGATTCTTTTCATGGTGTCCATGTCTTGTTTGCAAATAAATGAAGCATGTATCGCGCCATCGGGTTCATGGCGCTTTGTGCAACAGGGTGCGAATGGCGTTGGCGACTTCGCGGGGTTGCTCCACCGGCGTCATATGGCCCGATTGCTCCAGCCATTCGATCTGTGCGCCGGGGATCAGGTCGGCCAGTTCCCGGGACAACTCGGGCGGCGTCACCTTGTCCTCGCGGCCGCACAAGATCCGGGTCGGTATCGTGAGTGTGGCCAGTTGCACGCGATGGTCGGCGCGGTCGGCCACGGCACGGGTCTGGCGCACCGCGGTCTCACCACCGACCGGCGTCATGATGGTGCGCAGCGTGGTGAACAACTCCGCGTCCTGGTGATGGTCGGGATGGGTGCTGAACGCCAGCATGTTCTCGACCACCTTGGCAAAGTTGCGCTCGAAGGCTGCGATCGTCTTGGCGCGGGTGACTTCACCCTCGGGCGATTCCGGCCTGGGGGAGGTGTCGAGCAGCACCAGACCGGCGATGGCACGTTCTGGCTTCACGACCATGTCGATCGCGACATAACCACCCATCGAAAAACCGCAGATCACCACCGGTGTTGTTGGTGCCACGTCGGCCAACAAGACCCAGGCGTCGCGCGCCATGTCGCTGATGCGCGATTGCGTCTGCACGTTGGCGATACGCAACTCGGCCACGTCCTGCAGCAGCGGCACGACGCGGTCCCAGATGGCGGCCGTGTTGAGCATGCCGGGGATCAACAATACAACAGGCTTCACGCCACGTTTCCTTCGGATGGGGCATGGCGGGCCTTGGCCTGCGCACGCAATTGCGTTTTCAGGACCTTGCCCACCGGGTTGCGCGGCAGCATCGGCATGGACAACAGGTATTCGGGCAGCTTGTACGCCGCCACGTGTTTCTCATTGCGCAGATACTGCACGATGTCATCGAGTGCCAGCGTGTGGCTATCGTGGGGCGCCACGCAGACACAGACCTTTTCCCCCATCACCGAATCAGGCACACCGACGACGGCCACTTCGCGTACACCCGGGCATGCCAGCAGCAGGCCTTCGATCTCCTCCGCCGAGATGTTCATACCGCCACGGATCACCAGATCCTTGCAGCGTCCGGCATAACGGTAATACTGCAATTGGTCGCCAGCGAGTTCGAACAGGTCACCGGTCTTGTAGTAGCCTTTTTCGTCGAAGGCGCGTGCCGTGACCTCCGGCGCACGGTAATAGCCGCTGAAGATGTTCGGACCGATGAATCGCAGTTCGCCGACACGGCCGGCCTCGCAGATGTCTTCTCCGGTTACCAGGTCAACCAGCCGGGTGCCTGTCTTGCGTGTGGTGGAAATCGACCAGTTGAAACCTTCGGCGTCGGCACGCGGAAAATATTTGGCGCGCAGCGCCGGGTCCGGCAGGTCGATGTGGTTGCCGGCCAAGGCGGCGCCTTCGTTGGAGCCGAAATAGTTGATGATCTGCACGCCGTATTTCTCAGCGAAGCCGCGTACCATCCACTCGCTCAGCGGCGCCGAACCCGATCCGATGCGCGAGAGGCGCTGGAAGTCGATGCCTTCGAGCAAATGCGCGTTTTGCAGCAACATGTTCAGCACTGCTGGTGGCGCGACCGTGTAGTCGATCTGCTCGTCACGCAATTGCTGCAGAAACACCGGCAAGGTGAACGGATGGTGTTGCACCACGGTGGCGCCGAGCACCAGCCAGCTGGCAATCGCGGTTGATACACCTGCCATGTTCACCAGCGGAAACGGGTTGAGCATGCGTGCATGCGCGGGAATCAGTCCCGCCTCGATGATCGATGGCGCTACCACCAGCCATTCGTTGTGGCTGCGCGGCACACCTTTGGGTTGCGCCTCGGTACCCGAAGTCCAGCAGATCGTGAAGATATCGTTGGCGGTCACACCCGCTGCGCGTTCGGCCAGTGCCAGCTGCTCCTGCTGCGCTGCCGTCAGCGGCGCCTCGGTTCGCCGGCCGATGTCGATGAATTGCGCGCCTACATCGTCACCCCAGGCCAGGATGTGGCGCAGATGCGGATGGCGCGGCTGCATCTGCGCGAACATCTCGGCGCTGGCATGGCCTCCCGCCGGTTTGCCGATCCGCGCGAACGTCACCACCGCCACAGCGTGGGTGCTCTCCAGGATGTGCTCGAGTTCGTTTTCACGGTACTGGGTCGGCACCGGCGTGACCATGATGCCCAGGCGCGCGCAAGCCATGTACACGACAAACTGTTCGACGCAATTGGGCAACTGCATCAGCAACACCGCATCGCGGCGGATGTCGAGCTCCAGCAGCAGATGGCTGAAACGGTCGACCGCATCGGCGAGTTGGGCCCAGGTCAGGCGTTGCGGTGCGCCATGGGCGAAGTCGGCGCGGTTGAATGCATCCACGACGGCTTCTGCCTGTGGGCGCTCCTGTAAATTTTGTCGGAACAAGTCCCACAGGGTGGTGGTTCCCCACCATCCCTTGCGGGTGTATTCCGCAATCTTGTCACTTGCAGCCAGAATCATGGATCACTTCCAGCGTTGCATCGTCTTGGCGCTGACAAAGGTGGCGTGAAAGCCGTGCAATATCCGTTGCGGCACCAGAATCCGTGCAACCGGCCCCTCGGCCAGGCGGGCGCCCTTGCAATCGAACACCTGGATCTCGGAGCGTGCATCGACCGGATTCCAGACCGGCATCACCAGATAACCATCGTCTTCCGACTGGCTGTTGTCACGTGGCGCAAAGCCGGGCTCGTTGTAGAAATACTGCGGGCCGGCGCTGTAGGCGACATAACCACCGGTGCTGATGTCATATTTGACGAGGCCGGGGAAACGTGGCTCCTCGCGCCCACCTTGTGGAAACAATACGTTGTAGGTGAACTGGTTCTTGCGCCCCTGGTAGGCGCCGTTGATGACCGGGAACTCGGTGTTGAGCACGTCGTCGATGACACGCTCATGGGTCTTGCCGGTCTTGAGATCGAAGCGCCATTCGTACAGCATGAAGTCGCGCTGGCGCTGGTTGATGGTGCGCTCGAGCCGACGTGCATCCAGTTTGCCTTCAGGCGTTTCGTAGATGCGATACGGTGTGCCGACCATGACGATCACGTCGCCTTCTTCCCATGCGTTGACCACATGCAGCATGTAGGTCGGCTTGGCTTCGAACCAGCGGATCTGATCCGCCGAACCATGACGCGGCACGATCGCGAAACGTGTCGGCTGGTCGGCGTGGAAACGAACCTTGTAGCGCCCGGCCTTGAGCGCCTCGGCGTCGGGCCAGAGCGGGAAATCGTGCAGGATGCTGTAGTGTTCGGTCACCGCCATGTCGTGCGGCAGGCGCGGTCCGGGCAGCGGGATCTCGATCTTGCTGCGCAGTTTGCGGTCCGGGCCGATCACGCCGTATTGCATATAGGGTGCGCTCAAGCTGTAGTCGAAGAACATCAACTCGCCGGTGTGCTCGTCGGGCCGCGAATGCGCCGAGATTTTTTCGAACGCACCGTCATAGTCAGCTGTGCCCAGGGTTTCCAGTGTGAACGGGTCCAGCGCATATGGCATGCCTGAGCGGTACCACATGGTGACCAGTCGGCCGGCGTGGTATTTGACGTCGGTGTTGGCAGTGTTCTTGAGCGGCTGGTCCGGGCGGTCCTGGCGCATCGGCTCCTTCAGGCCTTTCCACAAGCTGTGGCCGGCGGCACGTTCTTCCTGCAACGCCTGGGTCTGTACCCAGCGGTTGCGGTAGCTCACCTTGCCATGGTCGAACTGGACCGCGTGCACCATGCCGTCGCCGTCATAGGCGTGGTAGCGCCAGTCGGGTGGGAAGTAGGCGTTGGGCCCATTTCGGAAATACATGCCGTTGAGGTCCTTGGGCACCTCGCCGATGATGGTCATGCTGTCGGAGAAGCACTCCTGGGTAACCGGGGCGTTGTTGCCGTTCAACGCGGGAATATCGTGAACCGGCAGGTCGTTGAGTTTCATGGTGGACTTTCGTGAGGAAGGCGTCAGGGGCCGTCGTTTCGCAAACGTCTGATCGGTTGAGCCGTTGCAGCTGTGCTTGCGTGCATCAATAGCCGCGGGCCAGGCGATCGCCGCTGATCCAGGTGGAATGGAAACCATGCGGCACGCGTTGCGGCAGGCGGATCTTGCAGACCGGGCCGCGCGCAATGTCGTGTGCGTCGAAGATCGTCAGGAACGATGCCTGCTGCACGTCGTCCCACATGTAACCGACGAGATACCCGTCGTCTTCGTTTTCCCAGTTGTCCTTGGGCGCAAATGGCGCTTCGCTGAACCATTTGCGGGTGCCGGCGTGGTAGGTGGTGCAGGTGTCCTGCTCCAGGTCGTAGCGCACCAGTCCGCAAAAACGCGGGTCTTCAGCGCGGTTCAGACGGGCCATCAGCACGTTCCAGGAATAACGCGTCTTGTAACCCTGCATCCAGGAGTTGATGACCGGGAACTCCTGGTTGATGATGTCGTCGATGATCCGTTCGCTGGTCTGTCCGGTGCGCAGGTTGAACCGCCACTCCTTGAACAAATGGTCCGATTGCAGGTTGGCCAGCATCTTGGGGAAATGCTCCACGTCGACCTTGCCGTGAAAGTCTGTCGGCAGGCGAAACGGCGTGCCGGTCATGACGATCTCGATGCCGCCGTGCCCATCGTCCTCTTCCCACGCGTTGGAGGTGTGGTACATGTAGGTCGGATCGGCTTCGAACCAGCGGATCTGCTCCGGGGTGCCGTGGCGCGGAATGACCGCGAACCGCGATGGCAGCGTATGGTGGAACTTGAGCTTGTGGCGGCCGGCCGCAAACGCCTCCTTGTCATAGAACAGCGGCAGATCCTGCAGGATGCTGTAGTTCGGCGTGATCGCCATGTCGTGCGGCAGGCGCGGACCCGGCAGCGCCACGGGCATGAAGGTGGTCAGCTTGCCATGGCGGTCCATCACGCCATAGTGCATGTAAGGCGCCTCTTTGCCGTAGGCAAAAAAGAGAAATTCGCCAGTACGCTCATCCACCTTCGAGTGGGCCGAGATCGGAAGTCCCTTGAGCCTCGGATCGAACTCGAGTTTGCCGATCGTGGACAGGTCGTCGGGCCGGCACTGGTAAACCGCGCCGCCCAGGTACCACATCGACGCGAGCGCGCCGGCATAGAACTTGACATCGGTGTTCGAGGTGTCCTTGAGCGGCATGTCGGGCCGGTCCTTGCGCGGCGGGTCCTTGATGCCTTGCCACAAGGCTCCGCCGGCGCTGAGTTCTTCCTGCAGGCCGTCGGTCATGACCCAGCGGTTCTGGTACTGGGCCTTGCCGCCCTGGATCCGCACCGCATGCAGCATGCCGTCGCCGTCGAACCAGTGGTAACGCCCGGGCGCCTCGAAGCGCCGGTTCGGACCGTTGCGCACATACATGCCGGTCAGATCCTTGGGGATTTCGCCCTCGATGTCGGTCAGGTCGACCGTCATCTCGCGCGCGACCGGGGCAAAACCGCCGCTCAGAACGGGGTTGTCTTCAAAAGCACTGGTGTCAGAGGCGCCCATGGAATTTTCTCCTTCAGGAAGGGTTGGAAATGGCCACGGCACGCACGGGACGGCGTGACTGGCTGATGCAAAAACGGTTGCTGACGAACGCCAGGTGGGTCAGCGCGGCATTGCCGGCCGGGTTCAGGCCGGTGACGTGGTAATCGCTGTAGGCGGCGGCAAAGTTGAGCGGCATCGGTCCGGTCAGGTTGATCGTGAGTTGTGCGCCGGCGCGGGCGTAATCTGCTTCGGCGCGGGCGATGAACGCCTCGTCGGTCGAATACAGGAACGCGGTCAGGCCACCGAATTCCGCCACATCGCGGGTTGCCTGCGCCAGTGCGTCCGCGCCGTCGGCACAACGGATGACGAAGCTGACCGGACCGAAACGCTCTGCGCCGTACAGGTCGCGTTCGTCAGTGCCCACTTGCAGCATCAACGGCGTGCAGGTGCGTGCGTCGGGGAACTCGGGATGGATGTAGTGGCCGGGTTCGAGCAATACCGTGCCCCGCTTGGCGCCGTCGTCGCGCAACTGCTGCACCAGGGCCAGCGTCTGCGCCGACTGGATGGTGGCCAGAATCATGGACGCTTTTTTCGGGTCACCTGCCAGTTTGCCGACGGCTTCGGCGAGCCGGCGGGCGACTTCGTCCAGCGGCACCTGGCCAGCGGGCGTGCGTACGCCATCGGTCGGGATGTAGATGTTCTGCGGACTGGTGCACATCTGCGCACTGAACATGCACATCGTCGTGGCCAGGCTGCGCAGCGCGGCGTCCAGGTCGTCGGTTGATTCGAGCACCACGGTATTGCATCCGGCCGTCTCGGTGAAGGCCAGTGCAGGGTAGGCGTTGCGCTCGACCCATTGGCCGAAGGCCACGCTCCCGGTGAAATCGACGATGGCGGTCTTCGGATGCTGGACCAGGATCTTGCCGATGGGTTCTTCCATCGTATCAAGCGCCATGGTTACCAGGTTGGGGTCGAAACCGGCCTTTGCCATGACCTGGCGGAATACCCGCACCGAGATCGCCATCGGCAAGATGGTGCCCGGATGGGGCTTGACGATCACCGGGTTGCCGGTGGCCAGGCTGGCCATCATCGACGGCCAGGCATTCCAGGTCGGGAAACTCGCGCAGGCAAAACACACGGCGACGCCGCGCGGCACCAGCCGATAGGTTTTATCCAGCACGATCTGCGAGGAGCCGAACTGGCGCTCCCAGCGTGCGGTTGGAGTCACTGCACTTTGGGCCTGCTCGGCGTAGACCAGCGCCTCAATAGCGCGGTCCAGCGCGTTCACGCCAGAACCCGCATACGCCATGTTGAAACTCTGGCCCGCAGTGTGCATCACCGCGTGGGTCAATTCGAACAGATGCTCGCGGTAGAGCACATCGACCACCTGCATCAACACGCCAATGCGCTCCTGCACCGTGGCCTGCGCCCAGCCGCCCATGGCCGCCTGCGCGGCGTCGAACAAGCTGTCGATGTCAGAGCGCGGGTACACGATGCCCAGCGGGCGCTGGGTATAGGGCGAGATTTCCGCCCCCAGGGTTCCCGTGATTGCGGGTTGCTCCAGTGCGAAAGTGCGCGGCTTTTCGTCCCCGAGCTGGGCCTGGAACGCGGCCAGTCCTTGTGCCATCGCAGCTTGCGCGTCGGGGTATTTGGCGGGAAGTTCCGGAAACGGGCTCCAGCAGTCACGCTCCACACACGCCATCTGGGCGCGTTGGAAACGCTCACGGTGTTGTTCGAACCAATCCTGGGCCAACGACATTCTGTGTTCTCCAATGGGGTTTAACGACGCCACACCAGGCGATGGTGGCGTGCGACCGTGGTGCCGGGCACGGTGTCGGACGCCGAAAGCGTCAGGTTGCCGTCGTCGGCGAATGCCATGTCCCGGACCTGTTCGGTGCCGACAAAATTGGGATTGAGCGCATGGGTGACGCTGTGCACCACCTGTTGTCGCCCCGGTGTGCCGCGGATCGTGTACGGCCCGGCATACTGGAAGTAACTTTCAAATGCTGCCAGTCGCTGGGCCTCCGGCGCGCTGCGCACGCTGTCGCTGGACAATCGGGTGCGATTGCTGCGCGCGATGCAGGCGTTCATCGTTCCGTCACTGCTGTACTGGATCAGGCCGGTTGCGTCCGCGCCAAACGGCAGGCTGGCGGGCCGGCCGTCGTTGTAGCTGATATCCCAGCGCACCAGATGCCAGGTTCCGAGCAAAGGGTTGTCGGCACTGCCGTGCACAGTCATCCGTGTAGCCTCCATTAACTTTCCTAATTGAACTTATCTTAGGTCAAACAATTGGGACTGACAAGCGCAAGACTGCCAAAACAGCCTTGACAATGTCACCATGGCGTCACCCCCAATCCCGCATACCGAGCCCTTGTCCGGTGCTCACCCGTTTGCATCCCTTACGCCCGACCAGGTGCTGGACGCCCTGGAGGCTGTGGGTTTGCGGGGTGACGGCCGCCTGACGGTCTTGTCGAGTTACGAAAATCGGGTTTACCAGGTGCAACTTGAGGACGGCAGCGCCGTCGTGGCCAAGTTCTATCGTCCGGGGCGCTGGAGCCAGGAGCAGATTCAGGAGGAGCACGACTTTTCGCATGAACTGGCGCTGGCCGAGGTGCCTGCGGTCGGTCCGCTGCACCTCGGCGGTGCCACACTGCACCATTTCGGCGGATTCATGTTCAGTGTCAGCCCGCGCCGTGGCGGGCGCTGGCCAGACCTGGACAACAACGAGGTGCTGGAGTGGATCGGGCGTTTCCTCGCGCGTTTTCATGCGGTCGGCGCGCGCAGCGCTTTCGTGCATCGTCCCGCGCTGAACCAGCACACCTTTGGCGCCACCTCGCGTGATTGGCTGCTCGCCAACGACAGGATTCCGCTGGACGTGCAACACGCGTGGGCCGACCTGTCGGCGCAGGCGCTGGACATCGTGGGCCGCCATGACTGCCTGGCTGCACGCACGCCGCCACCAGGGGAAGAGCCGATCCGGCTATTGCGCCTGCATGGCGACTGCCATCCCGGCAACATCTTGTGGACCCCGGTTGACGTACCCGCCGCCGCCGGCCCTGGCCCCCATTTTGTGGATCTGGACGATGCGCGCACCGGTCCTGCGGTACAAGACCTGTGGATGCTGCTCTCGGGTGACCGGCTCCAGCGTCAACACCAGCTCGGCGCCCTGGTCGATGGCTACGAGCAGTTCCGTGAATTTGATCGTCGCGAGTTGGCATTGATCGAGCCGCTGCGCACGCTGCGCCTGATCCACTACAGCGCCTGGCTGGCCCGACGCTGGGACGATCCGATCTTCCCGATCAACTTCCCCTGGTTCGGCTCCAGCGACTACTGGCAAGGCCAGGTGCAGATGCTCGAGGAGCAGTGTGAGGCAGCAGTGTGAGGCCATGGAAGAAGAGCCGCTCGTGGTCTGACGTCGGTTGCTGGCGGCCGCGGCGATGTCCGACACTTCGGCAGAACCTCTTCCGATAGGCCGCTATTGGCCGCCTGCCTAGTATGAGACCAGCGATAAGGCATGGGGCCTGTCGCAGTGACCAACAGGGAGGCCTTATGCCATCACAAAAATCCAACCAGTCGAATCCGTCCACCCATCCAACCGACAAGCAGCAAGTACAGGGCGAGGGCGACTACCGGTCGAACAGGCGTTATACCGAATCGGTACAGGATTTCGTCGAGTCCGGCAAGGTGAATGAGGCTGCGCGCAACGCCAAGCCAGAGACGCAGCAACAAGCACAGGAAATGCGCCGCGCCGAGCAGCAAGGTGCATCACATGCCAAGGGCCAGAAACCGCAACACAGCGAGCCGCAGCGCCAGCAGAACAGCTGACCTGCGCTAAGCCAATGCCGGCGCGGACCGAATGGTTCAGCGCCGTCTGATATTGCTGGGGAGCAAGCGCAGGCGGTCGCGTGCATCAGCTCCCGGGCGGTGGCGCAGTGGTTGCAGGTGAGTAGTTCTGCAATGCCAGCGCCTCGTACAACGGCGGTGTGAACAACTTGGCCACCCGGCTGCTGACAAGTGCCGTGGCCATTAATGGGAGCAGCAAGGAGCCCCCGTTGGTCATCTCCATC
>CAJDVP010000002.1_pt1 | contig 50059 bp, 43 predicted proteins | sample 7391311 | NCBI WGS metagenome assembly CAJDVP01 (sample SAMEA7055711, study PRJEB34461) | soil metagenome | biome: terrestrial ecosystem; feature: Peninsula; material: soil | place: Antarctica | collected 2016
AGCCGTCAACGACAGTGGTGATGACGACCTTGCCTTCGCGGATTTCCTCACCGAGACGCAGGATTTCGGCGATGGTGGCCGGCGAGGCGGAAATTGCCTCCATCATGTCCATCAACCCACCTTCGATGCGCTTGGCAATCTCGATCTCGCCTTCGCGCGTCAGCAATTCGACGGTACCCATCTCGCGCATGTACATGCGCACCGGGTCGGTGGTGCGGCCAAATTCGCTGTCCACGGTGGACAAGGCGGCTTCGGCTTCTTCTTCGGCTTCTTCTTCGGTGGTCGAGCCGCTGGTGTTGTTGAGCAACAGCGTCTCGGCGTCCGGGGTCTGTTCGTAAACCGCGACACCCATGTCGTTGAGCATGGAGATCACGACCTCCATGGTCTCCGCGTCGACCAGCTTGTCGGGCAGGTGGTCGGAGATTTCGCCGTGGGTCAGGTAACCACGCGTCTTGCCCAACTTGAGCAGGGCTTTGAGTTGCAGCCGGCGCTTGACCAGGTCCTCTTCGGACAACACGGTCTCGTCGAGGCCGAACTCCTTCATCAAGGCGCGTTCCTTCGCCTTGCTGATTTTCATGCGTAGCGGTTTGACCTTTTCCGCGCTGCTGGAGACTTCCTCCTGCACTTCGGGCTCGTCCTCGACCAACTCTTCCGTGTCGCCGTCGTCCTCGATCAGGCTGCCCTTGGGTTTGGGTCCACGTTTGGCGCCAATACGTACCGGCGCGGCCGGCTTGGCAGGAGCGGCTTTGGCTGGGCGCCCTGGTTTTTTCTTGGCGACCAGTTCATCGGCCGCAACGGTTTTGGCCGCGGCTGCAGCGGATTTCTTTTCCTTGGCAGTGGTCGGCGGTGCGGATTTCGAAGCGGGCACTGACGTGACCTTCTTGGGGGGCGCGCTGGCAGTCTTGGCTGGCGCGGCCTTGGCAGCGACCTTGGTTGTCGATTTGGCGATCACCTTGGTTTTGGCCGCGGTGGCGCTGCTGGCGGCGGGCGATACAGACTTTGGCAACTTTTGTGCAGGCATGGTTCAATCTCGATGCGTCAGGAAAACAAAGAAGACCGGCGCCAAAGCATGGCGCAGACGGTTGAGGAGCAGACAAGTACGGGTCCGGCAAGCTGGGTGGGCGATCATTTGGAATGCAGTCCTTGCGGTTGGTTGGCCGGTCGTGAACATCGTCATCGGTTGGCCGGGCCCGGAGGTGCTGCTGTCGCTCTTGCGCGGAAAACGGTGGATTATACCGTCGCAAGTCTGAAAAGCACTTCAGCACGACCTGGATGACCCGACGAACTGCACGGTTGTTGCCAACCCGCCAACCGTCAGCCCAGACCCGTTTTTAGAGCTAACCAACGCGCATGTAGTTCCTGAAAGCGTTGCAATGCCGAAGGGTCTTTGCCAACCTCGGCGCTGGCTTGGTCTTTCATCGCTTCGAGCACCTCGATATGCATCCGTATCACCAGGTTGCGTAATTCATCGATCGCCGCCTTTTCGTTTTCGATGGATGTCAGCTGCGGATCGGCCATCACCCGCAGGGCCAGTTCCTCGCTGGCGTGGCCACGCAAGCCCTCGTGGATTGCTCCCCATGGCTGGGGACCGCGTTCATGCATCTCGTGTTCGAGCCAGACGAAAAGCGGCCCGTGTGGTGCCGGCAGTTGGCACAACATCGCGTGGTCCTCGGCGGAAAACAGGTCCCACGCCGCCATGTTCGCGAGCAGAATCCGAGCCGCATGGTCGGCGCGGCTGGCGGGCAAGACCCGACCAGGCCGGCGGGACGGCATGCGCGTCCCGCTCCAGCGTCCCTCCGTCCGGACCGGCATGCCATCGCGGATTGTTCCGGGCGGCTGGTGCTTGTCGCGTGGGGATGCCTGGTTCGCCGGAGTCCACAATTCGGTCAGCTCGCGCCCCGGAAGCTGGACCAGCGCCGCAATCTCGCCGAGCAACTGGCGTTTGAGCGCGCCATCGGGCAACAGGCTCCACAAGGGGCGGGCATTGCTGGCCATCAACGCGCGACCTTCGGCAGTGAGCAGGTCGCAGCCATCACGCGCTGCATCGACCAGGAACTGGCTCAGCGGCATAGCGTCGCCGATACAGCGTGAGAACGCTTCCTGCCCGTTGGCCCGGATGAAGCTGTCGGGGTCGTGTTCTGGTGGCAGAAAGAGGAACTTGACGTTGCGCACGTCGCTGGCATGTGGCAGCGCCGCTTCCAGCGCCTTGCGTGCTGCACGTCTGCCGGCGGTGTCACCGTCGAAACTGAACACCACCGCGTCGGTGAATCGGAACAGCTTTTGCACATGGTCGGCGGTGCAGGCGGTGCCCAGCGTGGCCACCGCGTTGGGAAAACCCAGCTGCGCCAGCGCGACGACGTCCATGTAGCCCTCGGTTACCAGCACGAAACCTTGCTCGCGCAGCGCGGTGCGCGCCTCGAACAGTCCGTACAACTCGCGGCCCTTGTGGAACACCGGCGTTTCGGGCGAGTTGAGGTATTTGGGCTTTTCGTCGCCCAGCACGCGTCCGCCGAAACCGATGCATTCACCCTTGACGTTGCGGATCGGGAACATCAGCCGGTCGCGAAACCGGTCGTAGCGCTTTTCCTCGCCGCCACTGTCGTCGTCCTGCGCCAGAATCACCAGTCCGCTTTCGACCAGCAGCGGATCGTCGTAATGGGGAAACACGCTGGCCAGGCTGCGCCATCCCTGGGGCGCGTAACCCAGGCCGAAGCGGCGGGCGATGTCACCACTGAGCCCGCGCCGTTTGCAATAGTCAACGGCCCTGGGGCTGTCCTTGAGGTGTCTGCGGTAGGCGTCGCCGGCCTTTTCGAGCACTTCGGTCAACGTGTCCTGCTTCTGGCGCTGTTCGGTGGCGCGTGCACGCTGCTCGGGGGAAATGTCTTCCTCCGGTACCTGCATGCCGTATTGACCGGCCAGTTCCTTCACCGCGTCGATAAAGCCCATGCCGGTATGGTCCATCAGGAATCCGATCGCATTGCCGTTCTTGCCGCAACCGAAGCAGTGGTAGAACTGCTTGGTCGGGCTGACGGTGAACGACGGTGACTTCTCGGCGTGGAACGGACACAGGCCGGAGAAGTTCGCCCCGGTTTTCTTCAACTGCACATAACGACCGACGATCTCCACCACGTCGGCGCGTGCGACAAGCTCCTGGATGAACGACTGGGGTATGGCCACGGTCGTATTGTGACCCGCGTGCCGACGGCGCTGGGGGGTTCTCCCCGGGTCGGTGGGCGATTTGTTTTAATGATGCCAGACGCTTTGTTGTCCAACACCTTTTCCACGATCAGGAGCCCAGCCATGTCAGGAATTTTCGAGCAGGACTTGCCGCGCAACGAAGCCAATTTTGCGGCGATAACGCCCCTGTCGTTCATCGAACGCACGGCTGATGTCTATCCGCAGCGGTTGGCGGTCGTGCATGGCGCGTTGCGGCGCAACTGGGCCGAGGTCTACCGGCGATGCCGGCAACTGGCCAGTGCGCTGGCGCAGCATGGCATTCGCCGTGGCGACACGGTGGCGGTAATGTTGCCCAATACCCCGCCCATGGTCGAGGCGCATTTTGGCGTGCCGATGTGTGGCGCGGTGCTCAATGCGCTCAACACGCGCCTGGACCCCGAGACCATCGCCTTCATGCTCGACCATGGCGAGGCCAAAATCGTGCTGGTGGACGTGGAATTTGCGCCGGTGATGCAGCAGGCGTTGGCGCTGCGCAAGGGCACGACGCCATTGCTGGTGGTCGATGTCGAAGATGCGGTGTTCGGCCCTGGAGCCCCGATTGGCAGCATGGTCTATGAAGACCTGTTGGCGCAGGGCGACCCGGACTACGCCTGGGAACTACCGGTTGACGAGTGGGACGCGATTGCACTGAACTACACCAGTGGCACCACCGGCAATCCCAAGGGTGTCGTCTACCACCACCGGGGTGCGGCGCTGAATGCCTTGTCCAACATCCTCGAATGGGACATGGGCAAACATCCGGTGTATCTGTGGACCTTGCCGATGTTCCATTGCAACGGCTGGTGTTTTCCCTGGACCATCGCGGCGCGCGCGGGTGTCAACGTGTGCTTGCGCAAGGTTGAGGCGCAGGCGATCTTCGATGCGATGCGCAACCACGGCGTGACCCACTATTGCAGTGCACCGATCGTGCATGGCATGTTGGTCAACGCACCTGAGGCGATGAAAAGCGGTGTGCCGGCCGGCATCAAGGCGATGGTGGCCGGTGCTGCGCCGCCGGCCTCGATGATCGAAGGCATGGAGCAGATGGGGTTACCGAGGTGTATGGGCCGGCGACGGTGTGCGCAAAACACCCGCATTGGGACACCCTCGACATCGGCGAACGGGCCCGGTTGAATGCACGCCAGGGCGTGCGTTACCACCTCGAGCGCGATGTGCGGGTGCTCGATGCCAAGACCCTCGCGCCGGTGCCCCAGGACGGCGAAACCATGGGTGAGATCATGTTTCGCGGCAACATCGCGATGAAGGGCTACCTGAAGAACCCGCAGGCGACGCAGCAGGCGTTTGCCGGCGGCTGGTTCCACAGTGGCGACCTGGCGGTGGTTTACCCGGACGGCTACATGAAGATCAAGGATCGCAGCAAGGACATCATCATTTCCGGCGGCGAGAACATCTCGTCGATCGAGGTGGAGGATGTGTTGTACCGGCACCCGGCGGTGCTGGCCGCCGCGGTGGTGGCCAAGGCCGATGCGCGCTGGGGTGAGACGCCGTATGCCTTCGTCGAACTCAAGGAAGGCGCCACCGTGTCGGAGCAGGACATCGTGGCCCATTGCAAGCAGCATCTGGCCGGCTTCAAGGTGCCGCGCGCGGTCGAGTTCTGCGAGTTGCCCAAGACCTCCACCGGCAAGATCCAGAAGTTCGAGCTGCGCCAGCGCGCGGGTTCAGCAAAGGCGATAGACGTGTAGCGGGGTTCAATCCCCCATCACGATACCTTCACGACGCGGATCGGCGCCACCCAGCCACAGCTTCTGGCCGTGCGCCTGACCGCGTGTGATGGCCTGCAGACCGCTGGTCATCTCGATTTGGCGCACTTCGTGGCCGCGTGCCTTCAGTGCATCGACCGTGGCCGCCGGGAAGCGCTTTTCTTCCAGCAGTATCGGGCCGTTGAGTGAGGCGAAATTGGGCAGATTGATCGCCTGCTGCGGCAACATGCCCCAGTTCAGCACACCGTAAAGCGTCTTGGCGGTGTAGTGGATGATCAAGGCGCCACCCGGGCTGCCAGCGCTCATGAGCAGCGCGCCGGTGGCCTTGTCGAATACCAGCGTGGGCGCCATCGATGAGCGCGGGCGCTTGCCCGGCTCGACCCGATTGGCGATCGGAGCGCCACTGGCATCGGAAGGTGCAAAGCTGAAATCGGTCAACTCGTTGTTGAGCAGGAAACCGCGCACCATCTGGCGTGCACCGAATCCGCTCTCGATGGTCGTGGTCATGGCCAGACCATTGCCATGGCCATCAACGATGGAGATGTGCGAGGTGCCGTATTCGATCTGCTCGGGCATCGGTGCGAACGAGGTCTTGACACCACCCGGCGTGCCCGGCTGGGCGGTCTTCATGCTGGGTGCGCCCGGTGCCTGCCCGATCAGTTTTGCCCGTTCGGCCAGGTAGGCAGGGTCGAGCAGGCTCATCCAGTTGCCGGCCGGTGGCGATATGAATGCCGGGTCCGCCAGGTACAAGGCGCGATCGGCAAAAGCCAGCCGGGAGGCCTCGGTATACAGATGCAACCAGTTGGCTGACGGAATGCCGTCTTGCAACGGCAGCGTCGCCGCCGGGGTATTGGCCAACACCCCAAGGATCTGCGCCACGGCGATGGCACCCGAACTCGGCGGTGGGAAACCGCAGATCCGGAAGTCGTGGGCGTTGGCGCGGTAGTCGCTGCAGATCGGTGCGCGTTTGACCGGCTTGTATTGCGCCAGGTCGGCCAGGCTGAGCTGGCCCGGGTTGGTCGGATGGTGTTGCACCTTGTCGACGATCGCCTGCGCGACATCGCCTTCAAGCAGCGCCTTGGAGCCATTGCTGGCGATCTTGCGCAGCACCTGCGCCAGTTCCGGGTTGCGCAGGGTCTCGCCGACCGCACGGGGCGATCCGTCGGCGCGATAGAAATAGGCGGCGGCGGTCGGGTCGTCTTTCAGGTACTTTTCGCTCGCCAGCAGGCTGTTCAGGCGCGCGCTGACCTTGAATCCCCGCTCGGCCAGTGTGATCGCCGGTTCGAACAACTTGGCCCAGGGCAAACTGCCATGTTGTTGATGGGCCATCTCCAGCATGCGTACCGTGCCTGGCACGCCAACCGACCGGCCACCGACGACCGCCTGGTAAAACGACATCGGCTTGCCGTCGGCGCCCACGAACAGCCGCTCGGTTGCGGCCGACGGCGCGGTTTCGCGGCCATCAAAGGCTTCCACATCCTTGCCGTCGTAATGCAGCAGAAAGGCGCCCCCGCCGATGCCGCTGGACTGCGGTTCGACCAGTGCGAGCACCATTTGCACCGCAATGGCAGCGTCGATTGCATTGCCTCCCGCCTTGAGTACCTGAAAACCGGCGTCGGTTGCCAGCGGGTTGGCCGCGGCCACCGCGAACGTGTGAGTGGCAGTTCGCCGGCCCGGATGCGCATCCAGCGAGCAAGGCGGCAATTGCCAGAGCGGCGAAGGACAGGGGCAGGCGTTGCGTCATGGGGTTTCCGATCGGGCGGGTTGCAGAAATGAAGCAGCCAGGTGTGTGCCGTCGCGTAGGACAGCGCAGCACCTGGCTGGCGGGTTGGTTGGTGGTCGGACGCAGCGTCAGCGAGGCGCCAGGCGAATGGCGCCGTCCAGGCGGATCACCTCGCCATTGAGCATCTCGTTTTCGATGATGTGTTTGGCCAGCTTGGCGTAGTCTTGCGGGGTGCCCAGGCGCGAGGGGAAAGGCACGCTGGCGGCGAGCGAGTCCTGCACCTCCTGGGGCATGCCGAACATCATCGGTGTGCCGAAGATCCCCGGAGCGATGGTCATGTTGCGAACGCCGTTACGCGCCAGGTCACGGGCAATGGGCAAGGTCATGCCGACGATGCCCCCCTTGGAGGCACTGTAGGCGGCCTGGCCGATCTGGCCGTCATATGCAGCCACCGACGCGGTGGAGATCAGCACGCCGCGTTCACCGGTGGCTTCGGGTTCGTTCTTGCACATGGCATCGGCAGCCAGTCGGATCATGTTGAAGCTGCCGATCAGGTTGATGGTGACCGTGCGGGCGAATCCGGCCAGTCCGTGGGGCCCGGTCTTGCCGACGGTTTTTTCCGCGGTGGCGATACCAGCGCAGTTGACCAGCCCCATCAGCTTGCCCATCGATACCGCCTTGGTCACGACAGCCTCACCATCGGCTTCCTTGGTTACGTCGCACTTGACGAAGGCGCCACCAATCTCCTTGGCCACCGCTTCGCCTTTTTCCACCTGCAAGTCCGCCAGCACGACCTTGGCGCCATTGGCCGCCAACATGCGGGCCGTGCCTTCGCCCAGGCCTGAAGCAGCGCCGGTAACGATGAATACTTTTCCTGAAATGTCCATGGTGTTTTTCCTTGTTGGGGTTGTCGTTGGGCGTCGCCGGAACGGGTCCGAAGATTATGACCGAGGGCGCGCAAAGCGTGAAAATCATGCTGCTATACTCTGCGCTCTCGAACATCCTTAGGCGCGTAGCTCAGCTGGTTAGAGCACCACCTTGACATGGTGGGGGTCGTTGGTTCGAGTCCAATCGCGCCTACCAAGGAACCATGAAAAGCGGCATCTTCGGATGCCGTTTTCATTGCCCTTGGCCCTTTTTCTCTGCCTGCGGCATGCGCCACTACAATTCGTGCGGGCGGTCGTCGGTGGCTCCGCCCGGTGCCAAGGTTCGGCACTCAGTGCAATTCTCGTCACTGGCCTGGTGACACGCTGTCTAGCATGTTTTGCCGGCCGGCGGCGGTGCGAGCCGCTATCAGGCCCGAAGGAAGCCCTCCATGAGTAGCAAAGACGCGCAAACCCCCGCTAATGCCAAGAGGGTCATCAAGAAGTACCCGAACCGTCGCCTTTACGATACGGCCAGTTCAACCTACATCACCTTGGCCGAAGTCAAGCAACTGGTGATGGACTGCGCGTCTTTTGTCGTGCAGGACGCCAAGACGGGTGAGGACCTGACTCGCAGCATCCTGTTGCAGATCATCCTGGAACAGGAGGCCAATGGGTCTCCGATGTTCACGCCCCCTGTGTTGTCGAACATCATCCGCTTTTACGGCCACACCATGCAGGGGTTCATGGGTGGGTATCTGGAGAAAAACATGCAGACGCTGGCGGACGTGCAGTCGCGCATGAGTGACCAATCGGAATCGTTGACACCCGACATGTGGAAACAGTTCATGAACATGCAGATGCCGATGGTGCAAGGCATGATGGGCTCCAACCTGGATCAGTCCAAGGCCTTGCTGACGCAATTGCAGGAACAGATGCAGAAACAGACCGAACAGGTCCTGGCCAGTTTCGGCCTCAAACCCTGAAAATGCGGGCAGGCAACGACAATAGACCCATGCAAGAAGCCATCACTCCCGAAAAACCCACACCTACCAAGACGCCGACTGTCGGTTTTATCAGCCTGGGGTGCCCCAAGGCGCTGACCGACTCCGAATTGATCCTCACGCAACTCAGCGCGGAGGGTTACCAGACATCCAAGTCGCTTACGGGAGCGGACTTGGTGATCGTCAATACCTGCGGCTTCATTGACGACGCGGTGCGCGAAAGCCTGGATTCGATCGGCGAGGCACTCAGCGAGAATGGCCGGGTGATCGTGACCGGCTGCCTGGGCGCCAAATCAAATGCGGATGGCAGCAACCTGATACGTCAGGTGCATCCCAAGGTGCTGGCGGTGACCGGCCCCCACGCCACGCAGGAAGTCATGGATGCGGTACATCAGAATCTGCCCAAACCGCATGATCCTTTCATCGATCTGATTCCGAATGCGTTCGGTGTGGCGGGTATCAAGCTCACGCCACGGCATTACGCCTACCTCAAGATCAGCGAGGGTTGCAACCATCGTTGCACCTTCTGCATCATTCCGTCCATGCGCGGCGATCTGGTGTCCAGGCCGGTTGGCGATATCCTGACCGATGCGCGAGCGCTGTTCGAGGGGGGTGTCAAGGAGTTGCTGGTGATCAGCCAGGACACCTCGGCCTATGGCGTTGATGTCAAATACCGCACCGGCTTCTTTGACGGAAGACCGGTCAAGACGCGCATGCTCGATCTGGTGCAGGCATTGGGCGAACTGGCCGAACCGTACGGCGCCTGGGTGCGTTTGCATTATGTGTATCCGTATCCCAGTGTCGATGACGTGGTGCCACTCATGGCCACCGGCAAGATCCTGCCTTACCTGGATGTTCCATTGCAGCACAGCCATCCGGACGTGCTCAAGCGCATGAAGCGACCGGCCAGTGGCGAGAAGAATCTCGATCGCATCGCGCATTGGCGTTCGATGTGTCCGCAGATCGTGGTGCGCAGCACCTTCATCGCCGGGTTTCCGGGCGAGACTGAAGCGCAATTCCAGCATCTGCTTGATTTCGTTCGGGAGGCGCAGATCGATCGTGCGGGCTGTTTTGCCTATAGCCCGGTCGACGGTGCTGCTGCCAATCAGCTCGACGGCATGTTGCCGGCCGAACTGCGCGATGAGCGTCGTGCCCGCTTCATGGAAGTGGCTGAGCAGGTGTCGATCGAGCGGCTCAAACGGCGAATCGGTGCAACGATGCAGGTGCTGGTGGATGCGGCACCGGCGCTGGGGCGCAAGGGCGGCACCGGGCGCAGTTACGCGGATGCGCCGGAGATCGATGGTGTGGTGCGATTGTTGCCGCCGGAGAAGGCGAGCAAGACACTCAAGGTCGGAGAATTCACGCGAGCCCGGGTGGTTGCTACCCAGGGCCATGACCTTGTGGCGGTCCCGATATGATGTGCGCCTGGTCGATGCGCCGCGATGGGAGGCGCAATTCGACCACTAAAGATGCCGCTGCCTATGCAACGGCCAAAAAATAACCGCTGCATCAGCAGCGGCTTTAATTCATAACCTAATTGGTGCCCAGGAAGGGACTCGAACCCCCACGATGTTACTCGCTAGTACCTGAAACTAGTGCGTCTACCAATTCCGCCACCTGGGCATTTCAGGAAAGAGAGAGAGTGTATCAAAAATATTAGTACTTCCAGCGCATTGCTGGACGAAGTAGAAGGAACCATACAGGGTCATCGTGATGGCCATGGTTTTGTCACCCGTGACGATGGTGAGGCAGACATTTATCTGCCACCCAACGAGATGCGGGCCGTGTTGCACAAGGACCGGGTCAAGGTCCGGATCGTGCGCAGCGACCGCAAGGGCCGGCCGGAGGGCCGGGTGGTGGAGATCGTCGAACGTCCGCCGCAACCGATCATCGGTCGCCTGTTGCAGGAGGGTGGAGTCTGGCTGGTCGCACCCGAAGACAAGCGTTATGGGCAGGATGTCCTGATTCCCAAGGGCGCCACCGGCACCGCCAAGACAGGGCAGGTTGTCGTGGTCGATCTGGTCGAGCCGCCGGCGCTGTATGGCCAGCCGGTAGGCCGGGTCAAGGAGGTGCTTGGCGAAATCGACGATCCAGGCATGGAGATCGAGATCGCGGTGCGCAAGTACAGTGTGCCGCACACATTCTCCGAAGCCTGTATTGCCCAGGCACGGGGTCTGCCGGAGAAGGTGCGTGCACAGGACAAGAAAAATCGCGTCGACCTGACCGACGTGCCACTGGTCACGATCGACGGCGAAGATGCGCGCGATTTCGACGATGCGGTGTATTGCGAACCCGCCACGATGGGTCGCGGCAAAACTGCGTCCAAGGGTTGGCGCTTGCTGGTGGCTATTGCCGACGTCAGCCACTACGTCGAAACCGGCACCGCGATCGATGTCGATGCCTACGACCGCGCCACCAGCGTGTATTTTCCGCGGCGGGTCATACCGATGCTGCCAGAGAAACTCTCCAACGGCCTGTGTTCGTTGAACCCGGATGTCGAACGTCTGTGCATGGTCTGCGACATGTTCGTGGACGCCACGGGCGATGTCACCGCCTACCAGTTCTATCCGGCGGTGATGTGTAGCCATGCACGTTTCACCTACACCGACGTGGCGGCCATCCTGGCCAATACCCGTGGCCCGGAGGCGCACAAATACAAGGAACGTGTCGGCGACCTGATGCACCTGCACGACGTTTACCGTGCCTTGCTGGCCGCCCGCAGCCGGCGCGGCGCGGTCGACTTCGAGACGGTGGAGACACAGATCATCTGCGACGAGAGTGGACGGATCGAGAAGATCGTGCCCCGCCCCCGCAACGATGCGCACAAGCTGATCGAGGAGGCCATGCTGGCGGCCAACGTCTGTAGCGCCGACTTCATTTTGCAAAGCAAACACCCGGGCCTGTACCGCGTGCACGAAGGGCCCACACCGGAGAAGCTGGAAGTCCTGTCGGGTTACCTCAAAGCGATGGGGGTCGGACTATCGATTGGCGACGATCCCAAGCCCGGTGACTTCCAGGCGATTGCGTCGGCGACCAAGGACAGACCCGACGCGCAGCAGATCCATGCCATGTTGCTGCGGTCCATGCAGCAGGCGATCTACACACCGACCAACAGCGGCCACTTCGGACTGGCGTTTGACGCCTACACCCATTTCACCAGCCCGATCCGGCGCTATCCGGATCTGCTGGTGCACCGTGTGATCAAGGCCATCCTGGGCAAACATCGGTATGCGCTGCCCGAATTGCCGACCCCGGGCGAAGCCCAGGCCAAGCTGGCGCGACGACTGGAGAAGAGTGCCAATGCACGTGTCAAGTCGGGGGGCGAGAAGCCGCCGTGTCAAGTCGGGGGGCGAGAAGCCGCGCAAGCTCTCGACCGATGGCCTGGCCTGGCTGGCTGCCGGCTTGCATTGCAGTGCCAACGAACGGCGTGCCGACGAGGCCAGTCGCGATGTCGAGGCCTGGCTCAAATGCAAGTACATGCGCGAACACCTGGGCGAAGAATACGGCGGCATGGTGTCCACGGTGACCAGCTTCGGCATCTTCGTGACGCTGGACGCAATGTATGTCGAAGGTTTGGTCCACATTACCGAATTGGGTGGCGAGTACTTCCGCTTTGACGAACTGCGCCAGGAACTGCGCGGGGAACGCACCGGGATGCGTTATGCCATCGGCACCCGGGTGCGGGTGCAGGTGAGCGCACTCAAGGACAAGGGCGTGGCACAAGAGCCGCAACAGCGGCAACGGCGCGATGGCGCGGGCGCCGACAGCCCGTCGCGGCGCAAGGCGAACAAGGATGCCGACACAGCCACACGCGGCCGCAAGGCCGCTGGTTCAGCCGGCAAGGTGTCGACGACGGGTAGTGGAGCCGACAGCAAGCGTGGCCGGGCGTCGCGACGCTGAGCCGCGCCGCTGCCTGTTCACGAATGGCCTTCGTCTCTGTCTCGATAGCAACGCTGTAAGAACACCATGCCGTCAGTTTCCAAAGTCGCCATCGTGACCGGCGCCGGCAGCGGAGTCGGCAAGGCCGCTGCGTTGGCGATGCTCCGGGCGGGTTACCGGGTCGTGCTGGCGGGTCGGCGCAGAGACCCGCTGGAGGCAGTGGCGCTGGAAAGTGGCGTGCGCAACGGTGCGCGGGTCGTTCCGACCGATGTCGCCAATCCGGATTCGGTACGGGCCTTGTTCGATGCCGCTGTGGCGGCCCATGGCCGCATCGATGTCCTGTTCAACAATGCCGGCGTCAATGCACCGAGTGTTGCACTGGAGGATTTGCCACTCGAACAATGGCGCAACGTGGTGGACATCAATCTCACCGGCATGTTCCTGTGTATTCAGCAGGCGTTTCGCGTCATGAAGTTGCAGACACCACGGGGCGGGCGCATCATCAACAACGGGTCGATTTCGGCGCACACGCCGCGGCCCGATTCGATCGCCTATACGGCGACCAAACACGCGGTGACGGGGCTGACCAAGACCGCATCGCTCGACGGCCGCAAGTACGATATCGCAGTGGGCCAGATCGATATCGGCAATGCCGCCACCGAGATGGCGCAGCCCATGGCCACCGGTATTCTTCAGGCCAATGGCGAGAGTGCGATCGAGCCCTTGCTGGACGTGAACATCGTCGGACAGTCGGTGCTGTACATGGCCAGTCTGCCGCTGGAGGCCAACGTGATGTTCCACACGGTGATGGCCACCAAGATGCCATTCGCCGGGCGCGGCTGAAGATTCCCTGATATGGGTCTGTGCGCCGTGGCTTCAAGCGCGGCGCGCGAGCGCGGATGCGGTCAAAGTCTCACCCGTTGGCCAATGGTCGGCTGCAAGGCCGTGACGGTAGACTGCCTGGCAGGCGGCGTCGAACGGCGTGGCACCCGCGGCCAGTGCCGCACCGACCATGCCAGCGAGCACATCACCACTGCCGGGTGTGGCCAGTTGCGGGTTGCCGGTCGGGTTGATGCACGGGGTCAGGCCGGGCGCCACGACTATCGTTCCTGATCCCTTGAGCACCACCGTGCATGCCCCAAGCTGCGAGAGCTGGTGAGCCGCCTGCAATCGGTCCGATTGCACCTGGGTGGTCGTTTGACCCAGCAAGCGGGCCGCCTCCAGCGGGTGCGGCGTGAGCACGGTAACCGCCGCGCGCTGGCTGCGTGCGCGCAGCAGCTGCAGCAAGCCGGCATCTGCCGCTACCGCGTTGAGCGCATCGGCATCGAGCACCAGTCTGCCGGCCGTGGACAGCAGCCGTGGCAAAACGGCCCGCACCCGATCGCCGCCACCACATCCACACACCACCGTCATGCGAGAGACATCGATGGACAAGACATCGCGGTGCATCAACTCCGGTGCCGTTGCGATGCTGTTGGCGCCGGATTGCCCGTCGTCCAGCGCACACAGGAAGACCCTGCCGGCGCCGTTGTGCAGGGCTGCCGTTGCTGCCAGCACGATGGCACCGACCATGCCCGGTGCGCCGCCCACCACGGCAACGTCACCAAAGCTGCCCTTGTGTGATGCGTGAGGTCGCTGTTGTGGCGGCCGCGCGGCAATCAGGCGGGCGGTCGCGTGTACGGACGGCGCCAGCGTGTCTGTGTCCAACTGCAGATCGTCGAACCACACCGCCTGCGCGGTGTCGCGGCCATCGGCGGTGAACAGGCCTGGCTTGAGTGTCAACAGGCACAGGGTCGCCGCCGATGTGACGTGCGACAGTGCGGCAACGCCGGTATCGGCATTCAGTCCCGTGGGGACGTCGATCGAGATGACCGGTGAGGCGGACTCGCACATGCTTGTGATCCACTGCGCCATGACACCGTCGGGCGCACGTCGTGCACCGATGCCCAGCAAGGCATCGATACACAGGTCCCACCCGGCTGGCGGCAGCTCGGCGAAGGACACACCCGCGGAGCGTGCCCGTTCGTGAGACAAGGCTGCGTCGGAGGGGATGCCGGCGGGGTCGCCCAGCCAGGTCACCACCACCTGTTTACCCCAGCCATGCAGGTGGAATGCGGCCTCCATGCCGTCGCCCCCGTTGTTGCCGGGGCCGGCCGCGATCCAGATGCTGCGGGCGTGGGGATAGAGCGCCAAGGCAAGCCGCGCCGTGGCCAGACCGGCACGTTGCATCAGGACATGCTGTGCGGTGATTGCCAGTCCGGCGCGCTCCAGTACGCGTGTGGCGGCAACATCGAACAGCGGCCAGGCGGTGCCGGCGCTCACCTGCCGCGGAGCTGGCGCGAACGAGTCCATCATCGTCAAATCTCGATGCATTCGCCTTCGCGCGCAAGCCGGATCTCGGGTCCGCCATCGGCCCCCGGGTTGTCCTGCAGGGCCTGTGCAAAAGCGGCCTCCAACGCGTCGTCGCTGCGCGTGGGTTCGTGATGGGTGCAGTACAACACCCCCACCTTGGCCTGACGTGCATAGGCGATGCTGGTATCGAAGCTGCCATGGCCCCAGCCGCGCTTGGCGGGAAATTCCTGGCGCGTGTAGGAGGTGTCCGCGATCAGCACATCGACCCCCTGCATGGCCCGCAGGATCGATTCGGCCTTCTCGTCGATGAACTGCTGGTACTCGGCGAACTCGGCATCCGCCGGGTCGTAGATGTTGTAGGGTGGCTCGTGGTCACCGGTGAAGAACATCGACTTGCCGCCAGATTCGATGCGATAACCGAGGTTGATGACCGGGTGGTTGAGCAAGGCCGGTGTCACCGTGGCACTGCCGATCTGGATAGATTCTCCCGGCGTCAAGGTCACGTATTCCATGCGCGCCTTGAGTTCGACTTCACGGATCGGGAAATAGCTGTATTGCAGCTGCACCGCCATCACCTGTTCCACACCATTGCCCGACGGCCAGCAAGGCCTGTGACAGCGGAAAAATGCCGGTGCCCGCATCGATGATGATCAACTCGTTCGCATCGGTACGCACTTCGATGCAGGTGGTGTTTCCGCCGTAACGGACCGTCTTGGGTCCGGGCGAGGCGATCGATCCCCGAACACCCCAGAATCGGATTTTCATGTTGTGGCTCCGGCAGTCTGACAAGGGCGCGTCGTGTACCCCGCAACGCGTTGTTATCCGGGACGATAGCACCAAGGGCCGCTGTGCCGGCTCAGCGGGGCAACACCAATACCTTCAGCGTGCCAGGCGATCCAGGGCAAATCCCTGCATATCGATCTCGGGAGCGTTCCCGGCGATGGTGTCGGCCAATGCGCGGGCCGAGCCACACGACAAAGCCCAGCCGCTGGAGCCATGGCCCAGATTGAGCCAAACACCCGGCTGACCACTGGCGCCCACAACCGGTGGTCCGTCGGGCAGCATCGGGCGCGCGCCTTTCCATTCCTGCACGCCATTTTGGGTGCTGACCGCTCCGGGGAACCAGTCCTGCAGGACTTTGTACAGGGTGTGCAGGGACGCAGCCCGTTTGACCTCGGGGCGACCGCCGATCTCGGCTCCGCCGGCGACTCGCACCCGATTGCCCAATCGCGTGATGGCGACCTTGTAGTGTTCGTCCATGATCGCACTGCGCGGTGCGTTCAACTGTTCCTTGATGGTGGCACTGAGCGAATAGCCATGCACCGCGACCAGCGGCAACGGGATACCGATGGCCCGCAGCAACGCAACCGAATCCACACCGGCACACACCACCACCGCGTCGAACGGGATCGCTGCCGATTCGTCGTGCAAGCGCAAGGCCGGCCCCGGATGGGATTCGATCCCGGCAATGTTGCATTGAAAACGGAATTGCACGCCAATGCGTTGTGCCTCATTCTTGAGCAGCAAGGCGAACTGGCGGCAGTTCCCCACTTCATCGTCGGGCAACTGGACTGCGGCGCAGAACGGTGTGTCGGTATTGAGCGCTGGCTCCACCATACGGGCCTGGTCGGGCTCGAGTAGCCGGAATGCGACACCGGCTTCGCGCAACACCTGCAGGCTGGGTTGCACCATCTGGCGGTCGCCGTCGGTACGCAATAACACCAGATAACCGTCACTGCGGTCGTACTCCAGACGCAAACTGGTGCGAATGGCGTGCAGGCGTGCCCGGCTGTAAAAGGCCAGGCGACGCATGTGGGCGCGGCTGGTCAGATAGGGTTCGAGCTTGCAGGCGTGGTACCAGCGCCGCATCCAGGCAAGTTCGTCCATGCCCAGAGGCCAACTGATGCGGATGCTGGCATGGCGCTGCAGCATCTGCCCCAGCACCTTGCGCGGCATGCCTGGCGCTGCCCATGGCGTGACATAACCCGGCGCGATGATGCCGGCATTGGCGAAGCTGGTTTCCTCGGCGGCCGCGGCGCGGCGTTCGAATACCGTGACGGCGTGGCCGTCCTGACCGAGTTCGTACGCGGTGGTGACGCCGATGATGCCGGCGCCAATGACTGCAATTTTCATGAATCCCTTTGATGCAGCGGTGTCTGTCGGCATTGAGCTGACCGATGCGCGCGCCCAGGGATTATCCGGCGCCAAGCACGTGTTCGATCTGCAGCCCGATATTGAGCACCGTGTCGTCATGCATTGCACCGTGCCAGACCATCAAACCCACCGGAAGATCGTCGCCCTGGTGACAGGGGAGCGACAGCGCGCAACCATCGAACAGATTCACGACGCCGCAATTGCGCAGCAACAGGCTGTTGTCGCGGAAAAACACGTCATCACGTTCGGCACCGGGGGCGACTGAGGCGATCGTCGGCGCAACCATCGGTACGGTGGGTGACAACACCGCATCACAGCCCTGCAGGCGTTGCGCGATGCTGTCGATCCAGTGTCTGCGCAGATGCAGCAGATCGACATAGTCTGCGGCGCTCATGGCCGCGCCGCGCTGTATCCGCGCCAGCACCCTGGGGTCGAACTGGTCGCCGACACGGGCGATCGCTGCGCGGTGCAGGGCGTAACTTTCGGCGCCGGAAAAGCCGCCGTGCGCCAGCAGGACCGGCAGATCGTCCAATGCAGGCAGATCGATCTCGACAATCGTGGCTCCGGCTGTGCGCAAACGCGCCAGCGCTGTGGCAAAGGTCCGCGCCACCGTCGTGTCCAGGTCGTCCTGCATCAGGTTGCGAACCAGGGCCAGACGATAGTGCGATAGCGGTGCGTTGCTGCGTGTGACGAAGCGTGCGGCCAGCACTTCGTGCGACACGATCGCATCTGCCACCGAACGGGTCATCGCGCAGGCCGTGTCCAACGTGGTGGACAAGGGTACCGCGCCATCGGTGGGAACGAGGCGGGCGGTGTTCTTGAACCCGACGATGCCGTTGAGCGCGGCCGGAATCCGGATCGATCCAGCGGTATCCGACCCCAGGCCGATGAAGGCGGCTCCGGTGGCCACCGACACCGCGGCTCCCGACGACGATCCCCCCGGGATCAGGGGCTCAGTACGGCTTGCCGCATTGGCCGGCGTACCGAAATGCGGATTGATGCCGATCCCTGAAAACGCAAACTCCGTCATGTTGGTGCGTCCGATCAGGGCGCCGCCGGCGGCGCGCAGCCGGGCGACCGCCGGGCAATCGGCCGTGGCCGGAGCATCGTCGCTGCGCGTCAGCGATCCTGCGCGGGTCACCTGACCCTCTATGTCGAACAGGTCCTTGACGGAAACCGCAAGGCCGGCCAATGGCCGCTGTTGCTGGTGCGGATCGTCGGCCGCCGCCTGCGCCTGGTCGAACATCGTCTGCAGAAACACCTTGTCGCAAGCCGGCGACTGCGCCACGGCGATACAGTCGCGCATCGTTTGTGTCGCAATGCCCGAGTTGGCACGGATGCGTGCACGGGTGCTGGACAGGTCAGAAAGTGGGTTGTTTGCCATCGGTCAGACTGGTGGCCTATGTTATAGTCCGTGGGTTTTGCCAGGGGCCATTAACTGGTTGCTTTGGCACGACACATTAGCGAATCCGGACCCGTCAAGGTGTTCAGTGCATGCGAGTAGTACTAATCGATGGCGAAACAATCGCCACGGGTTTTGCCGACTTGCCACGCTGGATGAAGGACCGGATTTTAGACCCAACCTTTGGAGCACACTATGTCAGTCACCATGCGTGAAATGCTGGAAGCCGGCGTCCATTTCGGACACCAGACCCGCTTCTGGAACCCCAAGATGGCCCCCTACATTTTTGGCCATCGCAACAAGATCCATATCATCAACCTGGAAAAATCGCTGCCGATGTTCCAGGATGCCGCCAAGTTCGTGCGTCAGCTGACCGCCCGTCGTGGCACGGTACTGATGGTAGGAACCAAGCGCCAGGCCCGTGACACCGTGGCTGCCGAGGCGCAACGCGCCGGCGTTCCCTACGTCGACCAGCGTTGGCTGGGCGGCATGCTGACCAACTTCAAGACCGTCAAGACCTCGATCAAGCGCCTCAAGGAGATGAAGGTGCAGCAAGATGCGGGCCTGGACAGCATGAGCAAGAAGGAGCAACTGATGTTTGCCCGCGAGATCGCCAAGCTCGAGAAAGACATTGGCGGCATTCAGGACATGGGCGCCTTGCCGGATGCGATTTTCGTGATCGACGTCGGTTATCACAAGATCGCCGTCGCTGAAGCGAAGAAACTCGGTATTCCGCTGATCGGAGTGGTCGATTCGAATCACTCGCCCGAAGGCATCGACTACGTCATTCCCGGCAATGACGACTCGGCCAAGGCGGTGACACTGTATGCGCGTGGTATTGCCGATGCGGTGCTTGAAGGCCGTGCCAATGCCGAAGACGACGTGGTCAAGGCCGTCGCTGGTGAAGGCGCCGACGAATTCGTGGAAGTGAACGAGACCGAGGCCTGATCGGTCTTGGCCTGCACAAAGGGGCTCTTGGCCCCTTTTTTTTAGTCTCGACAGAGATAATGTCGTAACAAGTACGGAGAAGAATGATGGCAGCAATTTCTGCAAGCATGGTCGCACAATTGCGCGGAAAGACCGATGCCCCGATGATGGAGTGCAAACGCGCGCTGACAGAAGCCGACGGGGACATGGTCAAGGCCGAGGAATTGCTTCGGGTCAAGCTGGGTACCAAAGCCGGCAAGGCCGCTGGTCGCATCACAGCCGAAGGTGTGGTCGCCGCTGCTCGTGCGGGTGACGCCGGCGCGATGATCGAGGTCAACTGCGAAACCGACTTCGTGACCAAGAACGACAGCTTCCTGGCGCTGGCCAATGCGGCCGCGGCCCTTGTCGCCAGCGAGAATCCGCCCGACGTTGCCGCACTTGGTACGCTGGCGTATGCGCAGGACGGTTTTGGTCCCACCCTTGAGGATGTTCGCAAAGGTCTGATCGGCAAGATCGGCGAGAACATGAGCTTTCGCCGGTTTGCGCGGTTTGGCTCCGGCAACAAGCTGGCAACCTATCTGCATGGCACGCGGATCGGTGTGGTGGTCGAATTCGACGGTGATGAGGTGGCAGCCAAGGACGTCGCCATGCACGTGGCAGCGATGAAGCCCGTGGCCTTGTCCAGCGCCGATGTGCCGGCCGAGCTTGTCGCGCGCGAGCGCTCGGTAGCAGCGGCCAAGGCAGCCGAAGATGCGGCTGCTGCGGTGGCCGCCGGCAAACCGGTGCAGTCGGCAGAGATCGTGACCAAGCGGATTGAAGGCGGTGTCCAGAAATATCTCAAGGAGGTCGCACTGTTTGATCAGCCATTCGTCAAGAACGACAAGCAGACAGTGGCGCAGATGCTCAAAGTAACCGGGACGACAGTGAAATCGTTCACCTTGTACGTGGTGGGTGAGGGTATCGAGAAGAAGGTGGACGACTTCGCTGCGGAAGTGGCAGCCCAGGTCGCGTCGGCCAAGCAAGGAAGTTGAAAACCTGACCTGTCTGCCCGATCCAGTCGGGTCGGGCTTCATGCTGACTGTGCCCCTTCGGAGATTGCCATGACCCACGCCACACCCGCCTACAAACGTGTTCTGCTCAAATTGTCGGGTGAGGCCTTGATGGGGGATGACGCTTTCGGCATCAACCGCGACACGATCGTACGCATGGTCGATGAAATCGCCGAAGTCACGCGCATGGGCGTGGAGGTGGCCGTCGTCATCGGTGGTGGCAACATTTTTCGGGGTGTCGCCGGTGGGTCGGTCGGCATGGACCGCGCAACGGCGGACTACATGGGCATGTTGGCGACCGTGATGAATGCACTGGCGCTCGGCGACACGATGAACAAGGCGGGTCTGACGGCCAGGGTGATGTCGGCGATCTCGATCGAACAGGTCGTTGAGCCGTATGTGCGGCCCAAGGCACTGCAATACCTGGAAGAGGGCAAAGTCGTGATTTTTGCCGCCGGCACCGGCAATCCGTTTTTCACCACCGACACGGCTGCAGCCTTGCGCGGCGCCGAGATCGGTGCCCAGGTGGTTCTGAAGGCCACCAAGGTCGATGGTGTCTACACTGCGGATCCGAAGAAGGATCCCGCCGCCACACGTTACCAACGGATCTCGTTTGACGAGGCGATGGCGAAGAACCTGGGCATCATGGATGCCACAGCCTTCGCCTTGTGTCGTGACCAGAAGCTGCCGATCAGGGTATTTTCAATCGTCAAGTACGGCGCGCTGTTGCGTGTGATCCTTGGCGAGGACGAAGGAACCCTGGTCTATGCCTGACAATCGGCAGCTGGCAACCATTGCCGGGCAGGATGGACCCGGCGCTTGCAGGAGTAGATGATGGAGCTTGCAGAAATCAAGAGTACGGCGGAAAGCCGGATGAACCAGTCGATCGAGGTATTCAAGGCGAACCTGACCAAGATCCGAACCGGCCGGGCGAATCCGGGGTTGCTGGACACGGTGCACGTGGACTATTACGGTTCGCTGCTGCCGATCAGCCAGGTTGCCAACGTGTCCTTGCTCGACGCACGCACGATCGGTATCCAGCCTTGGGAAAAGGGCATGGGCGCCAAGATCGAGAAAGCGATCCGCGACAGTGACCTGGGGCTGAATCCGGCCTCGATGGGCGACCTGATCCGTGTACCGATGCCGCCGATGACCGAGGAGCGGCGCAAGGAACTCACCAAGGTCGTGCGCAGCGAAGGCGAGTCGGCGAAGATTGCCGTGCGCAGTCTGCGCCGCGATGCGAACGAGGCAGTCAAGAAACTGGTCAAGGACAAACTGGCGACCGAGGACGACCTCAAGCGGTCCGAGGCAGAGATCCAGAAGGTCACCGACCTCCATGTGGGGGCGATCGACCAGTTGGTGGCGTCCAAGGAAAACGACATCATGGCGGTCTGATGGCATGCCGCCGGCCCTGATGGAACCCCATGCATAAAAGTGGCCCGACCCCCCATCACGTTGCCATCGTGATGGATGGAAACGGACGTTGGGCGACGCGGCGCCTGTTGCCGCGGGTGGCAGGTCACAAGGTCGGCGTGGATTCCTTGCGCCGTTGCGTGCGCGCATGTGCCGAACGCGGCATCGGCGTGTTGACCGTGTTTGCCTTTTCGTCCGAGAACTGGAACCGACCCCAGGACGAGGTTTCCGGCCTCATGGACCTGATGGCCATGGCGCTGGCGCGAGAGGTACCACAACTCGTTAAGGATGGTGTGCAACTGCATTTCGTCGGCGAGCGCGATCGTTTGTCTCCCAAGGTGCGCAGCGGGCTCGAACAGGGCGAATGCGCAACGGCGCACAACAAGGGTCTGGTGCTCAACGTCTGTTTCAACTACGGCGGGCGCTGGGACATCGCGCAGGCAGCCCGTCAGTTGGCGGCCGCGGGCAAGGACATCAACGAAGAAAACCTGGCTGCTGCGATGGCCCTGGGCCATGTACCTGACCCGGACCTGATCATCCGTACCGGCGGTGAGCAGCGCATCAGCAACTTCATGTTGTGGCAGTCCGCGTATTCCGAACTGTATTTCACCGATACCCTCTGGCCCGACTTCGACGACGCCAGTCTGGATCAGGCCATTGCCGTGTTTGCCGCGCGTGAACGCCGTTTTGGCAAGACCTCTGCGCAGGTCGGCGATGGCGAGCGTCGCCAGCACGCCGCCTGACAACCTCCATGCTCTGGCAGCGCGTCGTCACTGCTGTGGTTCTTCTGCTGGTGCTATTGCCGGCATTGTTCTATCCGTCCGCACTGCCGTTTTCCGCACTGGCGCTCATCTTCATTTCGGCGGCAGCGTGGGAGTGGGCGCGGTTGGTTGGTTATGGACAGATCGTCGCGCTTGGCAGTGCGGTCTTCGTCGTATTGATCTGTGCGTTCGCGTGGAACGCCGGTTTGCTGCAGCAGTCCTTGCCAGCTTGGTGGGCCGGGGTCGCACTGATGTGGGTGGTCGGGGGCTCCGTGTTGTTGCGTGGTGGCACGGCATTGTGGTCCGGCCTATGGCCCGCCGTCCGGCTGGGTTTTGGTCTCCTGGTGCTGTTTTCAGCTTGGCTGGCGGTGGGGCAGGCACGCCATGTCGGGATCAATTTCCTGTTGTCCATCCTGGCCCTGGTCTGGGTGGCCGACATTGGTGCCTACTTCGCCGGCCGCACCTGGGGCGGGCGGATCGTACGGCGCAAACTCGCACCCAGCATCAGCCCGGGCAAAACCTGGGAAGGTGCCTTGGGTGGTCTGGTGAGTGTGATGCTGTTGGCCATTGGCTGGACCTGGCTCGATACGCGCTTGAGCCCAGCGTCTCCCAGCCTGTACAGCCACCTGCTGGCCGGTGGCCGGTGGTTCATGCTGCCGGCCATTGGTGGGCTGGTGGTGATGAGCGTGGTGGGAGACCTGACGGAATCCTTGCTCAAGCGTTCGGCGGGTCAGAAAGACAGCAGCGCTCTCTTGCCCGGCCATGGCGGTGTGCTCGACCGGATCGACGCGTTGTTGCCAACCGTGCCGCTGGCCATGTGGATCTTTTCGCTGTGATACCCAAGGCAGACATACCGCGGCAAGGTGTGGCGATCCTGGGCTCCACCGGTTCGGTCGGCGTCAACACGCTGGATGTGCTGGCGCGCCATCCGGATCGGTTCGAGGTGATTGCCTTGACCGCGTCGACCCGTGTCGAGGCGATGCTGGCGCAGTGTGTGGCGTTCAGGCCGCTGTTGGCGGTCATGGCCGATGCCGCCAGCGCCGCGGAACTGGCGCGTCGCTGCCGGGACCTGGCTCTGCCAACCTGCGTCCTGAGTGGCGCCCAGGCGATTGCCGACGTGGCTGCCGATGAGCGGGTGCAGATCGTCATGGCCGCCATCGTGGGCGCGGCGGGGTTGCCGGCTTGCATGCGCGCGGCGCATGCGGGCAAGCGCCTGTTGCTGGCCAACAAGGAGGCGCTGGTGGTCGGTGGTGCGGTTTTCATGCAGGCGGTTCGGGCAGGCGGCGCCCAGTTGCTGCCGATCGACAGCGAGCACTCTGCGATCTTCCAGTCGTTGCCCTTTGATGCGAGCACCTGGGGTGAGCAGGTCGACAAGCTGATTCTCACCGCATCGGGAGGACCATTTCGCACCCGCGACCCGTCCACGCTGCGATCGGTGACACCCGAGCAGGCCTGTGCGCATCCGACCTGGGTCATGGGACGCAAGATATCCGTGGACTCGGCTACCATGATGAACAAGGCGCTGGAAGTGATCGAAGCGCGTTTTCTCTTCGACACGCCGGCCGATCGGATCACGGTGGTGATCCATCCGCAAAGTGTGGTCCACTCCATGGTGCAGTTTCGGGACCACTCGATCGTGGCCCAGCTGGGCACGCCGGACATGCGGGTGCCGATCGCTTATGGATTGTGCTGGCCGGACCGCATGGCCTCCGGTGCCAAGCCGCTGGACTTTCACACGCTGGGAGCGTTGAGCTTCGAGGCGGCGGACGACCCGGTTCATCAGTTGCGATTTCCGGGCCTCAAACTGGCGTGGCAGGTGCTTGCGGCGCCCTGTGGCGCGCCTGCAGCACTGAACGCCGCCAACGAGGTCGCTGTCGCCGCGTTCCTGGATGGCCAGGTACGCTTTGACCAGATCCACGCCGTGAATGACCATACGATGGGCGCGATGGATGGTTTCGATGCAGACTCTTTCGAGGACTTGCTGGCGATCGATGCACTGACACGTGATCGCGCAGAGCAGATGGTCCGGTCCCTTTCCCGCTGACTGGCAAGGAACGCACAGGCATGTTGACGATTGTTGCTTTTGTTGTGGCGTTGGCGGTGTTGATCGCCGTGCACGAGTACGGTCACTACCGTGTTGCCGTCGCCTGCGGCGTGAAGGTCCTGCGATTCTCGGTCGGGTTCGGCAAGACTCTGTGGCGTTGGCAGCCCAAGGGGTCTCCCACCGAGTTCGTCGTGGCCATGTTCCCGCTCGGCGGTTATGTACGCATGCTCGACGAGCGCGAGGGGCCGGTTCCGCCAGAGCAGCGCCATATGGCATTCAACAACCGGCCGCTGGCTGCGCGTGCGGCGATCGTGGCCGCCGGTCCGCTGATCAATCTGCTGTTGGCCGTGGTGCTCTATACGCTGGTGAACTGGATGGGTGTGCAGCAGGCCAGCGCGGTGTTGGCCAGTCCGGTGCCAGACTCGATGGCGGCCAAGGCTGGCATCGTGGGGGGCGAACGGGTTCTGCAGATCGCCGTCGGGTCGCAGAAACCAAGGACAGTTGTCTCGTTCGACGATATGCGTTGGGAACTGGCGCAGGGGGCGTTGCACGGTGACGACGTACAGATGGTGCTGGGCACCGGATCTGGCGCCGTGACCCGCGACGTCACGTTGCGATTCGGGCAACACGCTGCCAACGACATGAATGCGGAGTTGTTCCGCCGCATCGGTATCGTGGGCCCGATGTCCCGGCCCGAGTTGGGTGAGATTCTGCCGGATGGCGCCGCGCAGGCCGCGGGACTGCGCGCCGGGGACCAGGTGCTGACAATCGATGGAGAGACCATTCTTGACGCGCAGCAATTGCGCGAACGGATTCGCGCGTCGGGTAGTGTTACCGCTGGCACGGCGCAGCGGTGGTTGATCGAGCGCGACGGCAGGCAGATGGAACTGGCCGTGTCACCGCAACAGGTCCAGGACGGGGATCACACCATTGGGCGTATCGGCGCTTTTGTCGGTGCTCCTCCAGAAATGGTCACGGTGCGTTACGGCCCCGTGGATGGCGTAATGCAGGCGCTTGGGCGGACCTGGGAAGTGTCGAGTCTGACTGTGCAGATGATCGGTCGCATGGTGATTGGCGAGGCCTCGCTGAAGAACCTGAGCGGCCCTTTGACGATCGCCGACTACGCCGGCAAGTCGGCCAGCCTGGGCCTGACCCAATACCTGCTGTTCCTGGCGCTGATCAGCGTCAGCCTGGGGGTGCTCAATCTGCTGCCTTTGCCGGTCCTCGACGGTGGCCACCTGATGTATTATCTTTGGGAGGCCGTGACTGGGCGCAGTGTGTCGGATGCCTGGCTGGAACGTCTGCAACGCGGCGGGGTTGCCGTGCTGTTACTGATGATGGGCATCGCCTTGTACAACGATCTGGCCCGAATCCTGGGGTAGCTTCCTTTTCGCACTGGCGTGTCATGCCGGGCAGACCAAGACAGATAACATGCAACTCAATCGATTTCGTCGGCAGGCCATCGCCTTTGCCGTGGCCGCCAGCGTATTTTCCGGCGCCGCCTGGGCCGTGGATCCCTTTACAGTGCGGGACATCCGGATCGAGGGATTGCAGCGCGTGGAGGCTGGCACCATTTTTGCCTCCTTGCCGGTCCGCGTTGGCGACACCTACGACGATCAGAAGGGCGCTGAAGCGATCCAGGCGCTTTTTGCGCTGGGCCTGTTCAAGGACGTGCGCATCGAGGCCACTGGCGACGTGCTGGTCGTGATCGTCGAAGAACGTCCCACGGTCGCAGACGTTGAATTCAGCGGTAACAAGGAGTTCAACAAGGATGTGTTGCGCAAGATGATGCGCGACATTGGCCTGAACGATGGTCGGCCGTTCGACAAGGCCCTGCTCGATCGCGCAGAGCAGGAGATCAAGCGCCAGTACATCAATCGCAGCCTGTATGCGGCCGAAGTGGTGACAACGGTCACGCCGATCGAAAGCAACCGTGTCAATCTGTCCTTCACGATCAACGAAGGTGAGCGCGCCCGGATCAAGGACATCCGCGTCATCGGCAACCAGGCTTTCAGTGAATCGACCCTGCGCAACCTGTTCGATCTGGACACCGGGGGCTGGCTCAGCTGGTACACCAAGTCGGACCAGTATTCCCGCGCCAAACTCAATGCCGATCTGGAGACCTTGCGGTCCTACTACCTGACACGTGGTTATCTCGAGTTTCGCATCGACTCCACCCAGGTCGTGATTTCGCCGGACAAGCAGGAGATCGACGTCGCGATCAACGTCACCGAGGGGACCAGGTATGTGGTGTCCGGCGTGAAGCTCGAAGGCAATTACATGGGCAAGGACGACGAGTTCAAGAGTCTGGTGGTCATCCACCCGGGTCAGGCCTACAACGCTGACGATGTGGTCCAGACTACCAAGGCTTTCACCGACTATTTCGGAAACTTTGGTTTTGCATTCGCGCGTGTCGAGGCTCGGCCCGAGGTCGATCGGACCAACAATCGGGTGGAGCTGGTGATCCAGTCCGATCCCGGGCGCCGCGCCTATGTGCGGCGCATCAATGTGGCCGGTAATAACCGGACTCGCGACGAAGTGGTGCGGCGTGAGTTCCGCCAGTTCGAATCAGCCTGGTACGACGCTGACAAGATCCGTCGCTCCCGTGACCGGGTCGACCGCCTGGGCTTCTTTCGCGAGGTCGCGATCGAGACGCAAGAGGTCCCAGGCGCGCCGGATCAGGTCGACCTGACGATCACTGTCGCCGAGCGGGCGACCGGCAATCTGTCGCTGGGAGCGGGTTATTCCAGTGGCGACGGACTCGGGTTGACCGCCGGCATCAAACAGGACAATGCATTTGGTTCCGGCAACTCGCTGGGAATTCAGCTCGATACCAGCAAGGTGAACCGGACCGTTGTCTTCAACACCACGGATCCGTATTTCACGGTCGATGGTGTTTCCCGGTCGATCGACGTCTACCACCGCAACACCCGCCCGTATACAGCGACCGACAGTTACAAGCTGGTGACGACCGGCGCGAGCCTGCGTTTTGGAGTCCCATTCACGGAGACCGATACGGTGTATTTCGGCGCTGGCCTGGAACGCACGAAGATCGTTCCCGGTGCATCCTTGCCCACTGCGTATAAGGGTTACGCGGAAGAATTTGGCTCCACCAGCAACGGCGTGCCGCTGACCATCGGTTGGGCGCGTGACACCCGCGACAGCGCGCTGGTACCCAACACGGGCCGTTACCAGCGGGTCAACGGCGAGTGGGGTGTCGGCGGTGACACCCGTTACCTCAGTGGCAGCTACCAGTTCCAGCAATACTGGCCGTTGAACAAGCAATACACGCTGGCGTTCAATGGCGACCTCGCTTACGGCAAGGGGCTTTCGGGCAAACCGTTTCCGCTGTTCAAGAACTTCTTTGGTGGCGGTCTGGGCTCCGTTCGTGGCTTCGAACAAGGCAGCCTTGGCGTGAGAGCGGATACCAATGATGGCAGCCTGGGAGGCAACAAGAAGGTCAATGTGAATATCGAGCTGCTCACACCATTCCCGGGTGCCGGCAATGACCGGACCTTGCGCATGTTCGGTTTTATCGACATCGGCAACGTCTATGGCGAATCGCAGCCGATGCGACTGAACCAGTTGCGCGCATCGGTGGGTGTGGGTATCAGCTGGATTTCTCCGGTTGGCCCGTTGCGACTGGCCATTGCCGAGCCGGTGCGCAAGTTCACTGGCGATAGAATCCAACGGGTGCAATTTCAAATCGGAACCAATTTCTAATGAAGACACTATCCAGTCGCCTGTGCGCCGCCATCGTGCTGGCGGCGATGACTTTCGGAGCGCAGGTGCATGCGCAGGAGTTCCGGGTGGGGTTCGTGAATACCGACCGCATCTTCAAGGAGGCCAACAGCGCGAAGGCGGCGCAGACCAAGCTCGAACAGGAGTTCTCGAAGCGCGAGAAGGAACTGGTCGACATGGGTGCGTCCATCAAGGCAATGGCCGACAAGCTCGAACGTGATGGACCGACCCTGTCGGAGTCGGAACGTGCTACCCGCCAGCGCCAGTTGGTGGACCAGGATCGCGAATTCCAGCGCAAGCGCCGCGAGTTCCAGGAGGACCTGAATTCACGCAAGAACGAGGAACTGCAAATGGTCCTCGAACGGGCCAACAAGGTTGTCAAGCAGGTGGCCGAGTCCGAAAAATATGACCTTGTGCTTCAGGACGCGGTCTACATCAACCCCAAGCACGACATCACCGACAAGGTGATCAAGGCGCTCAACGCCGTCAAGTAGCGGCCTGTCGGTGGTCGCGTGTCGGTGACCCTCGGAACCATTGTCGACGCGCTGGGTGGCGCATTACACGGTGATCGCGATGTGGTCGTGCAGGGCCTGGCCTCACTCGCTTCCGCGGGCCCGGGTCAGCTGAGTTTCGTCAGTCACCCCCGTTATCGTCAACAACTGGCCGCTTCGCACGCGCTATGCGTGGTTGTGGCCCCCGAACTCGCTCCCCAGGCCATGCAGCGCGGCGCTTGTATCGTCACCGAGCAGCCCTATCTGTATTTCGCACGATTGACGCAACTGTGGAAACGCCAGTTGTCTGTTGCAGATCGTCCTTCGGTGCATCCCAGCGCGGTGATCGATCCCGGCGCAACGATTGATCCCTCGGCGTCGATCGGTCCTTTGTGCTTGGTGGAGCGCGGGGCCCGCATCGGAGCCCATACGGTGCTCAAGTCGCGTGTGACCATTGGCGAGAACTGCTGCATCGGAGAGCGTTGTCTGCTGCACAGCGGGGTCGTGATCGGCGCGGATGGTTTTGGCTTCGCGCCGAACGCGGGCGCCTGGGAGAAGATCGAACAACTGGGTGCGGTGGTGATCGGCAACGATGTCGAGATCGGTGCGAACACCTGCGTGGACCGCGGTGCACTGGAAGACACCGTCATCGAGGATGGCGTCAAACTCGACAATCTGATCCAGATCGGACATAACGTGCGGGTCGGGCACGATACCGCCATGGCCGCCTGTGTTGGTGTCGCCGGCTCCGCGACGATCGGTGCCCATTGCACCATTGGTGGTGCGGCCGTGGTGCTGGGCCACCTGGTGATTGCCGATCACGTGAACATTTCTGCGGCCTCGGTGGTGACGCGTTCGATTAACAAGGCGGGGCACTACACCGGGCTGTTTCCGATCGACGACAATGCCCAGTGGGAAAAAAATGCGGCCGTACTCAAGCGGCTGCACAGTATGCGCGAGCGCCTGCGGGCGCTGGAACGCAGCAACCAGGACAATGCGACGCCATGATGGACATCCACCAGATACTCAAGCAACTTCCCCACCGTTTTCCGTTCCTGCTGGTGGACCGGGTGCTGGAGATCGAGAAGGGCAAACGTATCGTCGCGCTGAAGAACGTGTCGATCAACGAGCCGTTTTTCACCGGCCACTTTCCGCATCGTCCGGTCATGCCGGGTGTGCTGATGCTCGAGGCGCTGGCGCAGGCTGCCGCATTGCTGGCCTTTGACACATTGGGTGTGACGCCCGATGACAAGACGGTGTATTACTTTGCGGGCATCGACAACGCCCGCTTCAAGCGCCCGGTGGAGCCTGGCGACCAGTTGATGCTGCATGTTCAGCTCGACCGCAGCAAAGCCGGCATCTTCAAGTTCAAGTCGCGGGCGATGGTGGCCGACGAACTGGCCGTCGAGGCCGACCTGATCTGCACCATGCGCCAAATCGCCTGATTGCGCGTGGCGGGTCCGAGCGTGCAGAACATTCACCCGACGGCGATCGTCGATCCTGGCGCCGACATCGATACTTCGGTCGTGATCGGCCCCTACACCGTCATCGGTCCGCACGTGCGGATCGGCGGCGGCACCACGGTCGGCGCCCATTGCGTGATTGAAGGGCGCACCACGATCGGGCGCGACAACCACATCTTCCAGTTCAACTCGCTCGGTGCAATACCGCAGGACAAGAAATATGCGGGGGAGCCTTGCGCGTTGCAGATCGGCGACCGCAACACGGTCCGGGAATTCTGCACCTTCAACATCGGCTCCCCGGGCGGTGGGGGTGTGACCCGTGTGGGCGATGACAACTGGATCATGGCCTATGTGCACCTGGCGCACGATTGCCAGGTCGGAAACAACACGATTTTCGCCAACAACGCGCAGTTGGCGGGCCACGTGCATGTAGGTGACTGGGCCATCCTGGGCGGATTCACCGTGGTGCACCAGTTCGTGCGAATCGGCGCCCACAGCATGACGGCCCTGTGTTCGTTGTTGTTCGCCGACCTGCCTCCGTTCGTGATGTGCCAGGGTCAACCGGCGTCCGCCCGGTCGATGAACTTCGAAGGCTTGCGCCGACGTGGCTTCTCTGCCGAGCGGATCGCCGCTGTCAAGGCCATGCACAAGTTGCTCTACCGCGACGAATTGACGCTGGAGCAGGCAAAAAGCGCGATCGCGGCGTTGGCGGTCTCGCACCCTGCGGCGCAGCCGGACGTGGCCATGATGCAGGCCTTCCTGGCCGATGTGGCGCCGCATCGCGGCATCGTCCGGTAGCAAGCCGATGTCGGTGGTGGCGCCGGCCGTGCGGTCCGATCAGGCGACGCGCTGGCCGCAAGTGGCCATGGTAGCTGGCGAGGCTTCCGGCGACCTGCTGGCCAGTCTGTTGCTTGCCGGCATGCGGGACCGCTGGTCAGACCTTGCATGCATGGGTATCGGCGGCGCGAAGATGGTCGCACATGGATTTGACGCCTGGTGGCCGAGCGACAGCCTGGCGGTTCGCGGTTATGTGGAAGTGTTGCGCCACTACCGGCGCATCGTCGGGATTCGAGCGCAGTTGCGTGAACGGCTCCTGCAGCACAAGCCGGACGTATTCATCGGCGTCGATGCACCGGATTTCAATCTGGCGCTGGAACTTGACTTGCGCCGCAGTGGCATCCGTACCGTGCATTTCGTCTGCCCATCGGTCTGGGCCTGGCGTGCCGGGCGGATGGACGCGATCCGGGCCAGCGCCGACCATGTGCTTTGCCTGTTCCCGTTCGAGCCCGATCTGCTACGCGCCCATGGCATTGCGGCGACCTATGTCGGGCATCCGCTGGCCGATGTCATTCCGATGCGCGCCGACCGTGCTGCTGCGCGCGAGGCCCTGGGGCTGCGGCCTGAAGCGCCGGTGCTCGCCATCTTGCCAGGCAGTCGCCGCTCCGAAGTCGACTACTTGGCCAGGCGGTTTTTTGCCGCGGCTGCGCTGTTGCAGCGCGAACGCCGCAACTTGCAATGCATCGTGCCGACTTTGCCCGAACTGGTGCCGGTCGTCGAGCAGCTTGCGCGCGCGGCCGGCATGGGTGAACACCTGCGCATCGTCGCAGGGCAATCACATGCCGCATTGGCGGCCTGTGACGTCACGCTGATCGCCAGTGGCACCGCCACGCTGGAGGCCGCCTTGTTCAAGCGACCCATGGTGATCGCCTACAACATGCACGCGCTGTCGTGGCAGATCATGCGCCGCAAGCGCCTGCAGCCCTGGGTTGGCCTGCCCAACATCCTGTGCCAGGATTTCGTGGTGCCCGAGTTGCTCCAGGATGCAGCCACGCCCGCTGCGCTGGCGTCAGAGGTCAGCCGTTGGCTGGATGCGCCCGATCGGATCGCCGCCTTGCAAATACGTTTTGACGCGTTGCATCAGCAACTGCGGTGTGATACTTCCCGGTGTGCAACCGATGCGATCGAAAAGCTTATCCAGTCTTGAACAAGTCCTGTTGCCATGGGACGCGCCGGGGCTGATTGCGGGCGTGGACGAGGCCGGGCGCGGGCCACTGGCCGGCCCTGTGGTCGCGGCCGCGGTGATCCTGGACGATCGCAATCCGATCGCCGGACTGGCGGATTCGAAGAAGCTCAGCGCCGCCCAGCGCGAGCGCCTGTTCGACCAGATCTGCGCCCGCGCCTTGTGTTGCGCGGTTGGCTCGGCATCGGTGCAGGAGATCGACACGCTCAATATCCTGCAGGCGACCTTGCTGGCGATGCGACGCGCGGTCGAAGGTTTGCGCCTGACCCCGTTCAAGGTGCTGGTCGATGGCAATCGCTTGCCGTTGCTCAAGGTTCGCGCGGAGGCGGTGATCGGCGGTGATGCGCTGGTGGCCGAGATCTCCGCCGCATCGATCGTGGCCAAGGTGCACCGCGACCGCTGGTGTGCGCAGTTGCATGCCCAATATCCGGACTATGGTTTTGCCGAGCACAAGGGATACGGGACGGCGCGGCACCTGGCGGCATTGCGGCGCCTGGGAGCTTGCCCGGAACATCGGCGCAGTTTCGCGCCGGTGGCGCAGGTGTTGCCGTGATCCAGCCCGATGGCATCAGCATCAGCGCGATTGTGTCGCGCGACAACACCGTCATGAAGATGGTGCGGCGCCTGTCCCGGGACAACACCGCCTATCGCAAGTTCGGGCAGGTCTGGCTCGAAGGTGATCATTTGTGCCGAGCGGCACGCGATTGCGGCGTCGTGCCGGCCATTGCGGTGTTTGCCGAATCGCAGTGGATGGCGCAGGAGTCCCAGTGGCGCGGTGGGCTGACCCGTGTGGCAGTTATTCCGGACCTCTTGTTCACCGACATCAGCGCCCTGGAATCTGCCGGCCGGATGGGTTTTGTCATCGATCTGCCAGCGACCACGGTGGTACTGCGGGGTGTCGCAACGGTTGTGCTCGACCGCCTCCAGGATGGTGGCAATGTCGGCTCCATTTTGCGTAGCGCGGCTGCACTGGGTTTCACCCAGGTGCTGGCACTCAAGGGCAGCGCGGCCTTATGGTCGCCGAAGGTCTTGCGCGCCGGCATGGGCGCGCATTTTTCCCTGCACCTGGTCGAAGGTCTGGACTCATCGGCGCTGAGCGGCCTGGACGTGCCGTTGATCGCCACCAGCTCGCATCAGGGTACGCATCTGCATGACACAGTTCTGCCATGGCCCTGCGCCTGGGCATTTGGCCATGAAGGCCAGGGCCTGGACGCCGCGGTCGCGCAGGAAGCGCAGGTGTGGTGTCGGATCGGACAGCCCGGTGGGCAGGAGTCCCTGAACGTCGCTGCGGCCGCGGCGATCTGCCTGCACACGAGCGCGATCCAGCGCCCGGTCTGATACGCGTCAGACCCTGTCGATCACAGGGTCTGACGGGGACCCGTGGCTATAATGAAGGGCTTTCCAGGAAGCAACCGCCCCCAAGCGTTTCTCCGATCCAATCCCCCTGTAGAGAGCAGCTATTCGGCAGCGTCACATGCCCAGTCGTGGGGATGCTTGGGTGTACCCGAAATTTTTCCGGAGATCCCCGTGCTCTTGTCTCTCAAGGCAAATAAACCTCTCGCCATACTGGCGCTCGCTGACGGCACGACGTACCTGGGCGAATCCATCGGCGTCGCTGGCTCCTGCGTGGGAGAGGTCGTCTTCAATACCGCAATGACGGGCTATCAGGAAATTCTGACTGATCCGAGTTATTGCCAGCAGATTGTCACACTGACTTATCCGCACATTGGCAACTATGGCGTCAATACCGATGACATGGAGTCAAGCAAGGTGCAGGCCGCCGGCCTGGTGATCCGCGATCTGCCCGCGGTGGTTTCCAATTTCCGCCAGATGGGCTCGTTGGAATCCTGTCTGGTGGCTGAGAACGTGGTTGCGATTGCCAACATCGATACCCGCAAGCTGACGCGGCAGATCCGCAATGAAGGCGCCCAGAACGGCTGCATTCTCGCGCTGCAGGCTGGCCAGGCGGTCACCGACGCGGCAATTGCCCAGGCCGTGGCCAATGCACGATCCGCGCCGTCGATGACCGGTTTGGACCTGGCGCGCGTCGTGACCACCGATAAGCCTTACCCATGGATCCAGGGGGAATGGTCGATTGGTGCAGAAGCGGGTCAGGCCGGACCCGCATTTGCGGAACTGCCGAACCCGCGTTTTCACGTCGTCGCCTATGATTTTGGTGTCAAGCGCAACATCCTGCGATTGTTGGTCGGACACGGCTGCCGGGTGACCGTGGTACCTGCCAGCACAACGGCCAAGGAGGCTCTGGCGCTCAAGCCCGATGGCATCTTCCTGTCCAATGGGCCCGGCGACCCTGAACCCTGCGATTACGCCATCACCGCGGTGCGTGAACTGCTCGCCACCGAGTTGCCGATTTTCGGCATATGCCTGGGCCACCAGATCATGGCGCTCGCGTCGGGTGCCCGCACCTTCAAGATGAAATTCGGCCACCATGGCGCCAATCATCCGGTCAAGGACACCGAGTCCGGCCGTGTCAGCATCACCAGCCAGAACCACGGGTTCGCCGTCGATGCCGACAGCCTGCCGGCAAACCTCGTGGCAACCCATGTGAGTCTGTTCGACGGTACCGTGCAAGGACTGCGGCGCACCGATCGACCGGCCCTGTGTTTCCAGGGCCATCCGGAAGCATCGCCGGGACCCCATGACATTGACTACCTGTTCGATCGCTTTATTGCGTTCATGGACGCGTTCAGCCGGAGCCAGCATGCCTAAGCGTACCGACATCAAGAGCATTCTGATCATTGGTGCTGGCCCGATCATCATTGGCCAGGCTTGCGAATTCGACTATTCCGGCGTACAGGCTTGCAAGGCCTTGCGAGAAGAGGGATTCAAGGTCATCCTGATCAACAGCAATCCGGCCACGATCATGACCGATCCGGCCACTGCCGATGTGACCTATATCGAGCCGATCACCTGGCAGACGGTCGAAAAAATCATCGCCAAGGAACGGCCGGATGCGATCCTGCCGACGATGGGTGGTCAGACAGCGCTCAACTGCGCGCTTGACCTGTGGCACAACGGTGTGCTCAACCAGTACCGGGTCGAGCTGATCGGCGCCAGTCCCGATGCGATCGAAAAGGCCGAGGACCGGCTCAAGTTCAAGCAGGCGATGACGCGTATCGGCCTGGGTTCGGCGCGCTCGGGTATCGCCCATAACATGGAAGAAGCCTGGACGGTGCAAAAGACGCTGGGTTTCCCGACCGTGATCCGCCCCAGTTTCACACTGGGCGGCACCGGCGGCGGCATTGCCTACAACGCCGAAGAGTTCGAGATCATCTGCAAGCGCGGAATCGAAGCCTCGCCGACCAAGGAGTTGCTGATCGAGGAGTCGCTGCTGGGATGGAAGGAATACGAGATGGAGGTGGTGCGCGACAAGGCGGACAACTGCATCATCGTGTGTTCCATCGAGAACCTGGACCCGATGGGGGTGCATACCGGCGACTCGATCACCGTCGCGCCGGCGCAGACCCTCTCCGACCGCGAGTACCAGATCCTGCGTAATGCCTCCTTGGCAGTGCTGCGGGAGATCGGCGTCGACACTGGTGGCTCGAACGTGCAGTTCGCCATCAATCCGGACAACGGCCGTATGGTCGTGATCGAGATGAATCCGCGCGTGAGCCGTTCCTCTGCGCTGGCGTCCAAGGCGACCGGGTTCCCGATCGCCAAGATTGCAGCCAAGCTGGCGGTCGGTTATACGCTGGACGAATTGCGCAACGAAATCACCGGAGGCGCGACTCCTGCCAGCTTCGAGCCCAGCATCGATTACGTGGTGACCAAGATTCCGCGGTTTGCGTTTGAAAAATTTCCTGCTGCCGACTCGCGCCTGACCACCCAGATGAAGTCGGTGGGCGAGGTGATGGCGATTGGTCGCACATTTCAGGAGTCGTTCCAGAAAGCGCTGCGTGGCCTGGAGGTCGGCGTCGATGGCATGAACGAGAAGACGCAGGACCGCGAGGTGCTGGAGAAGGAATTGGGTGAACCGGGGCCCGAACGTATCTGGTATGTCGGCGATGCGTTTGCACAGGGTATGACGGTCGAAGAGGTATTTGCGCTGACGAAGATCGACCGCTGGTTTCTGACCCAGATCGAGGAGATCGTCAAGATCGAACTCGAACTCGAGACCCAATCACTCGACGACATCGACGAGCCGACCTTGCGCGCGCTCAAGCGCAGGGGTTTCTCGGATCGTCGCCTGGCACGCCAGCTCAAGACCACCGACACGGTGATTCGCAAGTTGCGCCACTCCCTCGGTGTGCGCCCGGTCTACAAACGGGTCGATACCTGTGCGGCAGAATTTCCGACCAACACAGCCTACATGTATTCGACCTACGAGGACGAATGCGAGGCTGCGCCGACCGATCGCAAGAAGATCATGGTGCTCGGCGGCGGCCCCAATCGCATCGGACAAGGCATCGAATTCGACTATTGCTGTGTGCACGCCGCGTTGGCATTGCGCGAAGATGGCTACGAGACCATCATGGTCAACTGCAATCCGGAAACTGTGTCAACCGACTACGACACCAGCGACCGTCTGTATTTCGAGCCGTTGACGCTGGAAGACGTGCTGGAGATCGTCGACAAGGAGAAACCGCTGGGCGTGATCGTCCAATACGGTGGCCAGACTCCCCTCAAGCTGGCGCTCGACCTGGAGGCCAATGGAGTGCCGATCATCGGCACCAGCCCCGACATGATCGATGCTGCGGAAGACCGCGAGCGTTTCCAGCAGTTGCTGCATAAGCTGGGCCTGCGTCAGCCACCCAACGCGACGGCCCGGACTGAATCCGATGCACTCGAAAAGGCTGCAAAGCTCGGTTATCCGCTGGTTGTGCGCCCGAGCTACGTGCTCGGCGGACGGGCCATGGAGGTGGTGCACGAGCAGCGTGATCTGGAACGTTACATGCGCGAGGCGGTCAAGGTGTCGCACGATTCGCCGGTGCTGCTCGATCATTTCCTGAACGATGCGATCGAGTGCGATGTGGACGCGGTGTGTGATGGGACGCGCGTTTTCATCGGTGGCGTGATGGAGCATATCGAGCAGGCTGGCGTGCACAGCGGTGATTCGGCCTGTTCGCTACCGCCGTATTACCTGTCGGCAGCCACTGTCACCGAACTCAAGACCCAGACCGCCGCAATGGCCCGCGCGCTACAGGTCGTGGGCTTGATGAACGTGCAGTTCGCGATCCAGCAGATACCCGCAGACGACGGCACGCTGACCGATGTGATCTACGTGCTGGAGGTCAATCCCCGCGCGTCGCGCACCGTGCCTTTCGTCAGCAAGGCCACCGGTGTCCAGTTGGCCAAGGTGGCAGCCCGTTGCATGGTCGGCCAGACGCTGGATGCTCAGGGCATCATGATGGAGGTGACACCACCGTATTTCAGCGTCAAGGAGGCGGTGTTCCCGTTTGTCAAGTTTCCGGGTGTCGACACCATTCTCGGCCCAGAGATGAAGTCCACGGGCGAAGTGATGGGCTTCGCCAAGACCTTCGGCGAGGCTTTCGTGAAGTCGCAGATCGCAGCGGGCACCAAACTCCCGCGTTCGGGCAAGGCGTTCATTTCGGTCAAGCACAATGACAAGCCCCGTGCGGTGGACGTTGCGCGCGGTCTGGTCGCCTTGGGATTCGAGTTGATCGCCACCAAAGGCACTGCGGCCGCCATTCTGGCCGCCGGCCTGGATTGCCAGACCGTGAACAAGGTCACCGAAGGGCGCCCGCATATTGTCGACATGATCAAGAACGACGAGATCGCGATGGTGGTCAACACGGTCGAAGAGCGTCGCAACGCGATTGCCGATTCGGGTCAGATCCGGACCTCGGCGCTGGCCGCCCGGGTCACGACGTTCACCACCATCGCGGGTGCTGAAGCCGCAGTGGAAGGTATGGAATACCTGGATCAGCTCGACGTGATTTCCGTGCAGGAACTGCATCGGCAACTCACGGCATAATTTCCAATCAACTGCAGGGAGCACCCGGTGCGACGCGCCGGATGCTCCCTGAAACTTTTTACGGACGGATTTTTCATGGCTACCATCCCCATCACCCAACGCGGAGCGGAAAAACTCAAGGTGGAGTTGCATCGGCTCAAGACGGTCGACCGACCTTGGGTCATCAATGCGATTGCGGAGGCGCGGGCTCAGGGTGACCTGAGTGAAAACGCCGAATACGAGGCCGCGAAGGATCGGCAGGGATTCATCGAGGGGCGCATCCAGGAGGTCGAGAGCAAGTTGTCGGCTGCACAGGTGATCGACCCCAGCGCGGTGGATGCCGATGGCCGGGTGGTTTTCGGCGCCACAGTCGAACTCGAAGACGAATCCTCCGGTGACAAGGTCACCTACCAGATCGTGGGCGAAGACGAAGCTGACCTCAAACATGGACTGGTCAATATCAGCAGCCCGATCGCACGCGCTCTGATCGGCAAGGAACAAGGCGACAGTGTCGAGGTACGGGCGCCCGGCGGGACGAAATACTTTGAAATCGTCGCGGTCCGCTACGTTTGACTGGCTGCGCGCCTGGCCGCTGTGGCTAGCCGCGTTGTGGTGGGGCAGCCTGACGGCGCTGGGTTTCTGGGTCGTTCCGACGCTGTTTGTCCAGATGCCGTCCAAAGCGCTGGCTGGCAATACGGCGGCCGCGTTATTCGCGATTCAGTCGATGGTGGCGGTAATCCTGGGTGCCGGGCTTCTGCTGGCCACACGTTCGCGCGCAGGCGGGGTGTCCGTGGCCAATGCGCTGGACGCCCGCGGTTTCGTTCTGGCCGGCATGGTGCTGGCGCTGCTGCTGGAGTTTGCTGTTGCGCCTCGGATTGTTGCGCGCGTCAACCTGCCGTTATGGCACGCGGTGGGGAGCGCGATGCTGTTGTTGCAATGGGTCTGCGCCGCTGTCGTGTTCTGGCGCCTGGTACGACCGGTGGCCGCATCCGGCACGGCTCAGGATTGATTGCGCTTCTTGATGCTGACGACCTTGGGCTTGGCCCGCTTGATCTGGCCGCCCGGGGTCAACCGTTGATTGCCCAGAACCCGCAAGGTCTTTACTTCGGGGCGCTGGCCGCCCCGTTTGCTGTATTTCAGCACCTTGACGTCGCGCGGGCCAGGTTTGCGGTCTTCTTCCGGCGCCTTTTCACGTTCGGCGATCGGACGCCAGAACACCAGCAATTTGCCGATATGTTGTATGGGGGCTGCGTTCAACTCGTCCGAGATCGCCTGGAACAAGACCTCCCGCGCGGCACGGTCGTCGGAGAACACCCGGACCTTGATCAGACCATGGGCTGTCAGCGCGGCGTCGGTCTCCTTGCGGACTGCTGGAGTCCACCCGTCCGAACCGATCAGGATGACCGGGCTCAGATGATGGGCATTGGCACGGTGCTCCTTGCGTTGCGCTGTTGTGAGTTGAATGTGGGGCATCGCGGTATTATCGGACGAACGTTCGGAGCTGCGAATCTGCCGGCCCACATGGAATCCATCTCGCAGTGATGACGACCAAGACCAAGACAAAAAGCAAAAAGGTCAATCGGGCCTGGTTGAACGACCATGTCAATGACCCTTACGTCAAGTTGGCGCAGCGTGAAGGTTACCGCGCCCGTGCCGCGTACAAGCTCAAGGAGATTGACGAAACCCTGGGGCTGATCAAGCCGGGAGATCTGGTCGTCGACCTGGGTTCCGCGCCCGGCGCCTGGAGCCAGTATGTGCGCAATCGCCTGTCGCCCAAGTCCGCCGTGGGTGGTGGAGCGGCCGTCGGCGCGCTCAATGGAACCATCATTGCGCTGGACATCCTGCCGATGGAGCCAATCGAGGGTGTCTTGTTCCTGCAAGGGGATTTTCGCGAGCCGCAGTTGATGCAGCAACTGGCGCACGCCATGCAGGGCCGTCTGGCCGATGTAGTGGTGTCGGACATGGCGCCCAACTTGTCAGGAATCGCCTCGGCCGATACCGCACGGATCACGCACCTGGTCGAACTGGCGGTGGAATTCAGTCAGCTCCACATGAAACCGCAAGGCGCCCTGGTGGTCAAGGTGTTTCACGGCGACGGCTACAACCAGTTGGTCAAGCTCTTCAAAGAGATGTTTCAACATGTCAGGCCGATCAAGCCAAAAGCCTCGCGTGACAAATCGTCGGAAACCTTTCTGGTCGGCTTGGGTCTGAAGCAATTAGCGGTGTAACCCCGGCGCCAAGCGGTTGGCGGAACAATTTGCCGTCAATCCCTCTCGGCGCAGAGGTTGAAGTTGCGCGAATGCGTCCTTGCGCATCTTGAAACGCCTAAAATCAGTATCAACTACCCTTCGGGTTCGTTAATGCCCCGGGATTGGAGCTTTGCTTGAATAATCAGTGGTTTTCGAAAATTGCAGTGTGGCTGGTGATAGCCATGGTGCTGTTCACCGTCTTCAAACAGTTCGACACGCGTGGAACCGCGAGTTCGGGCTACATCGGTTATTCCGACTTCCTGGAGGAAGTGCGTGACAACCACATCAAGAGCGCAGTGATCCAGGAAGGTCAGGGCGGCACCGACATCATCGCGGTCACAACCGACGATCGCAAGATCCGCACCACAGCCACTTACCTGGATCGTGGCCTGATTGGCGACCTGATCAACAACGGCGTCAAGTTCGACGTGAAGCCGCGCGAAGAAGGCTCGCTTCTGATGACCTTGCTGGTGAGTTGGGGGCCGATGCTGCTGCTCATTGGCGTCTGGGTGTACTTCATGCGCCAGATGCAGGGGGGCGGAAAGGGTGGTGCCTTCAGCTTTGGCAAGAGCAAGGCGCGCATGCTCGACGAAAGCACCAACCAGATCACCTTCGCGGACGTTGCAGGCTGCGACGAGGCCAAGGAAGAGGTCAAGGAAGTCGTCGACTTCCTGAAAGACCCCCAGCGGTTCCAGAAACTCGGCGGGCGGATTCCCAGAGGTCTTTTGCTGGTGGGCCCGCCTGGCACTGGCAAGACCTTGCTGGCCAAGGGCATCGCCGGTGAGGCCAAGGTGCCATTCTTCTCGATCTCCGGTTCCGACTTCGTCGAGATGTTCGTGGGCGTGGGCGCGGCCCGTGTGCGCGACATGTTCGACAACGCGAAGAAAAATGCGCCCTGCATCATCTTCATCGACGAGATCGATGCGGTTGGACGCCAGCGTGGCGCCGGCCTGGGTGGCGGCAACGACGAGCGCGAGCAGACGCTCAACCAGATGCTGGTCGAGATGGACGGTTTCGAGACCAATGCCGGCGTCATCGTCGTGGCAGCCACCAACCGGCCAGACATTCTGGACGCGGCCTTGTTGCGGCCAGGCCGTTTTGACCGCCAGGTTTATGTGACCTTGCCGGACATCCGTGGACGCGAACAGATCCTGAACGTGCACATGCGCAAGGTGCCGTTGGGTCAGGACGTCAACGCGAGCATCATTGCGCGAGGCACGCCCGGCATGTCTGGCGCCGATCTGGCCAACCTGTGCAACGAGGCGGCCCTGATGGCTGCACGCCGTAATGCGCGGGTAGTTGAGATGCAGGACTTCGAGCAAGCGAAGGACAAGATCCTGATGGGTCCCGAGCGCAAGAGCATGGTCATGCCCGAGAGCGAACGGATCAACACGGCTTACCATGAGTCCGGCCATGCGCTGATCGGGCGCTTGTTGCCCAAGTGTGATCCGGTGCACAAGGTCACGATCATTCCGCGTGGACGGGCACTGGGCGTCACGATGAGTCTGCCGGCCGAAGACCGTTACAGCTTCGATAGCGAATACATGCTCAATCAAATCAGCATGTTGTTCGGTGGTCGGATCGCCGAAGAGGTGTTCATGAACCAGATGACCACCGGCGCCAGCAACGACTTCGAGCGTGCCACCCATATCGCGCGCGATATGGTCACGCGGTATGGTATGACCGACGCGCTCGGTCCGATGGTGTACGCCGACAACGAGGGTGAGGTGTTCCTGGGTCGCTCGGTCACCAAGACCACCAACATGAGCGAGCAGACCATGCAGAAGGTGGACGCCGAGGTCCGGCGCATCATTGACCAGCAGTACGCGCTGGCGCGCAAGTTGATCGAGGACAACAAGGACAAGATGCACACGATGGCCAAGTCCTTGCTCGAATACGAGACCCTCGACATGGAACAGCTCGACGACATCATGGCCGGCAAGCAGCCGCGGCCACCCAAGGACTGGACCCCACGCACCCCAGCGGCCGGCAGCGACGGTGGCGGGTCGGGCGGATCACCCGCAGTGTCGACCGACCCGGCCCCGAGCGCGGCCTGATACGCTCTGGGGTTGGCAGGTATTTCCACCATGGGGCTGCGGCCCCATTTTCTTTCCATCCATGATCTGGCAGACCTCGCGATTTCAGCTCGACCTGATGCGGCCCTGCATCATCGGCATCGTCAACGTGACGCCGGACTCGTTTTCCGATGGTGGCAAGCATGCCTGCAGCGGCAGTGCCTTGCGCCATTGCGAGCAACTGCTTTCGGACGGCGCCCATGTGCTCGACATTGGCGGCGAGTCGAGTCGACCGGGTGCACTACCGCTGCCACTCGAAGAGGAGTTGCAACGGCTGTTGCCGGTGCTGCGGGGCGCGATCACGCTCGGCGTCCCGGTGTCCGTCGACACATACAAACCGGCGGTCATGCAAGTGGTGCTCGACCTGGGCGCCGACATCATCAACGATATCTGGGCGCTGCGCCAGCCAGGTGCTGCCGACGTGGTGTCACGCCATCCGGGATGCGGCGTATGCCTGATGCACATGCACCGCGAACCACAGACCATGCAGACCGAACCCATGCAGGGTGACGTCGTGCACCAGGTGCGGGATTTTCTGCAACTTGCCGCGGCCAACCTGCGCGCACGTGGTGTGGCCGCCGAACGTATCGTGATCGACCCGGGTATCGGGTTTGGCAAGACGGTGGCGCAGAATTTCAGTTTGCTGGCGCGGCAAGGCGAATTGCTTGCTGCTGGTTATCCGGTGCTCGTGGGGTGGTCGCGCAAGTCGTCGCTGGCCGGAACTGTCAGCCGCTCGTTAGCCAATCTGGCGACACTCGATGTCCATGCCCGCATGGTGCCCAGTGTCGCGGCTGCGCTGCTGGCAGTGGAGCGGGGCGCACGTATCGTACGCGTGCACGACGTACGAGAGACCGTTCAGGCGCTGGCCGTGCTTGATGCCATTGCCTGACACAACCATAGCAACGATTTTCAACAGGGGAAAACAAAAGTGGCACGACATTATTTCGGCACCGACGGTATCCGTGGCACCGTCGGCCAGCCACCGATCACGCCCGACTTCGTGCTGCGTCTGGGGCACGCGGTGGGGCGGGTTCTTAAACGCTCGCAGGAGCGGCCCACGGTGCTGATCGGCAAGGACACGCGTATTTCAGGCTACATGCTCGAGAGTGCAATGGAGAGCGGATTTACCTCTGCCGGAGTCGACGTGGTGCTGCTTGGCCCCTTGCCGACGCCTGGCGTGGCCTACCTTACCCGCGCCCAGCGGGCTTCGCTGGGAGTGGTCATCAGCGCCAGTCACAACCCGTTTCCGGACAACGGCATCAAGTTCTTCAGCGCCAACGGCGCCAAGTTGCCCGACGCCTGGGAACAGGCGGTCGAGGCCACGCTTGAAGAGGAACCGGTCTGGGCCGATTCCGCCTCGCTGGGCAAGACGCGGCGGTTGGTGGATGCGGCTGGGCGTTACGTCGAATTCTGCAAGAGCACCTTTTCCTCCGAGCTGACGTTGCGCGGGCTCAAGATCGTCGTGGACGCGGCACATGGCGCTGCGTATCAAGTCGCGCCGATGGTGTTTCACGAACTCGGCGCCGAGGTCATTGCCATCGGTTGTTCGCCGGACGGACTCAATATCAACCACGAGGTGGGTGCCACCCATCCGCAGGCACTGGTGGACGCGGTCAAGGCGAACAACGCGGATTTTGGCATTGCCCTGGACGGGGACGCCGACCGGCTGCAGCTTGTCGACGCACAGGGTCGGCTGTTCAACGGTGATGAATTGTTGTATCTGCTTGCTGACGACCGGCTGGGTCGCGACGAGCATGTGCCGGGCGTGGTCGGCACCTTGATGACGAACATGGCAGTCGAGGTTGCGCTCAAGGCGCGTGGCGTGCAATTCGTGCGCGCCAAGGTCGGTGATCGTTACGTGCTCGAGGAGTTGCAGAAGAACCGCTGGATCCTGGGGGGCGAAGGGTCCGGTCACCTGCTGGCTCTGGACAAACACACCACGGGTGACGGCCTGATCTCCGCGTTGCAGGTTTTGAAAGCCTGCGTGCGCAGCGGTCGTAAACCATCCGAGCTGCTTTCTGAACTGCGCCTGTTCCCACAGGTCTTGATCAATGTGAAGCTGCAACCGGGCCAGGACTGGACATCCAACACCCACCTGGCGCAGGAAACCGAGCGGGTGCGCGAGGAACTTGGCGAAACCGGCCGGGTGTTGATCCGGCCCAGTGGCACCGAGCCGCTGCTGCGGGTGATGGTTGAGGCGCGTGACGTGACACGCGCACAGGCTTGTGCCGAACGCCTGGCGCTGGCGGTGGCGCAGTGATCCCGCACGAAGTGTCCGCCGCGCCGGGTGCGGTGTCGGTGTTGCAGGCCAATTACGCCGATCCGATGCATGCCCGGGCATTGATCGAGATGCTCGATGCGTATGCGTGTGATCCGGCCGGTGGCGGGCAGGCCTTGAGCGCCCATGCGCGCGACCACCTGATTGCCGAGTTGAAGTCGCGCCCCACGGCTTTCAGCGTGTTGGCCTTCGATGGCGCGCAGGTCGTGGGCCTCGCCAATTGCATTGAGGGTTTTTCGACCTTCGCCTGCAAGCCAGTGGTCAATGTACATGACCTGGCCGTGGCGGCCAGCTACCGTGGACGTCGGATCGGTGAACAGATGCTCGCCTTGGTCCAGCAGATCGCCCGCCAACGCGGGGCCTGCAAATTGACGCTCGAGGTGTTGTCTGGCAATCAGAGCGCGATCCGGCTGTATGAGCGCTACGGATTTGTATCATTCCAGCTGGATCCGGCGATGGGGCAGGCACAGTTTCTGCAGATGTGGCTGGATTGATGCCAACACCGTTCGTGCTGGCGCACGTGACCTGAACCAGTCAGGGGGCGTTGCAGGCCAGATTTCGCGTGAAGCGTCCCGGCGATGTCCCAACCGGGACGCATGTCCCTCGCGGTGTGACCGGTGCGTCGGCAGATCGTACGGATCCCGTTGTCAAGGAGTGAGAATTGTCGGTAGATGCGTTGACCCTGTTGTCGTCCATGGCGACCCGTGCCGTGTTGTCCGAACTTGTTGCCGAGTTCAGCCGCAGCGCATCGCATGCGGTGCATCTTGAAAGTGCCGGCGGTGTCGACGTCGCGCGGCGTGTTCAGGCCGGCGAGGTGGTTGACGTGGTGGTGCTGGCGTCCAGCGCCATTGAACAACTGATGTCGGACGGGCGCCTGCTGGCCGACAGCCGGGTCGACGTTGCGCGTTCCGGCATGGGTATTGCCGTGCGGTCTGGTCACGCGCGGCCCGACATCGGTTCGCAGCAGGCGCTGCGCGAGGCGGTGCTGGCTGCTGCCACCGTAGGTTATTCCACCGGTCCCAGTGGCAAATACGTGTTGTCGCTGTTCGAGCGTTGGGGCGTGGCACAGCAGATGGCCGATCGTATCGTGCAGGCGCCGGCGGGTGTGCCGGTGGCCGCGCTGGTGGCGCAGGGTGAGGTCGAACTCGGTTTTCAGCAACTGAGTGAACTGCTCGGCGTGCCGGGAATCGATGTGCTCGGGCCCTTGCCGCCGGACATTCAGCACATCACGCTGTTTTCGGCGGCAGTCTCGCGCACCTGCGCCCGGCCAGACGCTGCGCGCGCCTTGCTCGCATTCCTGGCCGCACCGGCGGCTGCCACCAGCAAGCGCCGCCATGGCATGGAGCCCGCGTGAACTGGCCCGCCGGATTGACCTGGGTGTTGCCGGCGCCGAGTTGGTTGCGACAACGGGCGTCAGGACGGCGATGACGGAGTCCGAGGCGCTGGACGTGACCGCGGTGCGCGTCATTGAGAGCGCGGACCATGATCGGTCGCTTTGGACTGATGCCGATCGTGCATGGGCCAGCCACGAAGCCGCAGCGGCGGTCGGCGAGTCGGCGCCACCGGAGCTGTTTCTGGCCTGCCGGGCACGGCTCGCCCTGGGGCGGCTGGAAGAACGTCTGGCACCGCTGGCCAAGGCCCTGCAGGCCCTGGCCTGGCGTCCCTGGCTGGGCATCGCGCTGGTCTTGTTTGCCGGCTTGGTTGGCTTGCTCGTGGACCGGATCGGTGACGCGCAACGCATCAACGTGATGGCGCCACCGGTGTTGCTGCTGCTGCTGTGGAATCTGCTCGTCTATCTGGCGCTGCTGACGGCGCCACTGTGGCGCGGGGTGACGCCGCATGCCATGGAACCGTTGCGCGCTGGTCTGGTGCGCTTGGGTCAAGGCCTGCGAGTCGGGCGAAATAAGCGCCTGGGCGCGCCGGTCGGCCGCTGGATGGTCGCTGTGGCGGCCGAATGGGGTCGGCAGGCGGCACCGTTGTACCAGGCACGCGCCGCGCGCATCCTGCATCTGGCAGCCGCCATGCTGGCCGTGGGCGTCATCGCCGGCATGTACTTGCGGGGCCTTGCGTTCGAGTACCGTGCGACCTGGGAGAGCACCTTTCTTGAACCGTCGGCGGTTCGCGCGATCCTGTCTGTCATGCTGGCACCGGGAGTCTGGTTGGGTGGTCAACCACTCGCCGATCTGGGTCGAATCGCCGCCATGCGGGCGCCCGGATCGGAAAACGCGGCGGTCTGGTTGCACCTGATTGCGCTGACGCTGCTGGCACTGGTCGTGCTACCCCGCTTGTTGCTGGCTGCGTTGGCTTATTGGCACGAGCGCCGGCTGGTCAGCGCGTTGGCACTGCAACTCGAGCGGCCTTATTTTCAGCGTCTGCTGCGCGGTTTTCAGGTGGCGCCCAACCGGGTGCATGTATTGCCCTACGGGTTCACATTGTCGGAGCCTGCTGTGGCAGGTCTGCAGACTTTGTTGGCGCGCCTGGTCGGTGGTGCTGCTTCGGTGACCATCGCCGCGCCCGTGCCCTACGGCGACGACGACGACCTTTCGCTGGCGCAGTTGCCCTCGGAACCGGGGCCGCTGGTCGTGGTGTTCAACATGGCGGCAACACCCGAACGCGAAACCCACGCGGCATTTGTGCTTGCATCCATCGCCATGGCCTCCGTGACCAGACCTTTGCTGGTGCTGGTGGACGCAACCAGCTTTAATGTACGTACCGGTGATGAGCTGGATCGGCTCGCGCAGCGACGTAGCGCCTGGGAGGAAATATTGCAGCCCACCCGTGTCGTGCCGGTCTTTGTCGATCTGGCGGATCCCGACCTCGTGCAAGCCGATGCGGCGATGGACGCCGCCTTGTTTGTACCCGCACCGTAATGACCACCACCATAGCCCTGTCGCTGATCTCGCACACCAATGCGGGCAAGACCACGCTCGCCCGAACCCTGCTGGCGCAGTCGGTGGGCGAAGTGCGCGATGCGGCCCATGTGACCGTCGCATCGACTGCTTATCCGCTGATCGATACGCCGCAGGGGGACCAGCTGGTGTTGTGGGACACGCCGGGTTTTGGCGACAGTGTTCGTCTGGCCAAGCGGCTGCAGCAACATGGAAACCCGATCGGCTGGTTCATGTCGCAGGTATGGGACCGGTTTCGGGACCAGGCTTTCTGGCTCAACCAGCTGGCGGTGCGCAATACACGCGAGCAGGCCGACGTGGTGCTGTACCTGGTCAACGCCGCTGAAGAACCCGGCGACGCCGGTTATCTGGGGCCGGAATTATCGGTTCTGGAGTGGATCGGCAAGCCGGTGCTCGTGTTGCTCAATCAGACCGGTGCCCGACGTCCGCGCGACGAAGAGCAGCGCGAGGAGGCGCGCTGGCGAAGTTTTCTGCAGCAATGGCCACAGGTGAAGGCGGTGTTGACGCTTGATGCGTTTGCCCGCTGCTGGGTGCAGGAATTTGCGTTGTTCGACAGCGTCAATGCAGTGCTGGATCCGGCGCAGCGCAGCGCCTTTGTGCGACTGTCCCTGGCCTGGCGCGCACGACGCATGGCGCAGTTCAATCGGTCCATGCGCGCACTGACAGTGCCATTGGCACAAGCCGCCTGTGACCATGAACCATTGGCGCCCACCAGCCTGCGGGAAAAGGCGATGCGTGTGACCGGTATGGTGCGCGGTAAGGAGGGACCGGCCCAGGCAGCGGCAATGGCGGCCATGGCCACACGGCTGGCGTCGGGCCTGCAGGACAGCATGCAGCAACTGATCACCATCCACGATCTGGAGGGCAAGGCCGCCACCGAGGTGGTCGAGCAGGTGGCGCGTGATGTCCAGGTGGACGCGCCACTGGACGAAAGCCGGGCTGCACTGGTCGGTGGTGCGATGTCTGGCGCACTGACGGGTGTTGCCGCAGATCTGGCCGCCGGAGGCTTGTCCTTCGGCGCTGGCATGTTGACCGGGGCCATCCTGGGCGCCTTCGGTGGCGCGGGTCTGGCGCGGGGTTTCAATACGATACGTCGCAAGTCGCAGACCGTGATCCGGTGGGACCCCGCTTTCCTGCAACAACAGGTCAGTGCTGCCGTGTTGCGTTATCTCGCCGTGGCGCATTACGGGCGGGGTCGGGGCGAATGGCAACAGCGCGTCTATCCGCCGTTCTGGCATGAACTGGCCCGCGGGGTGGTGTCGGACCACGCAGAAGCGCTGGACCAGGTCTGGGAGCTGCGCGAGGGCGATCCAGGCGTCCTGGCTGACACCCTGATGCAGGTCATCGCCGACATCTCGCGCGCTGCTCTGGAAAATCTGTATCCCGGTGCACTCGGGCATGCACAGCCGCAGGAGATGACCCAGGATCCTTGATTTCGGCTCGCCCGTGCGGGCAGCATTCTGCCAAAGTCGGGTTATTGGTCAGCCTTCGGTCAACTCGAACGCCCAGGGCGTCTTTTGCCAGGCCAGCACCTCCTCGCGCAGCAAGTGAGCGGACTGGGGATAAGCCTCGGCCCAGCCAGATCGGCACGACAGCAGAAAACTGCGTGGCTGGCGCGGATCGGGCGACAGAACCAGCCCGGCAATATCAGGTTCGCGCCGTGCATGGCACAGGATCGTCGCCAACCGCAGCGCCAGAAGTTGCTGCACCAGAATGGTGTCGTCGAAGTCGGCCGCCAGTTTGCGCAACTTGCCCCGATGCCCGAGCACCAGCAGACTCAGACGATGCAGCTCGGTCAGTGCGAACCCGGTTGCGTCGACGTTGTCCAGGATGTAGGCCCCATGCTTGTGGTAGTCGCTGTGCGAAATATGCGTGCCGATCTCGTGCAGCTTCGCTGCCCAGCGCAATTTGCGGGTGTTGCGTTCGTCGTGCGTCGCGAGCTGGCTGGGCAGATGGTTCATCAGCTGGTCGAACAGGTGCGTGGCCACCTGCTCGACCCGGCTGGCATGCGCGGTATCGACGTCGAACTTGGTCATCAGCCTTTGCACCGAGACCGTGCGCACGTCGAAATAGCTGGCGGCGCTACCCACCATGTCGGTGAGCAGTCCATGGCGCAGTCCGCCGTTGGCGGTGACCATGCGATCAATACGCAGCAGTTCGAAGATGGCGCGCAGGATGCTGACGCCGCCGGCGATGATGCTGCGTCTGTCCTCTTTCATGCCGGGCAGACGCAGTCGATCCGCGCTCTGCGCTTCGAGCAGTTGCTCCAGCAACCAGTCCAGACCTTGCTGGGTCACGACGCCGCCCGGTGCACCGGAAGCTGTCAGGACGTCGCCGATGGCTCCCACAGTCCCAGCTGAACCGTAAGCGGTGTCCCACTTTTCGGC
>CAJDVP010000008.1_pt1 | contig 46756 bp, 41 predicted proteins | sample 7391311 | NCBI WGS metagenome assembly CAJDVP01 (sample SAMEA7055711, study PRJEB34461) | soil metagenome | biome: terrestrial ecosystem; feature: Peninsula; material: soil | place: Antarctica | collected 2016
TCGCACACCAGCTCGACCAGGAGAGTGGCCATGTCAACGGTGCCCCCACGCTGTCCAGCCGGCGCGCGTACCGTGCCTGGTCGCAGGTGATGGGCCGGGAATTTGCGCAATTGCAGCAGCGCGTGGCTGCGGGCCAGGACGGCGGATTGCTCAGCGACTATGGCGCCACCAACCCGGGCGAGTTTTTTGCAGTGGCGTCGGAAGCGTTTTTCGAACAGGCAACCCGCATGGCACAGGAGCACCCTGCCCTGTTCGACCAGTTGCGGCGCTTTTACTGCGTCGATCCGCTGGCGTGGTAGTCATCCGAGCCAGCGAGCCTTGGCGATGAGCAGCCCACACTTGCGCGGGCCAGGTGCGTCATTTGCCCGCCAGTCCCCTAGACCTGCTGGCCCAGTCCCAGTTGCCTCCGGCGGAGCTTGCGCAATGATGCGCCCCGCATCCGTGCGTATACTCATTTTTTGCCTGCAGAGTGACCGTCCGTTGCGCCTGCCGGTGACCCGATCCAACCATCAGGAGCAGCCAGCATGAGCACCGAAGCATTCGTCTATGACGCGATCCGCACCCCGCGTGGCAAAGGCAAGAAAGACGGCAGCCTGCACGAGGTCAAGCCGGTCAATCTGCTGGCAGGCGTGTTGACCGAATTGCAGCGACGCAACGATTTCGACACCGGCCAGGTCGACGATGTGGTCATGGGTGTGGTGTCGCCGATTGGCGAGCAGGGGTCCGTGATCGCGAAGGTGGCGGCACTCAAGGCGGGATGGGATTTCCGCTGCTCGGGCGTGCAGATCAACCGCTTTTGCGCCTCTGGCCTGGACGCGGTCAACGTGGCGGCGCAAAAGGTGCGTTCCGGCTGGGAAGACCTGGTTGTGGCTGGCGGTGTCGAGAGCATGAGCCGGGTGCCGATCGGCTCGGACGGCGGCGCCTGGGCACAGGACCCGGAGACCAACAGCGCCACCGACTTTGTGCCGCAAGGCATCGGCGCAGACCTGATCGCCACCATCGGGGGATTTCGCCGCGAGGACGTGGACGCATTCGCGTTGGAAAGCCAGAGGCGCGCGGCGCACGCACGCGAAAGCGGCTATTTCGCCGGTTCAGTGGTGCCGGTCAAGGATTTCCTGGGCCAGACCATCCTGGATGTCGATGAATTCATCAAGCCGCATACGACGATGGAGGGACTGGCCTCGCTGCGCCTGGCATTCGAGCAGTTGGGTGCGATGGGCTTCGACCTGGTGGCTTTGAGCCATTACCCGCAGGTCGAACGTATTCACCATGTGCACCATGCCGGCAATTCGTCGGGCATCGTCGATGGTGCTGCCGCCGTGTTGATCGGCTCCGCAGCAGCGGGCAAGACCCATGGTTTCACGCCGCGCGCACGCATTGTCGCGGCCGCCCTCAGCGGCGCCGACCCCACCATCATGCTCACCGGCCCGATGCCGGCGACGCGCAAGGCGCTGGCCAAGGCGGGCATGACAATTGACCAGATCGACCTGTTCGAAGTCAACGAGGCTTTTGCCGCCGTGCCGATGCGCTTCATGAAGGAGATGGGTGTGCCACACGAGAAGGTGAACGTCAATGGCGGCGCGATCGCCATGGGCCATCCGCTTGGCGCCACCGGAGCGATGATCCTGAACACCCTGATTGACGAACTGCATCGGCGCAAGCTGCGTTACGGTCTGGCCACCTTGTGTGTTGGCGGCGGCATGGGCATTGCGACTATCGTCGAACGGCTCTGACGCTTGCCGCACTAGCCGCTGCCGTTGTCGCGCTCGGCGCAGGGCCGCGCAAACAGCAGTCGTCAGGCGGTGAAATTGGAATCTGACCCCCATCAAAAGAGAATCATGAAAACAATCCGATACGAATTGCAGGACGGTATTGCCACCATCACGTTCGATCAGCCGAACTCGCCAGTCAACACTATGTGCCAGGATTGGCAGCAGGACATGACGACGGTGACCGCGCAGGTGGTGCGCGACAAGGAGGCGATCCGCGGCATCATTCTGGCGTCAGCCAAGACGACCTTTTTTGCCGGCGCCGACCTCAAGGCTCTGATGCGGCTGTCGGCGTCCGACGCGCCCGCGATCTTTCGCGAGATCGAGCAGAACAAGAAGAACTTCCGCACGCTGGAGACGCTGGGCAAACCGGTCGTGAGTTGCATCAACGGTGCCGCGCTGGGTGGTGGCTGGGAAGTCGCGCTGGTCGGCCATTGCCGCATCGCCGTGGACGATCCGAAGATCCAGTTCGGTCTGCCCGAGGTCACCCTGGGACTGATGCCCGGAGCCTCAGGGATCACCAAGATGACCCGCCTCCTGGGCCTTCTGGGCGCTCAGCCCTACATCCTGGAGGGGCGGTTGTTCAACCCGCGCCAGGCGTTGGAGCTGGGCCTGGTGCATGAACTCGTGGCCGATGCCGCTTCCCTGCGCGCCGCGGCACTGACCTGGATTGCCGCACACCCGGTGGCGGTCCACCCCTGGGACGACAAGAACCACAGGATTCCGGGCGGGTTACCAAGCAACCCGAAGATTGCCGCGGCGTTGTCGGTGGCCCCGGCGATGATCAAGAAGACCTCGCGCGGCCTGTATCCGGCGCCTGAGGCCGCGCTGGCGGCGATGGTCGAAGGGGCGCAGGTCGATTTTGACACCGCGCTACGCATCGAAAGCCGTTACCTGGCCCAGCTGATCGTGCATCCGGTGGCGAAGAACATGGTCAATACCTTCTTCTTCAACATGAATGCGATCAAGTCCGGTCAGTACGCTGGAAAAGGCCGAGGCCGGCAAGGCCTACAGCACCTTGCTGACACAGGCCCGGGTCGACAAGGGTCGACTGAATCCACAGGATCAGGCCGAGTTGCTGGCCCGGATCACACCGACCGCCGATGTGGCCGATCTGCGCGGCTGCGACCTGATCATCGAGGCGGTGTTCGAGCAACGTGCACTCAAGGCCGCCGTCACGCAAGAAGCCGAACCCATGCTGGCCCCAGGCGGATTTTTCGCCAGCAACACCTCGACCTTGCCTATCGGCGGCCTGGCTTCGGCCAGCCGCCATCCGGACAAGTTCATCGGCATCCACTTCTTCAGCCCGGTGGACAAGATGAAGCTGGTGGAGATCATCCGCGGCAAACAGACCGACGACGAGACGGTTGCGCGCGCCTTCGACTATGTACAGGCACTGGGCAAGTTTCCCATCGTGGTCAACGATTCCCGCGGCTTTTACACCAGCCGGACCTTCGCCACCTTCGTGATGGAGGGTGTGGCGATGCTCGATGAAGGGATTCCCGCGCCGGTGATCGAAAACGCCGCTGTCCAGTGCGGCATGCCGGTCGGCCCGCTGGCGGTACTCGACGAGACCTCCTTGTCGCTCAGCGTACACGTGATAGAGCAAACGCGCGCCGATTTCGAGGCTGAAGGCAAGCCATACCAGGCCACGACCGGCGAGCGGCTGGTCGAGCGAATGGTCAAGGAGTTCAAGCGACCGGGGCGCGCCGGTGGCGGCGGCTTCTACGACTACCCGCTTGACAAAGGCCTGAAGAAACACCTGTGGCCAGAGCTCAAGCGGCTGTTCGAGAAAGCGGAGCTGGCCTGGGACCTGCAGGAAGTGAAGGACCGCCTGTTGTACCGTCAGGCGATAGAGACCGCGCGTTGCCTGCAAGAAGGTGTGTTGACATCGGTGCACGACGCCAACATCGGGTCGATCTTCGGCATCGGTTTCCCGGCCTGGGCCGGTGGCGCGATGCAGTTCATCTATGGCACGGGCATCGACACTTTCCTGGCGCGCGCTGACCAGTTGGCACAGCGCCATGGCGCCGGATTCACAGTATCAGAGTCCGTGCGCGACACCATCCGACGTTATCAGCCGGTGTATTGACGGACCCTTTACAACGCGTCGGGTTCATCGCGTTCGCCGGCTTCATACAGGCATTCACGCCCGAGCCGGTCGATACACAACTCGGCAGTCCAAGGCAACATCAGTGAACCACAGCGCGAGTCACGATACAAGCGCTCCAGCGGCAGACTTTTGAGCATGGACTGGCCACCACAGGTGCGCACCGCGATCTGGCAGATCTCGTTGGCGTTTTCCATGATGGTGTAGTGTGTGGCCAGCAAAGCGAGCCGCACCTCCTTGGAAGGATCGACCCGGGCGGCGCGCGCGTTTTGCAGGAACATCGCCCGCGTCTGCTCCAGCTTGACCTTCATCTCGGCCACCGCGATCTGCTTGGTCGGATACATGCGGCGCTTGACTGCGGATGTGCCTGGCACTTCGGCGCGCAGATAAGCCACGGTGAAGTCGTACGCCGCCTGGGCGATGCCCATGTAGGTTGGCGACAAGGTCGCAAACATGTGCGGCCAGCGTTGCGTTGCCTGGGCATACAGGCCCTCGGGCATCAGGCGCTCGGCCTCGGGCACAAACACGTTCTCGAAATGCAGGTTGCGCGATACCGTGCCACGCATGCCCAGCGGATCCCAGTCGCCGCTCACGGTCACGCCGGGTGCGTCTCGATCGATCGCCAGATACAAGGCATCGAGTTGTGTGGCGCCAGGCTTGTCGAGCGTGCACAGGATGCCGTAATAGTCGGCCACGCCGGCCAACGAGGCAAAAATCTTGTGGCCATTGACGATGTAACCACCATCGACCTTGCGCGCCAAGGTATCAAAAGGTGCCTTGCCGGCCGATGCGGCACCGCCTTCAGAAAACGGTTGCGCATAGATCTTGCCCTGATCGACGATACGCCGGTAATGCATCGCCCGGTGTGCCTCGTGGTTGGTCCGTTGCTCGGTCGTCATGTCCAGGTCATCGGCGATGAAACCGGTCCACATGGTCGAACTCACGTGCATGTTGAGCGTGAGTGCCGTGGCGCCGCAGTAGCGTCCGATTTCGGCGGCCGTCATTACATAAGTTGCAAAATCGGCGCCCCAGCCGCCGTATTGCTGCGGCACACAGATACGCAGTAATCCGGCCGCATGCATGTCGGCATAGTTGTCGAACGGAAACACCGCATCGCGGTCGACTTGTGCAGCACGCGGCGCAAACTTGTTGCGGCCGAGGTCGGAGGCAATCGCCAGCAATTGCTGCTGCTGCTCGGTGAGTTCGGTGAAGTCACCGGCAATCGACGGCGGTAGATACCTGCTGTTCGTGGATTCAGGCGGAGCGCTCGACATGGGTATCCTCCTCAGGCTTGGGCAACAGCGTCGATCCATTGGGCCTCGACCCGTTGCCGCATCATGGGCACGTGTTGCCTGCTCGGGCTCACAGGCGCGAACCCAGCGTGAAGTAGGCACCCGCATGGAACAGCAGTGGTGCTGTCCCGGCCTGGCTGTAGCGCTCGACTTCGGCGATGAACAGGCAATGGTCGCCCGCGTTCTGATGCGACAGCAGCCGGCATTCGAACCAAGCGGCGGCGCCATGCAGATATGGCAAGCCATCCTGGTTTTCGGCATGCGCGACCTGACTGAACTTGTCAGGCGCGGACGAAGCAAACAGGCGCGATGTCTCGACCTGGGCCTCGGTCAACACGTTGACGACAAATCGCGCATTGGTCTGGAAAACCGGCAGATGGCTTGAACCCATGCGCAGGGCCCAACTGATCAGGGGTGGCTCCAGCGACAACGCGCCAAACGAGTTGGCGGTCAGCCCCACAAAGGCGCCATCATCGGCGCGGGTCGTGATCACGGTCACGCCTGTCGCAAACTGGCCCAGGGCGATACGCAAGGCACGGCTGTCGCTGTCGGGCATCCTGCCCGGCAAGCGGGTCGGTGAATCAGAGTTATCGGCCATCGAACCGCATGATAGTGGACACCAATTCGGACGTGGACAGGCGCGCTGGAGTACGCTTGTTCATTAGAATCGGCTCGAACCCGATTTCCATGACAGACACCCACGAAGACCACAAGTTTTTTACCCAGGCCGTGGCGCAGATGGGTGAACACGGCGGCGTGGTGGCATCCCGTGCCTTCTTCAACTCGGCGGGCGTCAAGATCATCGACAAGGGTGTGCCTATCAATCTCGGCTTGTACGACCGATTGATGCAACACAAGCTGGCCGCACTGATCGAGGGTTCGGTCGTCAGTGCCCAGGGTGTCAGCGGCGATACGCTCAAACGTGCGGCCGCAGCCATCATGGACGAATTACCCTTCTTCGGCCGCCTGGCGCCCGACACAGCCACACGCAATTTGTTCCTCACTGTGATCGAGACCGTGCCCTTGCCAGACGCGATGGTGCTGCAGCTGACGGTCGCACGCGATGTACGTCCTGAAGTCTTCCTGCATCTGATACGTACCGCGCTGGTGGCGATCTGGCTGGTCAATCAGCCTGGACTGGTCTCTCGTTACCAGCTCGGCACAGCTGCCTCGGCTGGGCTGCTGCACGATATCGGCATGTTGCATGTGGATCCTGTGTTGCTACGACCCACGCACCAACTCAACCGGGAGCAACGCCGCCAGCTGTACACGCACCCTCTGCTGTCCAATGCACTGATCGAGCGCCATCACCAATACCCGCCCGAGGTAGTGCGGGCGGTGGCGGAACACCAGGAACACCTGGACGGCTCGGGTTATCCGCGCAACCTGGCCGGTGACGCCATCAGCATGTTGGGACGCGTGGTTTGCCTGGCGCAGGTGGTTTCGGCCATTTTTGCGTCCGGGCGCAGTGCGCCCGAGCTGCAGCTGTCGGTCTTGTTGCGGTTGAACGCCCATCGGTATGACCCCGCGATGTCGTCGCAGATTCTCTCCCTGCTCCAACCACAACTCGACGTCTTGAGTGCGGCAGTGGTCCTGCTGGATGACCCGGTCAAGCTGCTCGGCGAGATCGATGCGATCCTTGGACTGCTTCCGATCAAGCTGGAAGAGGACAAGCCGCTGACGCCGGCGCGCCGTGATGGCCTGGTGCTGGTGGCTGACCATGGCCTGAAGTTGCGCCGGGCACTGGCGGGTGTGGGTGCTGTTCCCGACCAGTTGGCCCAGCTCGGTGACGCGGTCCACGACGAAACGGTGCAGACTGAATTGGCCCTGCTGGCGCGAGAGGCGAGCTGGCAGTTGCGCACGCTGGGGCGTGAGGCACGCCGACGCTGGGGCAACCTGCCCGACGAAACCTACCCGGCCCCGATACAAGAGTGGCTGGACCGTATCGATGCGGTTGTGTCAGAAATTGCCGGTCCCCGCTCCGTCGAACCGCCGGAGCCATCTGATCTTGCGGCGCGCCACTTGCCGGCCCCGCCAGCCTTATCGACGCCAACGGGCTGAAGCTGGCGCCAATCTGCTGATTGCCGGGGCTGTGCCGGGCGTGTTGTCCATAGTGTCGTCAGACGGCACCAGGCTGCAACGAGCAACCGGTTTGCGGGCCTGTGTCAGCCCGCCGGCAGGTCGCGCTGGCGCAGCGCCTCGTACAGGCAGATACCACTGGCAACCGATACATTCAAGCTTTCGACCGCGCCTCGCATAGGAATCTGCACCAGCTCGTCGCAGGTCTTGGCTGTGAGCTGGCGCATGCCGGCGCCTTCGGCACCGAGCACAAGTGCGACCGGCTGGCGCAGATCCGCCTGGAACAACGAGCGCGGCGCGGCATCGCTGGTGCCGATGATCCGGATTGCCCGTTCCTTGAGTTCACCCAGGGTCCGCGCCAGATTGGTGACCATGAAATACGGCACTGTGTCAGCGGCGCCACTGGCCACCTTGGCCACGGTGGCATTGATACCGGCAGCGTGGTCCTTGGGTGCGATCACTGCATGGGCACCGGCGCCGTCGGCCACCCGCAGACAGGCGCCCAGGTTATGCGGATCGGTCACGCTGTCCAGCACCAGCAGCAGCGGCGCCGTGCGTTGCGCCGCCGGCAATGCGGATTGCGCTTCTTCCAGGTTCTCGAGCAATTCATCCAGCGAACGCGTGTGTGGCAACGCCTGCACCCGCGCCGCGACGCCCTGGTGGCCATGGCCGCCACACAGCTTGGACAGGCGCAGCCCATCGGATTCGATCAGCCGTACCCCGGCTTCGCCCGCCCGTTCGATGAACTGACGCATCCGCGCGTCGCGCCGGCTCGCATCGACATGCAACTCGACGATGGACTGGGGCGCGGTGCGCAGACGCACCCCGACGGCATGAAAGCCGAACACGATCTTCAAACTGGACATGCGCTGATTATCCTGTGGGCGCGATAACCGGTTGGCGCGCCAATCGGCGACGATGCCGGTTCAGTCGCCTGCGGGTTCGACGATACGACCGGCTTCGATGGTGATGCGCCGGCTGCAGCGCAGCGCGATGGCCTGGTCGTGCGTGACCAGCACCAGAGTCGTCCCCAGTTCGGTATTGAGGTCGAACATCAGCTTCATGATGGTTTCACCGGTCGCAAAATCCAGGCTACCGGTCGGCTCGTCGGCCAGCAACACCGCTGGCTGAACAACAAACGCCCGCGCCAATGCGACCCGTTGCTGTTCACCACCGCTGAGCACCTTCGGATAGTGGCCGAGCCGCTCGGACAATCCGACTCGCACCAGCATCTCGGTCGCGGCCTTGCGCGCATCACGCCGACCACCGAGTTCCAGCGGCAACATCACATTCTCCAGCGCGGTGAGGTTGCCCATCAGCTGGAAACTCTGGAACACGAAGCCGACCTTTTCGGCGCGCAAGGCAGCACGCTGGTCCTCGTTGATCGCGAAAAGGTCCTGGCCGGCCAGCCATACGGTGCCACGGGTCGGAGTGTCCAGGCCAGCGAGGATGGACAACAAGGTACTTTTTCCCGAGCCCGAGGCCCCGACAATGGCCACAGTCTCCCTTGGCGACAGCGTGAAGTGGATATCGCGCAAAATGTCGAGTGTCCCGGTCGAATCGGTCACCGACTTGTAGACATGTTCGACCGCAATGATTGGCTCGGCGCTTGTGTTGGGCATGAAAGGTGAGGGTTTTGAATCGAAGACACTGTATCGTGACGGCCGTCGCAGTCAGCGCGATGGGGTATTGTGCCGCCGTTGGCGCCGCGCAATCGATAGTGGCCGCGCAGTCTGTTTCGGCGGGCAAAGGCAAGACAACAGGATCTCCCCAGACCATTCTCGTGGTCGGTGACTCGCTCAGCGCAGAATACGGACTACGCCGGGGTACCGGCTGGGTCGCATTGCTGGAGGCCCGGTTGCGGGCCGAAGGGGTGTCAGCGCAGGTGGTCAACGCCAGCATCAGCGGGGACACCACGTCCGGCGGACGCAGCCGTTTGCCAGCCCTGCTGAAGCAGTACAAACCCAGCCATGTGGTGATCGAACTCGGCGGCAACGATGCATTGCGCGGATTACCACTGAAGATGACGCAGGACAACCTGAGCCAGATGACCCGTCTGGCACAACAATCGGGCGCCAAGGTATTGTTGATCGGCATGCAGGTGCCGCCAAACTACGGCGCTGACTATGCCAGCCGGTTCGCAGACCTGTTTGCGCAGGTGGCGCGCGCCAACGACGCCGGATGGGTGCCCTTTCTGCTCAAGGGCGTAGCCGATGGTGACGATCCCTTGCGCCTGTTCCAGAGCGACCGGATCCATCCGAACGAACAGGCACAGCCGCAGTTGCTGGCCAACGTCTGGCCCGCGTTGCGAAAGCAGCTGAAGTGACCCGCCACCGGGCGGCTGCCAAGGCTCATAGCACCGCAGCGCGTTGCGCAGAGGTAACCTTATGAGTCTCACTCCGGTGGACGCAGTTGCGCTGCTTGGTCAGTTCGACAGCTTCGACAGCGTCATCGACGCCCGCAGTGAAGGCGAATATGCGCTGGACCACCTGCCGGGTGCCGTGAATTGGCCGACGTTGGACGATGCGCAGCGCCAAACGGTTGGCACAGTCTACAAGCAGGTCAATGCCTTCGAGGCACGCAAGATGGGGGCTGCCATCGCCGCGCGCAATATTGCGGCCCACATCGAACAACGGGTCATTGATCGACCCAGAAGCTGGCGCCCGCTGGTGTACTGCTGGCGCGGCGGCCAGCGCAGTGGCTCCTTGGCGCTGGTGCTCGATCAGATCGGGTTTCGCGTGCATATTGTCCAGGGCGGATACAAGGCATTTCGCGCCGCCATACTTGACGACACCGAACGGCTGGCCGGCTTGTTCGACTACCGGGTCGTGTGTGGAACCACCGGTTCAGGCAAAACCCGGCTGTTGCACGCACTGACCCGCGCTGGCGCCCAGGTGCTGGATCTCGAAGGACTGGCCCAGCACCGCAGTTCTGTGCTCGGTGCGATACCCGGCGTGCCGCAGCCGTCGCAAAAGGCTTTTGACACCCGCATCTGGGATGCGCTGCGCCGATTTGATCCGGCCAGACCGGTGTTCCTGGAGAGTGAAAGTCGCAAAGTCGGCAATGTCGCGGTGCCGGAGCCGCTGATGGCAGAAATGCGCGAGCGCGGCGAGTGCCTCAATCTGGTTCTGCCCGATGACGAACGGGTCGCGCTGCTGATGGAAGATTATGTGTTTTTCGTGCGCGACACCGAGGCATTCTGTTCCCGGCTCGACGCGCTGACCGAAATCCGGGGTAAGGCTGTGGTGCAGGCCTGGAAGTCGGCGGTACGTGCCGGGGATCTACCCGGCGTCGTACAAGAGTTGTTGACCACCCACTACGACCCGGTCTACCAACAGTCGATGCATCGCAACTTCAACCACTTCAGCGGTGCCGTCACGTTGGCACCGGCGGATCGCAGCGCGGCTGCCATGGATGTGGTGGCAGCGGCACTGGAAACGGAACCCTGCTCAAACGGCGTCGCACATAGCCGCTGAGCGCAGTCAGGAGCGAATCAGGATGGTGTTGACGCTGCTGGTCCGCGGTCGTGCGGTGTGAGTGTCGGACCGGCATCACTGCGGGAATCAGAATCGCCCGGCCCACCTTGCTTGCGCTGGGCCTTCTCCCGAAGTTTATCTTCCTTCTTGCGTTTCTTCGCAAGTTCCTTTTGCCGCTTTTCGTAACCGTAGTTGGGTGTTGCCAATTTGACCTTTCAGTTGGAAGCCCGACTTTAACAGTTCACACTGCGACGGGCAAAGTCGCGCCAGCACACGATGTGGGGTGATGCTCAGACCACCGAGGTTGGCGGTGATGTGGATGGCGACTCGTCGGGCATCCAGGCGACCGCGCCGCGGTAGGCATGCCAACTCGCATGACCCAACCAGGGTCCGACCAGCACCAGCCCCAGTCCCCAGGGCAACAAGGCCAAAGCGACCAACACCGTGATCAGCGCGCCCCAAAACACCATCACGCCCGGATTGGCAAAAACGACTTGTATGCTGGTGATGGCCGCCGTGATGGCATCGGTGTCACGATCGAGGATCATCGGGATCGAGACCACCGCAATCGCATAGACCAAAGCGGCAAATGCCCCGCCCACGGTCAGGTAGACGGCGATGAAGTCCCAGTTTTGCGGATTGAATACCGCGTTGACCACACCGGTGGTCGATGGCATGCCGGTGTTGAAGAAAACCGCAAAGACCACCAGCGACGCGCGGCCCCAGACCAGTTCGAGCACGATCAGCACGAGCACCAACAAACCGATGCTGCGCAAGCGGGCATCCCAGCAGGTCAAAGACGATGCCAGATCAGGTGCCAGGCCGGCTTCGCGGCGGCGGCTGACTTCGTACAGGCCCATGGCCAAGAACGGGCCTACCAGCAGGCAACCCGATGCGATGGACATGACATATTCCGGCTTGCTGCGAAACACCAGCGCCAGCACGACCGCCATCGACCAGAAACACAGGCCAAAAAACAGCGAAATGCCGAGATGGGCGCGCATGTCCTGCCATCCGAGTGCGAGCCAGTGCCATGGTGCTCCCATGGCCAACGCCGTAATCTCCATCTGGGGACCTTCGGCAGGAGGCAGGAAATACGGCGCCGGCGACGTGGTTTCCAAAGGATCCGGCAATTCACCGGTTGCCATGACAACCGTCTTTCAACGCAGGGCGTGTTGCAAGGCGTGTTGCAGGTCCGCCTGCAGGTCGCCGACCTCTTCCAGGCCGATGCAAAACCGTACGACGGTGCCTCGGCGCAAGTGCGCCGGCCATTGTGTGCGCATATCGGACAAGGTATAGGGCACCACCAGGCTGGTCGGCCCGGCCCAGCTGTATCCCAGCTTGAACAGACTTAATGCGTCACAGAAGGCGTCGACTGCATCCTGACCATACTGTTCGGCGACAACTACGCTGAAAATGGCAGCCGCGCTGCCCGGTGCCGGGTCACACAATGCACGCCAGTGCGCGTGACCGGGCGATTCGGCCAAGGCGGGGTGCAACACCTGGGCAAACTGCGGTTGCTTGAGCGCCCAATTCGCAAGTACCCGCGTGCTGGCGTCCTGCGCACGGTAACGCAGCATGATGGTTGGTAGCCCGCGCAACACCAGTTCGGCGTCGTTGGCGCCGATCGCCAGGCCCAGCCGCATGTGGGTCATTTTCAGGCGCATGGCGAGTTCAGGATCGCGGGTGACGATACTGCCCATCAATACGTCACCCCCACCGCTGGGGTACTTGGTCAACGCGTGGACCGTCAGGTCGACCGCAAGAGCAGGCTCTGTCCCAGGAACCAGGTCGAACGCACGGAACGCAATGCCGGCGCCCCAGGTGTTGTCCAGCGCGGCAATCACGGACCGTTCCCGGCAGATGCGCACCATCGCCAGCAAATCGGGAAACTCCAGCGTGACCGAACCGGCAGCCTCCAGCCAGACCAGTTTCGTGGCCGGCCCGATCTTGGCGGCCAGATCGGCGGGATTCATCGGATCATAGAAGCGGTAGGTAATGCCCCAGGTCTGCAATTCGCCGTTCGCCACGGCCTTGGTCGGTCCGTACACGTTGTCGGGTATCAGAACCTCGTCGCCGCTGCGCAGCAGCGAGATGCAGACGGTGGCGATCGCCGCCAGGCCGCTGGGCACCAGCAGGCAATGCAGACCCCCTTCGAGGGTGGCGAGTCGTTCCTCCAGCTGGTAGGTGGTCGGCGTGCCATGCAATCCATAGGTGTAGCCGGTCTTGTCTGTCCATTCGGTGCTGCGCATGGCCGCGACGTTGGGGAAAAACACCGTCGACGCCTTGTGCACGGGCGGCTGGGCGCCGGCAAAACTGCCCGGCGGCTGGTACGGATGGTGAATCAGGCCGGTGGCGCTGACCTTGGTATCTGCTGTCATGTGTCAGACACTCCACTTCGCGATGAGCTGGTTTGGACGCATGGCGTCGTATCCCTCGAACGGTTGGTGGATCCAGGGATTGCTGGGCAGGAATTCGATCGAGTAGTCGGCCTTGAACGCCGACAGACCCTTGGTCCAGATCACGGCGCTTCGCAATTCGGTGATCGGCTTGTAGTTGGTGCGTAATTGGGCGATCACGGCCGCCAGCGTCTTGCCGGTATCGGCCAGGTCGTCGACCAGCAACACCTTGCCGGCAATCTCGCCCTGAGGTGTCGTGATGTAGTGCGCAATGTCGAGTGTGCCCTGCTGGGTGCCGGCTTCGGCGCGGTAGGAACTGGTGGACATGATGGCCAGCGGCTTGTCAAAGATGCGCGACAGGATGTCGCCTGGACGCATGCCGCCTCGCGCCAGGCACAGGATGGTATCGAACTGCCAGCCGGACTGGTGGATCCGGATCGCGAGTTTCTCGATCAGGTTGTGGTATTCGTCGTAACTGACGTACAGGTGTTTGCCGTCTTCTGTCAACATGCTGTGTCCTTGCGGGCCGATGATTGCTGCTATGGGAGTGGTTGGCTCTATTCGGCCAGGAACGGGTGGCGCATCATGATAGTTTGGTCACGATCCGGGCCGGTCGACACCATGTGGATCGGCACACCGGTGACCTGCTCGATACGCTGCAGGTACAGCCGGGCAGCTATCGGCAATGCCTCGTAGCGGGTGACGCCCACGGTACTGTCGCTCCAACCTTGCATCACCTCGTAGATCGGCTTGCACCGCGCGATGTCATCAGCGCCAATGGGCAGGATGTCGATCGTCTCGCCGTCGAGTTCGTAACCAATGCACAGGTTCAGTGTCGGCAGGCCATCGAGCACGTCCAGCTTGGTCACGCACAGGCCCGACAGGCCGTTGACCTGCGCCGAGCGCTTGAGCAAGGCGGCGTCGAACCAGCCGCAGCGGCGTGCCCGCCCGGTGGTGACGCCTTTCTCGGCGCCCACAATGCTCATGTGGTAACCCGGTGTACCCGGTGTTTCCCAATCGAGCTCGGTCGGGAACGGTCCGCCACCCACACGCGTGCAATAGGCCTTGGTGATGCCCAGCACGTAGTGCAGCATGCCCGGTCCGACACCCGAACCGGCGGCTGCATTGCCAGCCACGCAGTTGCTGGAAGTCACATAGGGATAGGTGCCGTGGTCGACGTCGAGCAACGTGCCTTGCGCGCCTTCGAACAGCAGGTTGGCGCCGTGGGCATGCGCCTCGTTGAGCTCGCGGGACACGTCGGCCATCATCGGGCGCAGCAGTTCGGCATGACGCATCGCCTCGTCGAACACCGGCTGAAACTGCACCTGGCCATCGGCCATGTAACGCGCCAACGGACCATCGAAGGTGAAAGCGGCCGAACCCAGGAAACTGGTCAGCACGTGATTGTGAAACGCCAGCAATTCGCGCAGCTTGGTTGCAAAACTCTCGGGGTGCTTCAGATCCTGCACACGTAATGCACGGCGTGCGACCTTGTCCTCGTAGGCCGGGCCGATGCCGCGACCGGTGGTTCCGATCCGGACACTATGCTCACGCGCCGCCTCGCGTGCCACGTCGAGCGCAACGTGGACCGGCAGGATCAGCGGACAGGCTTCGCTGATGCGCAGGCGGGATCGCACTTCGACGCCGGCGCGCTCCAATCCTTCGATCTCCTCGAACAACTTCGCTGCCGACAGCACCACGCCATTGCCGATGTAACACCGAACCCCTTCGCGCATGATGCCGCTCGGGATAAGGTGCAGCGCCGTCGTTACGCCGTTGATGACCAGCGTGTGGCCGGCATTGTGCCCGCCTTGGAAACGCACCACACCCTGCGCGCTCTCGGTGAGCCAATCGACCAGCTTGCCTTTGCCCTCGTCACCCCATTGCGTTCCGACGACGACGACATTGCGCCCATTGCTTGCATTCATGTTCAACAATCCGCTTCAAATTGCCTGCACCACCCATTGCCCCGCAACCTGCAGCAGTTCGCGATCACACTGGAACTCATCAACCTGGCTTTCGTGTCCAGGCAATACACAGACCACCGTCTCGCCCTGAGCGCGCAACGCGGCGATTGCCTTGCGCACATCGTCCGACTCACTCCACGGGGCACAGATTGCTGTATGCAAAGGCCGAGGCGGGACGGCGGCCACAAGGGCCTTGACATCCAGGCTGAACCCCACGGCCGGACGGTTGCGACCGAAAGCGGCGCCGACGGCGTCATAACGCCCACCCCGCGCCACGGCATCGACGGCGGCCTGCGAGAAGATCGAAAAACGCGCACCGTTGTAGTACGCATAACCACGCAGATCGGCCAGGTCGATACTCACCGACACGTGCTGCAGTTGCCGCACCAGCCAATCCAGGTTGTCCAGCGCCACCGTGATGCCGGGTTTGGCCGGCAGCAGCGCGCGGGCACGCGCGATCACACTGGCGTCGCCATACAGGTCCACCAAAGCGCGCAATGCCGCGCGCGAGGACGCATCGAATGCTCGTGTCACGGTGGCCAAGGACGCAGCATCCTTCGACGCCAAAGCCTGGTGGATGTCCTCGACCTGGGCCGGCGTGGCCGTCACATCGGCGAGCAGCGCATCGACGATGCGCACATCGGCCAGGTCGACGATCAGGTCGGGAACCTGCGCCGCGTGCAGGCAGTCCAGCGCCAGCAACAGGATTTCGAGATCGGCTTCGAGCCCACTGTGGCCATAGATCTCCACGCCGAACTGCAGCGGTTCGCGGGTTGCATGCGGTTTATCGGGGCGGGTGTGCAATACCGGTCCGCAATAACACAAGCGGGTGACACCGGAGCGGTTGAGCAGGTGCGCATCGATACGCGCAACCTGCGGAGTGCAATCGGCACGCAGGCCGAGCATGCGTCCGGACAGTTGATCGACCAGCTTGAAGGTCTGGAGATTGAGCGCCTTGCCGGTTCCGGTAAGCAAGGATTCGATGTGCTCGAGCATCGGCGGCATGACCAGCTCATAGCCATAGCGGCGTGCGGTGTCCAGCAGGTCCCGACGCAACTCCTCGATATGGCGCGCCTCGGATGGCAGGACATCAGCGATGTGATCCGGCAGGACCCAGGCAGACATGATTTTTTGGGGGCTGGTAAAACAGCGATTCTACCGGCTGCGAACCCGGACTCTTTCAGGCCAGCAGCCAGATCAGGATCAGTCCGACCAGGATGCTGCAAAGCCCGAAAAAGCGGATCTGCCCATCGCGCAGTTGCACCATCTGCAGGAACATGCGTTTCCAGTGCACCGGCGAGAGGAACGGAAACAGGCCCTCGATGACCAGCACCAGCGCCAGTGCCAGCCAGAAGACGTTGCCCGCGTCCAAGCTTATTTCTTCGCTTCAGGCGCCGTTGCCGTCGTTCCGAGCATCGAATTGAAGAACTCCGAGGAATTCGGGTCCAGCACCATCACGTCACCCTTCTTGCTGAAGCTCGCCTTGTAAGCGTCCAGGCTGCGATAGAACCGCGCGAACTGCGGATCGCGGTTGAACGCTTCCGCATAGACACGCGCGGCTTCCCCGTCACCCTCGCCCTTGATCTTCTGCGCGTCGCGGTACGCATTGGCAACCGTCACTTCGCGCTGACGATCGGCGTCGGCACGGATCTTCTCGCCTTCGGCGGCGCCGGTCGCACGCAACTCATTGGCGACCCGTTCGCGTTCGGCCTGCATGCGCCGATAAACCGACTCGGTGATGGTGTTGACATAGTCGGCCCGCGTGATACGCACGTCGACGATCTGGATACCCCAGGGTTTGACACCGCCCACCTTCTCGACGACCGCTTTCTGCACGTCGGTCATGATCTGGTCGCGCTTGAGCGAGAGCAGTTCCTTGACAGTGCGTTTGTTGACCTCTTCCTGGAACGCGTCGCGTACCACCCGGTTGAGCTGGTTGGCGCCAGCGGACTCGTCCAGGCCGACGTTGCGAATGTATTCGCCCGGATCGGTGATGCGCCAGCGCACGTACCAGTCGATCACCACGCGCTGCTTCTCGGCGGTCAGCATCGGTTCGGTGTCGGGACTGTCGAGCGTCAGCAGACGCTTGTCTATGTACGTGACGTTCTGGAACGGCGGCGGCAGCTTGAAATTCAGACCCGGCTTGATGATGACTTCCTTGATCTGACCGAGGGCATACAAGATACCGAACTGCCGCTGGTCGACCACGAACAACATGGAGCTGGCGATGACCAGCACCACGAGTATGCTGGAGAATATGAAACCTATCCTGTTCATGATCGTGTCCTAGCGGGTTTCGCGCTCACGCGAGCGTGCTGCATCCCGCGAACGGGAATCGGCGGAGTTCGTGCTGGCGGGCGTACTGGAGTTCGCCGGAGGCGTCGTCGTTCCTGCGCCAGATGGATCGCCGGTGGGAGCCTGCGTCTGTTGCATGAGCTTGTCCAGTGGCAGATACAACAGGTTCGAGCCCTTGCTCGAGTCCACCAGAACCTTTGTGACGTTGGAGTAAATTTCCTGCATCGTATCGAGGTACATGCGATCGTGCGTGACCTTTGGTGCCTTCTGATATTCGGTCAGCACCGATTTGAAGCGTTGCGCATCACCTTGTGCCTGCGCGACGATACGCGCCTTGTACGCATCCGACTCTTCCTTCAGCCGCGAGGCCGAACCGATGGCGCGCGGAATCACGTTGTTCGCATAAGCCTGGGCCTCGTTCTTTGCGCGCTCGCGTTCCTGGCCGGCCTTGATCACGTCGTCGAACGCTGCCTGCACCTGCTCCGGTGGTCGCACGCCGCCTTGCTGCAGGTTGATGTTGACTACCTCGATGCCGACCTTGTAACGATCCAGGATGCTCTGCATGATGTCGCGTACCCGTGGCGCGATCTGGTCACGCTCTTCGGCCAATGCGGCGTCCATGGTCATCTTGCCCACGACTTCGCGCACCGCGGTTTCAGCAACCCGCGCGACTGCGTCCGTGGGAGCCTTGCTCTCGAACAGGAACGCCCGCGCGTCGCTGAGTCGGTACTGCACCGCGAACTTGATTTCGACGATGTTTTCGTCTGCGGTCAGCATCGCCGAGTCCCGCAAGCCGGTGATCTTGACGAGTGTGTCACTGCCCACATCGACCGAGCGGAGCTGGGTCACGAACACAAGCTCGTGGCGCTGGATCGGATACGGCAAACGCCAGTTGAATCCGGCGCCAACCGTGCTCTTGTATTTGCCAAACTGGGTTATCACTGCCTGCTGACCCTCTTGGACGATGAAGAATCCAGTCCCGAGCCAGATCAGCACCACCACCGCCGCGATCAGCCCAGCGCCGATGCCGGCACTCTTCATGTCCGGTTGAAACCCCCCGCCGCCCGTACCGCCGCCATTGCCAGAGCGCCCGCCTCGGTTGCCACTGCGTCCGCCACCGAACAGGCCGCTGAGCTTGCGGTTGAAGTCACGCCACAACTCGTCCAGATCCGGCGGACCCTGTTGCGGGCCCTGGCCACGGGAGCGGCCATTGCTGGGTGGGGGCGGTAGTTCGGGCGGGTCGTCGCGCACAGGGTCGTCGGGCTTGCCATCTTCGCCGGCCTTGTCGTCACCCCGACCCCAACGCGAGTCGTTCAGGTTGAACATGCCGCGCATGCGTTGGCCCAGCTGTGACCAGCTGGACGCGGGTAAATACGCTTTCATCTGAAATTCTCTTTTTTTGTCAACGTTCGATTGTGCCCAATTGCACAACAGCCTCCGCGTCACCATGGAAATTGTCGCTCGCCGGTGCGGCTGCCCCATCACGACGGGACAGTTGCCCCAGTAGTTCGCGCAATACCGGCATGCCCTCGCCAGTGCGCGCGCTGACGAAAACCCGGTCGGTCAGGTTGCCGCCGAAGGTGATCTGGTCCTGCATCTGCAGCGGCCTGCGCTCGGAATCCATCGCGTCGAGTTTGTTGAACACCAGGATTTGCCGGATGTCCCCAGCGCCGATCTCACGCAGCACCCGCTCAACCTCGTCCATCTGTTCGAGATGGTTCGGGTTGGATGCGTCCACCACATGCAGCAACACGTCGGCATCGACTGCCTCCTGCAACGTCGCCTCGAACGCGTCAATCAGGCCGTGTGGCAGGTTGCGGATGAAACCCACGGTGTCTGACAGGGACACCGTACGCGCAGCGTCACCCAGGTAGAGATGGCGGGTTGTGGTATCGAGCGTGGCAAACAGTTGATCGGCGGCATAAGCGCGTGCATTTACCAGGCTGTTGAACAGACTGGTCTTGCCGGCGTTGGTGTACCCGACCAGCGAGATTGCAAAAGTGCCCTGCCGCTGGCGCTGGCGGCGCTGCGTCTCGCGCTGGCGCTTGACCTTGCGCAGCCGCTCCTTGGTGCGTTTGATGCTCTCACCGATCATGCGGCGGTCGAGTTCGATCTGGGCTTCACCCGGGCCACCTCGGGTACCGATACCGCCGCGCTGGCGCTCCAGGTGTGACCACCGGCGCACCAGGCGGGTGCTGAGGTACTGCAGGCGCGCCAACTCGACCTGCAGTTTGCCTTCATGGCTACGCGCGCGTTGCGCGAAAATCTCGAGGATCAGCATCGTCCGGTCGTTCACCGGCATGTCCAGGTAACGCTCGAGATTGCGCTGTTGCGCCGGGCTCAGGCTCTGATCGAACACGATTTCGTCCGCGCCCAATTCCTGGGCCATCTGCTTGATCTCGTCGGCCTTGCCGCTACCCAGGAACAGTGCCGCGTCAGGAGCTCGACGTTTACAGGTGACACGCGCCACCGGAGCCAGGCCCGCTGTGATCGCCAGCTGGCCCAGTTCTTCCAATGCGGCGTCGAAATACGGCAGCCCCAGATCGACGCCAACCAGGATCGTGGCTGCGCCAGAGGTTTCAGTGTGTGTAGTCAAATCGCGCGACAACGGGACGGACGATCAGGTTGCGGCCATCTCCCGTGCCGGTATCGAGGTTGGCTCAAGCGGCCGCTGGCGGTTCACCGCCCTCGGAAGTGGAGAAATTCACCGCACGTCCCGGCACGATGGTGGAGATCGCGTGTTTGTAGACCATCTGCGTCACGGTATTGCGCAACAGGACAACATACTGGTCGAACGATTCGATCTGGCCCTGCAGCTTGATGCCGTTGACGAGGTAAATGGATACCGGGATATGCTCGCGGCGCAGCGCATTCAAAAACGGATCCTGCAATAGTTGACCTTTGTTGCTCACGATATTCTCCGTGTTCAAGACATGAAATAAAGGGGCGACGATACCACAGCGTGCCCGGCGCAATCGCATACAGGCACGAAAAGCCCCAATTGTCAACGCCTGCGCTGGCGACTGTTCAGTCCTTGCCTTTTTCGGCGTAAGGGTTGTGTGATGTCTTCAGATCGATCCGCAGCGGCGTTCCGGTCAGATTGAATTCCTTTCGAAACCGCCCTTCCAGAAATCGTTTGTACGCATCGGTCACATGCTCGAGCGAGTTGCCGTGGATGACGATCACCGGCGGGTTCATGCCGCCCTGGTGCGCATAACGCAACTTGGGCCGAAACATGCCGCCGCGTTTCGGACTCTGGAACTGCACCGCTTCGAGCAACAGGCGCGTCAGGATCGGCGTCGACATCTTGCAATTGGCCGCCTTGTGCGCCTGGGCAATCGAGCTCCACAACGGGCCCAGGCCCTGGCGCTTGTGCGCTGAAATCAGATGCAATGCGGCAAACTTGAGAAACGGCAAGCGGGTCTCGACCGAGCGTTTGACCAGTTCGCGTTGGTAGTCATCCACCGCATCCCATTTGTTGATGGCCAACACAACCGCCCGTCCCGTCTCCAGGATGTAGCCGGCGATGTGCGCGTCCTGATCAGTGACGCCCTGGGTTGCATCGATGAGCAGCAACACCACATTGGCCGATTCAATCGCTTGCAGTGTCTTGACGACGGAAAACTTCTCGATCGCCTCGAACACCTTGCCACGCCGTCGCAATCCCGCGGTATCAATCAATTCGAAGCGCTGGCCATGGCGTTCGAACGGAACCGTGATCGCATCGCGCGTTGTGCCAGGCTGGTCGAACGCGACCAGGCGCTCCTCACCCAGCCAGGTATTGATCAGGGTGGATTTGCCGACATTGGGTCGCCCTGCCACTGCAAGCTTGATCGCGGTGGCGTCATTGTCCTGTTTGGCCTCTTCCTCCTGCAAGGCCAGGTAAGGCGCAAGCACCAGGTCGAGCACCGGACGCAAGCCCTGGCCATGTGAGGCCGAGACGGGATGTACCTCACCCAGGCCGAGTTCAAAAAACTCCACCAGTCGCGTCCCGTCTGTCATGCCTTCGGCCTTGTTGGCCACCAGCACACAGGTCTTGCCCAGCTTGCGCAGAAAGACCGCAATATCGTGGTCCTGGGCCGACAGACCGTCCCGGGCGTCGACGACGAACAGGACCACATCCGCCTCGGCCACCGCCTGGCGGGTCTGTTTGCCCATTTCACGCACCACACCATCGGCGGCATCCGGTTCGAAACCGCCGGTGTCGATGACGATGAACTCGACCTTGCGATGATGGCCATTGCCATAGTGGCGATCGCGTGTCAGGCCCGCGAAGTCGGCTACGATCGCGTCACGGCTGCGGGTGAGCCGGTTGAACAGCGTCGACTTGCCGACGTTCGGTCGGCCAACCAGAGCCAGTACGGGTTTCATGCTGCAACCGCCGCGCGATGCACTGCGCTCAATCCGGCCGGAAACCGAATACGCCACCGTTTTGCGTGACCACCACCACCGTGTTGCCCGCCACTACGGGTGCGGCCACGATCGGCGAGCCGTCGGTGGACATGCGGGTCAACAAGCTGCCGTCCTGGCGCGACAGGAAATGCACCAGCCCGGTTGCATCACCCACGGCCACTGAACGGCCAATCGCCAGAGGCGCCGTCAGGCCACGGTATTTCAGGCGACCCGACGTCCAGACAGGTTCACCGTTGGCGCGACGCAAGGCGATCACCGTGTCATTGCTCTCGGTGCCGAACACCAGTTCGCTGTCGCCGTGGATGCCGTCTGCACCCGCGGCCGGTCGGGACCACAACAGCTTGCCATTGGTCGTGTCGACGCAACCAATGGCGGCCTGGAAAGCCCGCGCGCACACCACATTGCCATCGCGGCTGACGCGCCCGACCAGATCGACCAGCCGTTCGACATCGTTGGTACCGCGGGCGGTAGCAATCGGCGCCTCCCACCGCAACGTGCCTGTCAACGGATTGATGCCGACCAGACGGCCCGAAATGCCGACGACCAGCGTGTCACCCACAGCCAGCATCACGCTGGACTGGCGCAAGGCCAGCGGGAAGTCGCCCTGGCGCGCATAGGTCCACAAACGACGGCCGGAGCGCGCGTCGTAGGCGCTGACAACCCGGTCGGCAGTCATAACGAACACCCGCTCGCCTGCAACCAGGGGGGCGGTAAAACTCAATGCATGCAGCTTCTCGCGCCAGATTTCACGACCACGCTCGAGCGTGACCAGGTCGTTGCCGCGGGTGATGACGGCGGCATAACGCCCATCGCTGCCGACACCTCCGCCAATTTCACCACCCACCGTGGAACGCCACTGATCGGCGCCAGAGGCTGCATCGATCGCGGCGACGCTGCCGTCGGAGCCCGCCAGCGTGACCGTCGTGCCAACGACCGCAACTTCGAGCGGAAATTGCACCGCACCAATCCGCGCGCTCCATGCCAATCGCACGTTGATCAGCGCCGCATTCGGGCTGAGTGCCGTCGGCTGTGGTTTTTCCGGCCCACCAGCACATGCGGCCAGCAGCAGGACCAGAACCAGCATGGCCAGGCGCTGGCCGAACCGAACACCCCCATAGCCGGATAACGCGCGCATCATTTCTTACCCTCCGCCATCGCCACCGGAACTGCCGGGGGGCGCGGATCCGCACCCAGTGCGGTAAGTTTGATTTCGACCAACCGCCGGTATTCGGTGCGATCGCCGAAACCCTTGTAGGCCTTTTCATATTCCGCCCGCGCCTGCGTCGGCTTGTTCTGCAACATCAGCAGATCGCCCTTGCGATCGGCCACCAGCGGCGCAAAGGCAGCCGGAAAGTCGCCGTCGAGTCGGGACATCGCTGCCGGGTAGTCCTTGGCTTGTGCCAATACCGCCGCCAGTCGCAGCCGTGCGATCGCCTGGTACGCCGGGTCGGATGCCTTGTCTGCGACCCAGGTCAATGCTGCCTTGGACTGGTCAGCCTTGCCGGCTTCATCCAGCACCTTGGCCGTCAAAAGGCCTGCCTGCAGGGCAAACGTGGTGCCGCCGAACTTGTCCTTCATGTCGGTGAACGCACGCTGCACCTTGTCCGGATCACCTTGTGCGGTCAGGCGTTCGAGTTCGTCGTACAAGGCGGACGCCTGCCCGGACTGGTTGCGCTGCCAGTAGTGGTATCCGTTCCATCCAGCGTACGCGGCCATGATGGCGATCAACACCCAGGTGATCAGGTTGCCATACTGCTTCCAGAAATGCTTGAGCTGGTCAAGTTGTTCTTGTTCTTCGAGGTCGAGTTGTTGTGCCATAACGTGTCTTGAGTCAGGTGGGCGATTGTAGGGTTGCAGCCCAGTGGGCCACGCCGTCCAGCGGCTGCAGCAGCTGGACACCAGTGCCGTCGCGCAAGGACTTCACGATCACCTGTCCTTGTTCGGCCTCCTGTTGCCCGAATACCACGGCAAATCGGGCGCCACTGCTGTCAGCGCGCTTGAACTGCGACTTCATGCTGGCCGCGCCAGCCTGCGCGCCGGCATGCATCTGCACCCGAACACCGGCACGCCGCAAAGCGTGCACGGTCTGAAAAGCCAGCGCCAGATATGCAGGGTCAGGGATCACCGCATAAACGTCGGGCACCGAAGCCGGGGCTGCCAATCCGCGGACACGGAGCAATTCGAGCACGCGCTCGATGCCCATGCCCCAACCCACGGCCGGTGTCGGTTTGCCACCGAGCACCTCAAACAGGCCGTCGTAACGCCCGCCACCACACAAGGTTCCCTGGGCGCCGAGTTCGTCCGTTATGAACTCGAACACGGTATGGCTGTAATAGTCCAGGCCACGCACCGCGCGCGGGTTGATGCTCCAGGGCACGCCACAGGCCGTCAGCAAGGTCTGGACCGTCTCGAAATGCTTCAGCGACGCTTCGCCCAGAAACGTCAGTAACTCCGGCGCCTGCAAGACCATGTCGTGCATCGCAGGGTTCTTGGTGTCCAGGATACGCAATGGATTGGTGTGCAGGCGGCGCTGCGCATCGGTGTCAAGCAGCGCGGCATGGCGCTTGAAATGGGCGATCAGCGCAACCCTGTGCTGCTGGCGCTCGGCCGGCAAGCCCAGGCTGTTGAGTTCGACCCGCACGCCGGGCAGACCCAGGCGCTCAAGCAGGTGCGAGGCGAGCACGATCAGTTCCGCATCGACGTCGGCACCGGCAAATCCGAGCGCTTCGGCGCCCACCTGGTAAAACTGCCGGTAACGGCCGCGCTGGGGACGTTCGTGGCGAAACATCGGACCGACGTAATACAGCCGCTTGCCGCCGTCGTAGGTCAGGTTGTGTTCGATTGCCGCGCGCACGACGCCGGGGGTATTTTCCGGACGCAACGTGAGCTGTTCACCATTGAGCCGGTCCTCGAAGGAGTACATCTCCTTCTCGACGATGTCGGTGGTTTCCCCGGTACCTTTGACGAACAGTTGCGTGTGTTCGACGATCGGCGTGCGGATGACGCCGTAAGCATAACTGCCCATCACCTCGCGCACATGCTGCTCGAACCACTCCCATTGCGCCGACTCGGGTGGAAAGATGTCGTTCATGCCCTTGACCGCTGAAAGCCTGCGCGGCGGGCTGCGTGTTTCTGATGGCGCGGAGGCGGACATGTTCAACTCTGTTTGGGCCCGGCGCCAGGCTGGCCAAATCGCTTTTCGACGTAGGTCTCGACCACTGCCTGGAAATCGCGCGCTATCGCACCGCCACGCAGCGTCATGCGTTTTTCGCCGTCGATGAAGACTGGCGCCACCGGCGCCTCGCCAGTACCGGGCAGGCTGATACCGATGTCGGCGTGTTTGCTTTCGCCGGGGCCGTTGACGATGCAACCCATCACGGCCACTTTCATGGTTTCAACACCAGGGTATTTTTCACGCCAGAGCGGCATCTGGGCACGCAGGAAGTCGTCAATCTGCTGCGTCAATTCCTGGAACACGGTGCTGGTCGTACGGCCGCATCCCGGGCACGCGGTGACGCTGGGCACGAATGCGCGCACGCCCAGCGCCTGCAGAATCGAGGATGCGACCAGCACTTCCTGGGTTCGTGCTTCCCTGGGCGCCGGCGTCAGCGAGACACGGATCGTGTCGCCGATACCCTCCTGCAACAAGATGCCCAGCGCGACACTGGAGGCAACAATACCTTTGGCGCCCATGCCGGCCTCGGTCAGCCCGAGGTGCAAGGCATAGTCGCAGCGTTGCGCCAGAGCCCGGTATACGGCAATCAGGTCCTGCACACCGCTGACCTTGCACGACAGAATGATCTGGTTCGCATCCAGCCCCATGTCGCGGGCAACGTCGGCTGAGCCCACGGCAGACTGGATCAGCGCTTCGTACATCACCGATTTGGCATCCCACGGCATCGATCGGGCCGCATTTTCGTCCATCAAACGGGCCTGCAAGTCCTGATCGAGGCTGCCCCAGTTGACGCCGATGCGTACCGGTTTGCTCCAGCGCATGGCCGCTTCGATCATCTGGCCGAACTGGCGGTCGCGCTTGTTGCCTCTGCCCACATTGCCGGGGTTGATCCGGTATTTGGACAATGCCTGCGCGCATTCCGGGAATTCGGTCAACAGCCGATGGCCGTTATAGTGAAAATCGCCGATCAACGGCACGTCGACGCCCATGCGATCGAGTTGTTCACGAATGAGCGCGACGGCTTGGGCCGCCGCCGGGGTGTTCACCGTGATCCGGACCATTTCCGAACCAGCCAAGGCCAGTTCCTTGATCTGGATCGCGGTCCCGATGGCGTCGGTCGTGTCGGTGTTGGTCATCGACTGCACCCGCACCGGTGCACCGCCCCCCACGGTCACTACACGATTGCCCCACACCACCCGTGCCTGGCGCGTCGTGTGGCGTGTCATCACGATCGGCTCGATGGCTATTTGTTGTTGCATCACTTGATCTGGAATCGGGCCACGTTGTTTTTGCTCACCGCGGCGAGATCGAACGGCTCGCCCCGCACAACGACGTCGATCGCATTGACCCGACCGATCACCACCGATAGCGGCAAGCTGCCCTGGACGCGCACCGTTTCTCCACCGGCCATTGTCTTGCTCACATGCACAACGCCGGCAGCATCTGTCACCTGCAACCAGGACGGTTCACGGGTTGTGAAGACTGCAATGGCCGGCGAGTCAGCAGCGCCCGGGGTCGCGTTGGCGCTGGCATTTGCCGCGTCCGATGCGGCTGGCTCCGGCGCAGCCAGCGCCTCACTGGCGGCTGCTGTCGATGCAGAAAGCATTGCCGCCGGCGCAGCATCCGTCGCGGCAGTGGTTACTGCGCCCGTCGCAACCTCCTCCACCGGCGCGGCGGGCGTGCTCACCACGGGGTCAGCAGTGGTGCCCGGTTGGGCATCCGCCAGCGTAGCGTCTCCGATGATGCGCCACGACGGAAGCATGCTGACGACGATGGCCCCAAGCAGCAGCAGCGCGGTGAGGTAAAGCACCCAGCGTGGCAAACCGCCAAAACCAGGCATGCGAAGACCGGCGCCGCGGTTGTCCAGGCGTATCGGTGTCTCCTGCGATCCGACTTGCAATGGAGCCGTATGTATCTGGGGCAGACGCGCGAGCACCGGCCCGGGATCGATTTTCAGCGTGCGACATACGGTGGCCGCCAGCGCCCGCGCAAAAACCGCGTCGGGCAACTGCTCCAGGTCGTCGGCCTCGAGCGCCTCCAGCTTCTTGACTGGCACTTTCAGCGAGACGGCCAGCGAGCCCACGTGCAACCCCACGGCTTCGCGCGCTTCGCGCAACAAGGTTCCGGCACTCTTGTCGAAAGCACCGCCCGGCGTGGATGGGTCCGGCGCGCCTGCCATCGGCTCATTCATCGAAGGCCCCCCGATCGTAGAGACCCGCCTCGCGAGATTGTCTGAAACGCTTGTGCAGCGGAACTGCGAGTTGCTCGACCGTTTCGCGGTTGCCCAGACGACGTTCAACCTTGATACCGAGCCACAAGGACTCGGCATTGGCCCATTCGCTGTTATTGAGCCGGCGGATGTAGAACTGGGCGTGTTGCAGGTCGCCTCGCTGGAACATCAACAAGGCCAGGTTGTATTCGGTGATCGGGTTGCCGGCATCGAGCTGGAACGACTGCAACAGACTCTCTTCAGCCTCGGACGGCTTGTTGGCACGCATCTGGCACAGACCCTGGATCATCAGCGTCTTGGCGCGATCACCATAGGCCGGAACTGCCAGCGCCTGGCTGAAAAACTGCATCGACTCGGCATGCCGGTCGGTCTGGCACATCAGCCAACCCAGGTTGTGCAACGTGTTCGCATCGCCCGGCTTGAGGGCCAGGGCACGCTGGAAACTCGACTCCGCCAGCGGATAGTCCTTCAGACGCATGTAAACCAACCCGCGCAGGTTGTAGGCCTCAGCATAGTTGGGATCGGTCGCCAGCGCCATCTTGAGTTCGTCCAGCGCAACCGTCGTTTGCCCCTGCTCGAAATAGCCCACAGCCAGTTCCAGCCGCAGGCGTGCACGGGTACGCGTCTCCGGCTCATCCGATGCGGTGACCAGATCGCGTTGCACCGCCTTCTCGCCCGCCGCACCTGGCGCTGCGCAGGATACCAATTGCAGACAGGTCACCAGCAGGGCAAGCCCTGCGATTCCCCGCAACATGCCTGTTCCGCGTCGGTCATTGATCGCCATCCTTCAGCCTTCCTTGTTGTCATTGGCAAGTGCGGACACTGGCCGCAGCATGATCGTGCGTTGCCGCGCGATACGGTCGGCCACGCCGGTTCGATCGCGTACGTCACCGGCCAGAGGCCGCAGCAATATCGTCGCCACGCGTCTTGCGGACCGTGGTCACCAGAGCAGCGTCGGTCAGAACGCGGGCAAACGCTGCAATACGCGACGGTGCAGAACCCTTCAGGCCCGAGGCCGGAAACGGATTGAAGGGTATCAGGTTGAACTTGCACCAGTTCGCACGGGGACAAGCGGCTTGTACCAGCGCCACAAGTTGATGGGCCTGCTCGGGCGCATCGTTCACACCATCGATCATGCAGTATTCAAAGGTAATGAAATCGCGTGGTGCGTGCGCCAGGTAGGTCACGCAGGTCTGCAGCAATTCGTGCAACGGGTATTTCCGATTGAGCGGCACCAGATAGTCGCGCAAGGCATCCGTCGGTGCATGCAGGGAAACCGCCAGCGCCACCGGACAATCGTGCGCGAGTCGCTCCATCATCGGCACCACGCCGGAGGTCGATACCGTGACACGGCGCCGTGACAGGCCGTAGGCGTGGTCATCGAGCATCACGCGCAAGGCAGGCAGCAAGGCTGCATAGTTCTGCAGTGGTTCGCCCATGCCCATCATCACGACGTTCGTGATGACACGCTCCTTGCGCTGCAGTTGCCGGCGCAGGAAATGCTCGGCAAACCACAGTTGGGCAATGATCTCGCCGGTACGCAGGTTGCGGCTGAATCCCTGGTGGCCGGTCGCGCAGAATCGACAGCCGACGGCACAACCGGCCTGCGACGAAATACACAAGGTGCCCCGATCGGACTCGGGAATGAAAACCGTCTCGATCGCATTGCCACCGCCGACGTCGAACAGCCATTTGATGGTTCCATCGGTGGACTGCTGCTCGGTACTGACAGAAAGGCCCTGCACTTGGGCCACACCGCGCAGCTTCTCGCGCAACGGGCGGGCCAGATCGGTCATCGCATCGAAATCTGCGGCGCCTTTTTGGTGAATCCAACGAAACAACTGCGTCGCGCGGAAACGTTTCTCGCCCAGGAGCTCGCAGAAAGCGGCCAAACCCTCGAGGTCGTAGTCGAGCAGATTGGCCAACATGGACAAGATTACCGGCTGTGGACGTTCATCGCGGGGAAGAAAAACGCCAGTTCAGCGGCAGCGGTTTCGGCGGCGTCGGAGCCATGTACCGCATTGGCATCGATGCTGTCGGCGAAATCGGCACGAATGGTGCCAGGCGCGGCCTTCTTGGGATCGGTGGCGCCCATCAAGTCACGGTTCTTGACCACGGCGTTTTCGCCTTCGAGCGCCTGCACCATCACCGGACCGGAGATCATGAAACCGACCAGGTCGTTGAAGAAGGGGCGCTCCTTGTGCACGGCGTAAAAGGCTTCGGCATCCGCGCGCGAAAGTTGCATCATGCGGGCGGCGACGATTTTCAGGCCAGCAGCCTCGAAGCGGGCGTAGATCTGCCCAATCACGTTTTTGGCGACTGCGTCCGGCTTGATGATGGAAAGAGTGCGTTCAATGGTCATGCTGATTTCCTGAGGGTTGGAGTGTGTTTGGCGCCCGTTGGGGCAAAGCCCACTATTCTAGCGATCCCGCCCGCTGCGGCGCCGGTTGCCCCCACCCACATTGCCTCCACCACCCGATGATCCACCACCGGGTCCGCTGCGCTGCGGGCCGCGGCGCTGCCCAGGGCCCTGGCGCTGGCGCGTGAAGCTGTCCGCCCCGATATAACCGAAGGCCGTCTTCATCGGATCGGGCTGGGCCTGCGCGGCCAGACGGTCTGCGCGCTCGCCATTGTCGTCAGGCGCCGGACGGGGGCGATCGCGGTTGCGACCACCACTCGGACCACGGCTGCCGTCGGTCGGTCCCTGGGTGCGCATCGGATCGCGGGGTCCCTCAGGGCGGCCTTGCACGTTCGCGCGCGGACCGCGCCGGCGCTTGCGGTTGGCGCCACCGTCGCGGCCGTCGGAGCGCGGTTTGTCGCGCTGCTCGGAATGCGCACCACCTGGCGCACGCGACGCGGCGCGGTGCAAGGCCTGGATGTCGTTGTCATCGAGCTCCATCCACGCGCCGCGCTTGAGGCCCCGCGGCAAGAGCATGGCGCCATACCGGATGCGGATCAGCCGACTGACCGCATGGCCGACCGCCTCGAACATGCGCCGCACCTCACGGTTGCGTCCCTCGGAAATCGTCACCCGATACCAGCAGTTGGCGCCGTCGCCACCACCGTCCTCGATGGCACCAAACTGGGCCTGGCCATCATCGAGCCGCACACCATCGAGCAGGCGCTGCTTCTCCTCGTTGCTCAGTGCGCCCAGCACCCGGACCGCATATTCACGCTCCAGGCCAAACCGCGGGTGCATCAGGTTGTTGGCGAGTTCACCGGAACTGGTAAACAGCAACAAACCTTCGGTGTTGAGGTCAAGCCGGCCCACCGCTTGCCATTTGCCCTGCTGCAACTTGGGCAGTCGGCGAAAGACTGTCGGCCGGTTCTGCGGATCGTCGTGGGTAACAACTTCGCCGGTGGGCTTGTGGTAAGCGATCACACGGGGCGGCGGCGCCTCGACCCGAAACCGGACCGGTTTGCCATTGACCTTGACATGGTCACCGAACTGGATGCGTTGTCCGATGTGGGCGGGTTCGTTGTTGACGGTGATCCGACCCTCCATGATCAGTTGCTCCATCTCCAAACGGGACCCCATGCCGGACTGGGCCAGGACCTTGTGCAGCTTGGGTGTCTCTGCCATCGGCGCCAGCACGCGCTTGGGCAAAACCACATCATCGCTGGCTTCTTCGGCGTCAAACTGGCCCGAGATGACATCTTCGAAGCGGATCGTGCCGTCAGTCACACGGCCAGACTTGATACGGTTGACAGCGCCCGCCTCAACCGGCGTATCAACCGGCGTATCAACCGGCGTATCAACCGGCGTATCAACCGGCGTATCGACCGGCGTATCGACCGGCGTGTCAACCGGCGTGTCAACATTCGTCGCGAGGCGGCTGCGCAACCGCGTCGCTCGATGGTTCGGAGACCGGCCCCGCGCGACGGCGTGTGCGGCGTGGCGGCGCAGCCGGAACCGCGGCGGGTTCGGGCGTCGGATCAATTGGCGATTCGTCCTGGTCGGATGCATTCATTGTTCAGGTTCCACCGTTGATATCTGCGGCTCGGGCCCGGGCCCGCCGCCTTCGGTTGCGGTTGTCGATGTCGTACTGACCAGCGACGCTTCGAATGTGCCGGTCTCGACGTGCGCACCATCCGCTGCGTCGCCGGGCACCTCGGCCTGCGGCGGCTGCGGACCAGGCGCTTCGCCCGCCGAGGCCATCCCCGGTTGTTCCGCTGCACCGTCTGCAGCCAGGTCCTGCGGCGTCACCTCGCCCGGCTCCTGGGCCAGCGCGTCGAACATGTCGCTTCCCCCGGCCTCTTTGTCCAGCAACGGGAGTTGGTCCAGCGAAACCAGCCCCAAGTCGTCGAGAAACTGGCGCGTGGTCGCAAACAGCGCCGGGCGGCCAGGCGCCTCGCGATGGCCAATCACCTCGATCCAGTTGCGATCTTCGAGTTGCTTGATGATCATCGAATTGATGGTCACGCCACGTATGTCTTCCATGTCGCCGCGCGTGACCGGTTGGCGATAGGCGATGATCGCCAGTGTTTCCAGCGTGGCGCGGGTATACCGAGGCGGCTTTTCCGGGTGCAGCCGATCGAGATACTCGCGCATTTCGGGGCGGCTCTGGAAACGCCAGCCCGACGCCACCTGCACCAGTTCGACACCCCGCTGCGCCCAATCAAGGCGCAAATCCTGCAACAACTGCTTGATGGTGTCGGTGCCCACCGCATCATCGAACAGGGCGCGCACGTCTCGGATCTGCAGCGGTTGTTGCGAACAGATCAGGGCAGTTTCCAGTACGCGCTTTGCCTGAGCGGTATTCATTGTCGAGGGGTTCCGGAAATGGCACCATCGGGTGCGCATCGGTGCCAGTCAAAAGGGGCGCAGCAGGCAGATCGAACGTCTGCGGTGCGAAGAGCGGCAAGCATTACGCTCCAGCGTGTTTGGCGCTCTGTCAGGCCGGATTGTAACGCAGGCCCCACAGCGCCAGCGCCGCCTGCAGGTCCGGCGGCACGGGCGCGTCAAACTCCAGCCGCGTCCCGCGCAGCGGATGGTCCAGTGCGAGCCTGTAGGCATGCAGGGCCTGGCGCCCGATCGCCGAACCCGTGGGCGCACCGTACGTGGTGTCGCCAAGCAAAGGATGGCCGATCGATGCCATGTGCACCCGGATCTGGTGGGTGCGTCCGGTATGCAAGCTGCAACGCACCAGGCAACCCTGCTCGGTGTTTGCGAGTAATTCGATCGTGGTACGGGCCTCCTTGGCGCCGGTGCTTCCCGGCGCCAGCGCGGCCATGCGCAACCGATTGGCCGGATCACGGCCGATCGCTGCCACGACGTCCCGCTTCGGTGCGCCGACCCAGGGTCGATGGGCGATCGCCAGGTACTGGCGCTGCACATCGCGCTGCGCAATGCTGCGCACCAGCGCGTCCATGCACGGTCGCGAACGGGCCACCAGCATCAGGCCGCTGGTGTCCTTGTCCAGCCGATGCACGATGCCCGCGCGCGGCAACTCTGTCTGGCGGGTGTCCCAGGCCAGCAGTCCGTTGAGCAGGGTTCCACTCCAGTTACCCGGTGCCGGATGCACGACCAGACCGGCCGGCTTGTTGACGACCAGCAGATCGTCGTCGGCATACACCACGTCAAGCACCATGGCTTCGGGTATGAAGGCGCGGCTCTGGGGGGTCGGCTGCAAGGTCACCTCCAGGTGATCGCCGGCCTGCAGGCGCGCGGATGGTTTCACGACCACCTGACCGTTGCGTCGCACTGCGCCCTGCTCCACCAACTGGCGCAGGTAGTTGCGCGAGAAACCATCAATACAGGCCGACAATACCTTGTCAAGCCGCTCCCGATGGTGGATGCCGTCCACCAGCCATTGCCGCAGTTCGTGCTCAGGCCCGGCGTCGGCAGGGTCTTCCAGATCCGTCGTCAAGGATGCGCCCGATATAATCGCCCCGCTATCTGTTACCAAGGTTTTCCCCATGCTGCGAGTCAAATTATCAATGGTCCGGGCCGCGCTGATGGCTGTTGCCGTGATGGCGATTGCCGGTTGCGCATCGACCACCGAAGACAAGACAGCGAACTGGAGTCCGAATCGCCTGTACGCAGAGGCCAAAGACGAAATGAAGTCGGGCTCGTACGACAAGGCCACCTTGCTGCTGGAAAAACTCGAGGGACGCGCTGCGGGCACGCCACTGGCCCAGCAGGCCCAGCTCGACAAGGCTTACGCACATTACCGTGCGCAGGAACCAGCGCAGGCGCTCTCGACGCTGGAGCGCTTCATGCGCCTGCATCCGGCTAGCCCGGCCATCGATTACGCGTTGTACCTCAAGGGCGTCGTGAACTTCAACGACGACCTGGGCATGTTGTCGTTCCTGACCCGACAGGACTTGTCGGAGCGTGACCAGAAAGCAGCCAAGGAATCGTTCGAGGCTTTCAAGGAACTGACCACACGGTTCCCGGAATCCAAATACACGCCAGACGCCCGGCAACGCATGACGTACATCGTCAATTCACTGGCGCAATACGAGGTCCATGTGGCGCGTTATTACTATCAGCGCGGCGCCTATCTGGCGGCCATCAATCGCGCCCAGTCTGCCGTGGCTGACTACCGCGATGTGCCGGCGCTGGAAGAAGCCCTGTACATCATGGTCAAGTCCTATGAGGCGCTGGGCATGGAGCAATTGCACGCGGACTCCCAGCGCGTTTTGCAGGCGAACTATCCGAACAGCAAATACCTCACCCGTGGTTTTGCGCGGGATGATCAGCCGTGGTGGAAGATCTGGTAAGAGACTGCAACATCTCCAGAAGCTCTGACTCTTCGCCGATCCGGCGCATCGGTGGCAGGGCCGCCAGCAGGCGGCGACCATAACCCATGCTGATCAGACGGTTGTCGCACACCACCAGCACGCCGCGATCGGTCTCGCGCCTTACCAGCCGCCCGGCGCCCTGCTTGAGTGCCACCGCAGCTTCCGGAATGAAATAGTCGTTGAAGGCACTGCGCCCCTGTGCTTCGAGCCGCCCGGTCCTGGCCTCGACCAGCGGATCGTTGGGCGGAGGAAACGGCAATTTGTCGATTACCACCATCTGCAGTGCATCTCCGGGAACATCGATGCCCTCCCAGAACGATGCGGACGCCACCAGGATACATCCGGGTCCGCCGTCACCGACCGCATTGCGCAGCCGATCCATCAACTCCCGTTTGGGCCCCTGCCCTTGCACCAGCACCTGGATCGCGTCTGATGCATCGAATCGCCGTTGCAGGTCCTCGCTGATCGCACGCAGCGCTCGCAACGTGGTCGTCAACACCAGGGTGCGGCCGCCCAGGGTGCTGGCCAGGCGCGCAACCAATGCCGCCACTTGCGCGCTGTGCGCCGGATCGGCCGGCTTGACCATGTGACGCGGCACATAAACTGCGGCCTGGCGTTCATAGTCGAACGGGCTCTGGACACGCACGATGCGGGCATCACCCAGACCGCAGGGCTCCGTGAACCAGCGCAGCTGCGGGTCATCACCCAAGGTGGCAGACGTGAAGATCCAGGCCCGCTGGCTCGGCTCGGTGCTATCGGTATGCAGCAACTTCTCCTGCACGGCCTGGGCAATGTCCAGAGGCGACTCGACCAGACGCAGATGGGCACCGACATCGAGCCAGCGCACGCTGTCCGGTTCCCGCCGCTGCAAGAATGCATCGGCGTGTGCGATCAGGTTGTCCAGGCGTTCAATCAGGCGGCCAAAGTCCGGGCTGGTCTGCGCCACCGGGCCCAGCGCCTCGCGGGCTTGTACGCAGGCGGTGTGTACAGCCCCGAGTGTTTCCTGCCAGGCGTCATCAGCCAACTGGCCTGGCGCCGCATCCGACCAGCGCAAGCGGCTGCCGGCCGGCATCCGCCCGACCAGTATGCGCAGGTCACGGGCGCTGCGATCCAGTCTGGCTGCATGTTGCTGCCATTCGCCCAGGCCACGGGCCTGTGCCAGGCCCACCGCAAGCAGGTCGTGCGCACAATCGATCACCTGACCAGTCGAGAGCTGCCGCCCCAGGAACTGCAAGCCGGTTTCATTGAGCTGGTGCGCCTCGTCGAATACGACAGTCTGCACGCTGGGCAAGAGTTCGGCCATACCGGATTCACGCACCGCCAGGTCGGCAAAAAACAGATGGTGGTTGATCACGACCACGTCCGCGGCCAGCGCTTCACGCCGCGCCTGATTGACATGGCAGGCACGGAACTGCGGGCACTGCGCACCCAGGCAGTTGTCGCGCGACGACGTGACGAGCGGCAACACCGGCGAGCGTTCGTCGAGTCCGGACAATTCGGCGAGGTCCCCGCTGCGGGTGGTGTGCGCCCATTGTTCGATCTTGCCCAGCGTGCGGGCCAGCGTGCGGTCGGACAGCGACGGGTCCTGGCGCGCCAGTTCCAGGCGGTGCAGGCACAGGTAACTCGCACGTCCCTTGAGCAGTGCCGTGCGTACCGGCAGCCCCAGGGCCTGCACCAGTTGCGGCAGATCACGACCAAACAGCTGGTCCTGCAAGGTCTTGGTGGCCGTGGACAACAAGACCCGTGTCCCGCTGAGCAAGGCCGGAACCAGGTAAGAAAAGGTCTTTCCGACGCCAGTGCCGGCTTCGACAACCAACGCGCCTCCGCCGTCGATGGTCTGCGCAATCGCATGCGCCATCTCGATCTGGCCGGCGCGCGGATGGAATTCACGGACCATGCGTGACAACACCCCATCGGGCGCAAAAGCCTGGTCGACCTGTTCGAGCAATCCCACCGCTGCCACCTCCTCAGGCCGGCGCATCGGGTTGCAGAAAATGACGCAGGCACTGCATCTCGTCACGCAAGGCCAGACGATGTTTTTTCATGCGACGCAGGGCCAACTCATCGAACGGCGGCGCGAGCGCCGCCGCATCGATCCGGACATCCAGGTCGGCATGCTCCATCGTCAGTTCGATCAGTCGGCGCTCGGGGGAATGCAGGTTGGCTTGCACAGCTTGGGTCTAGAATCGGTTGTTTTGCCGGGACGCGGTGCTAGACAGAAAGTTGCCAGCATGGCCCCAGGCGATTGTCCTGCTTTTTTCGTCCACCTTGCTGTTGAACGGCACACTATGAGTAATGGTTACCGACTGACCGCAGCCACCGGCATCCACAAGGGGGATCGCGACTACCAGCAGGATCGGGTTGATCTGGTCAGCCACGCGCGTGTCAACGGTTGCGTGCTGGGCATCGTGGCCGACGGCATGGGTGGTCGCAGCGGCGGTCGCAAGGCGTCGGACCAGGTGATCATGACCGCGCGCCAGTTGTTCGAACGTTACGCGCCCGCCACCGACGATGCCGCAGCGATATTGATGCAATTGGCACGTGAAGCGCACGTCGTGATCAAGCTCACCGCCGTCTCTGCCGAACAGGAGCCCCACAGTACGGTGGCGGCGTTCTTGATCAACGCTGGCGGAGATTGCCATTGGGCCCATTCGGGCGACTCCCGCATCTACCATTTTCACGCCGGCCAGCTGATCCGGCGCACCGTGGACCATTCCTACGTACAGATGCTGGTCAAGCGCGGCGAGATCACCGAAGAACAAGCCAATGTGCATCCGCAGTCCAACATCCTGATGGGATGCCTGGGTACGGAAACCGAACCGCCGGTAGACATCCACTTCATACCGCGACTGCGCGAAGGCGACTGCCTGATCGCCTGCAGCGACGGTGTCTGGCATTACTTCAATGACAACGAAATGGCCGAGGTGCTGAACCGCTTGTCAGCGCGTGAAGCCGCCGAATATCTGATCGACAAAGCGCGTGAGCGTGCACAAGGCTCGGGCGACAACCTGTCACTGGTGGTCGTCAAGCTGGAACCGCTGGACAGCTGATCGCTGGCCTGGTCCGGTCGGCCGGATCGCACTCATCGAGACAAAAACCGCTGCGGTTGCTGCGGTGCATCACGGCACACTGTGCAGCCGCTGGTCAGTGCGCAACAGCTGCTCCGCCCCGCGGCGCTTGCGCTGCGCATCGTTGATCAAAATCTCCTGGCGCCGCAGGTCGGCCATAAGGTCGCGTTCGGACCGCCGGCTCTTGGCCAGGCAATCGTTGACCGCAAAACGCTGGTAACAAGCGATCTCCCGGTCCCGGAACTGAGCCTGGTATTGCGCACGCATCTGTGCGATCGACTCGCGTTGCTGGGCCTCACGCAAAGCCAGAGCACTTTCAGCATCGGTCTGCGCTGCCAGAGGGCAACTCAGGAACAACAGACACAACAAGGAGGCACGCAGTTTCATGTGAGTGAAGTATCAACCATCCGGCGCTCCTGCGCCATGAAGGCGTAGGTCTGCATTTCGCGCAGTCTCGAGACTGTCCGCACAAACTCGTGCGCCAGCGGACCTCCGATGTACAGGCACTGCGGCTCTACCTGTGCCGACAGGATCAGCTTGACCCGCCGGTCGTACAGCACGTCAACCAGCCAGGTGAAGCGACGGGCCTCGGATGCCATGCGTTGCGGCATCTTCGGCACGTCGCTGAGAAATACGGTGTGAAACTGGGTAGCGATCTCCAGGTAGTCGTTCTGTGAACGCGGACCACCACATAAAACCTTGAAATCGAACCACACCACCCCGCCGGCGCGCCGGCGCGCCGCAATCTGCCGGGCCTCGATCTGCAGCACCGGATCCTCGTCGCGGGTTTCTGCGAGACGTTCGAACGCTTGCGTCATCGCGGCATCGGCCTTCGGTCCGCTGGGTACGTGGTAGAAGGTCACGTCTTCAAGCGTGCCAAAGCGATAGTCGGTGCCCTCGCCTATAGCAACCACCTCCAGCTTCTCTTTCAGCAAGTCGATCGCCGGCAGAATGCGGGCGCGATTCAGGCCATTCGGATACAGGTCGTCGGGCTTGAAGTTCGAGGTGGTCACAAAACCGACGCCCTGGCGGAACAAGGCATCGAGCAGGCGATACAGGATCATCGCATCGGTAATGTCCGCGACATGAAACTCGTCGAAGCAGATCAGACGGTATTTGCGCGCCATCTGCCGTGCCAGTTTGTCCAGCGGGTTCACCGTGCCTTGCAACGTTGTGAGCTGGCGGTGCACCTCGCGCATGAACTCATGGAAATGCAGCCGGGTCTTGCGCTTCACGCCAACCGCGTTGTAGAAACAGTCCATCAGGAAACTCTTGCCCCGACCGACACCGCCATACATATATACGCCGCGCGGAACCTCTGGCCGGTGGATCAGCTTGCCGATGCGTCCCGAACGCCTGGCGAGGTAAACGGACCAGTCAGCGGCGCAACGCTCGAGTTGCTCGATAACTGCCAGCTGGCCCGGATCGCTGCGATATCCCCGAAGCGTCAGTTCGCGCTCGTAGGCCTCACGCACCCCCGTCACGGACGCGCACCGATGCCGGCATGGAGTTCACCCACGGCAGTGATCAGAAATTCAGCGCCCGTTTGTCAACTGCCAATGCCGCTTCCTTGGTCGCCTCGCTGAGCGACGGATGCGCATGGCAGATGCGGGCGATGTCCTCGCTGCTGGCGCGAAACGCCATGGCCACGACACACTCTGCGATCAGCTCGCTGGCCATCGGGCCGACAATATGCACGCCCAGGATCTCGTCGCTGGTGGCATCGGCCAGCATCTTCACCATGCCGGTGGTGTCGCCCAGCGCACGCGCCCGGCCATTGGCAAGGAACGGAAAGCTGCCGCTGCGATACGCCCGACCAGCCTCCTTGAGCTGCTGTTCGGTTTGTCCGACCCAGGCGATTTCCGGGCTGGTATAGATCACCCAGGGGATCGTGTTGAAGTCGACATGGCCATGCTGACCGGCGAGTCGCTCGGCCACGGCCACACCCTCTTCCTCGGCCTTGTGCGCAAGCATCGGGCCGCGCACCACATCGCCCACCGCCCAGACGTTGGGCAAATTTGTCTTGCAGTCACCATCAACCGTGATCGCGCCGCGTTCGTCGAGCGCCAGTCCCACCACGTCGGCGCCGAGTCCTTCGGTGTTGGGCACACGCCCAATCGAGACGATCAGTTGGTCCACCGACAAGGTGTGGTTTGCCCCCTTGGCGTCGGTGTACGCCACCGTGACGCCTTTCTTGGTGGTCTTCACCACACCGACCTTCACGCCCAGCTCGATCTTGAGACCCTGCTTGACAAAGGCTTTGTACGCCTCCTTGGCGATCTGCTGATCCACCGCACCCAGGAAGGTCGACATTCCCTCCAGGATCGTCACTTCTGCGCCGAGACGCCGCCACACCGAGCCCATTTCCAGGCCGATGACACCCGAGCCGATCAATCCCAGCCTGGCCGGAACGTCGCCAATACGCAAGGCGCCATCATTGGACAGGATCCGGTTCTCGTCAAAGTCCACCCCCGGCAACGCGCGCGCGGTGGAACCCGTGGCCACGATCACATGCCTGGCCAGCAGCTGCTCCTTCTTGGCTCCCGAGACCGTGATCTGGTAGCTGCCGTCCTTGGCTCCGGCAAACGCGCCACGGCCATGGAAAAAGTCGACCTTGTTCTTCTTGAAAAGGTACAGGATGCCGTCGTTGTTCTGCTTCACGACGGTGTTCTTGCGGCCGAGCATCTTGCCGACATCGATTGACACACCCTTGATCCCGATACCGTGGTCTGCAAAATGCAGCCTTGCCTGTTCGTAGTTTTCGGACGACTGCAACAGCGCCTTGGACGGGATGCACCCCACGTTGGTACAGGTGCCGCCTGGCGCCGGGCCACCGTCGGCATTTTTCCACTCGTCGATACAGGCCACTTTCATGCCCAGCTGCGCCGCGCGGATCGCGGCAAGGTAGCCACCGGGACCGGCGCCGATGACCACCACGTCAAATTCTTGTGCCATGGTGATCCTCAGATGTCGAACAACAGGCGCGCCGGATCTTCCAGCGCTTCCTTCATGGCGACCAGCCCAAGCACGGCTTCACGGCCGTCGATGATGCGGTGGTCGTAACTCAACGCCAGGTAGTTGATCGGGCGAATGACCACGCTGCCGTTCTCCACCACGGCGCGTTCCCGGGTTGCATGCACCCCCAGGATTGCCGACTGGGGCGGATTGATGATGGGCGTCGACAACATCGAACCAAACACGCCGCCGTTGGAAATCGAGAAGGTGCCACCGGTCATCTCCTCGATGCCCAGCTTGCCGTCACGTGCCTTGGCACCGAATTCGGTGATCTTTTTCTCGATCTCGGCAAAGTTCATCTGATCCGCATTGCGCAGGATCGGTACCACCAGGCCGCGCGGCGAACCTACTGCGATACCGATGTCGAAATAGCCGTGGTAGACGATGTCGTTGCCATCGATGGACGCATTGATCACCGGGAACTTCTTGAGCGCATGCACCGCGGCCTTGACGAAGAAACTCATGAAGCCGATCTTGACACCATGCTCCTTCTCGAACTTCTCCTGGAAACGCTTGCGCATCTCCATCACCGGCGCCATGTTGACCTCGTTGAACGTGGTCAGGATCGCAGCCGAGGCTTGCGACTGCAACAGGCGTTCGGCAACCCGCGCGCGCAGGCGGCTCATCGGCACGCGTTGCTCTGGTCGCTCGCCCAGGTTTGGCTGGGCCGCCGAAACCTGTGGCAGCAAGGTGGCCGCGCGCGGCACCACCTGTGCTACCGGCGCAGCAGCGGGCGTCGGTTTGGCCATGGCCGTGATCACGTCGCCCTTGGTGATGCGGCCATCCTTGCCGGTACCGGTGATGCTGGCCGGGTCGACCTTGTTGTCGGCCATGATCTTCTCGGCTGCAGGCATGGCACTGCGTGCAGGCGCACTGGCTGCCTGCGCCGGTGCAGCTTGTGCGGCCGCAGCCGGTTTGGTCGCGGCGAGTTTGGCTGCGGCCTCCTTCTGCGCACCCGCAACCGCACCGCCACTGGTATCGATATGCGCAATTACCTGTTCGGCAGCGACGGTGGCACCGTCGGGCTGCACCAGTTCAGACAACACGCCCGAAGAAGGCGCCGGTACCTCCAGCACGACCTTGTCGGTTTCGATTTCGATCAGGATCTCGTCAGCGGTGACGGTATCGCCGACGTTCTTCTTCCATTGCATCAGGGTGGCTTCTGCAACCGACTCGGATAACTGGGGTACCTTGACATCTACGATGGCCATTTTGTTCTTTCAGCTACGTACGGTGGAAATTCGAATGGAATGCCTGGTCGTCATTTGGTGAGGACAAAACCCTTGAGCTTGGAGAATGCGCCGTCGACCAAGGCCTTTTGCTGGTTCTTGTGCAGATGCGAATAACCTACTGCCGGCGATGCTGACGAGGCGCGCCCCGAGTAACCGAGCCGCTGCCCCTCCTGCATGTTTTCATGGATGTAATGCTGCACGAAGAACCAGGCGCCCTGATTCTGCGGTTCGTCCTGGCACCAGACGATTTCAGTCGCATTGGGGTATTTGCGCAACTCGGCGGAGAACGCCTTGTGCGGAAACGGATAGAGCTGCTCGACGCGAATAATCGCGGCATCCTCGCTGCCGCGGTCCTCGCGTTTGCGCACCAGGTCGTAATACACCTTGCCGCTACAGGCGATCACACGCTTGACCCTGTCACCGTGGAGATCACCGTTATCCGGAATCACGGTCTGGAAGCTGCCGTGTGTGAACTCGGACAGCGGTGAGGCCGCATCCTTGGCCCGCAGCAGCGACTTGGGCGTCATGATGATCAGCGGCTTGCGCAGGTTGCGCACCATCTGCCGGCGCAAGACGTGGAAGATCTGGCTCGCCGTGGTCGGCTGTACGACCTGCATGTTGGTGTCGGCACTGAGCTGCATGAAACGCTCCAGCCGCGCCGAGCTGTGCTCCGGCCCCTGCCCTTCGTAGCCGTGCGGCAACATGAGTGTGATGCCGTTGATCCGACCCCACTTGACCTCGCCCGAGGCGATGAACTGGTCGATGACAACCTGCGCGCCGTTGGCGAAGTCGCCGAACTGCGCCTCCCAGATCACCAGCGTATTCGGGTCGTTGGACGCATAACCGTATTCAAACGCCAGCACCGCCTGCTCGGACAGAATGGAGTCGATGACGACAAACGGCGCTTGCCCCGCAACGACGTTTTGCAGTGGCGTATACGTGCCTTCGTCGAACTTTTCACGGTTCTGGTCGTGGACCACCGCATGGCGGTGCGTGAATGTGCCGCGGCCGCAATCCTCGCCGCTCAGACGCACCGGATAACCGCTGGCCACCAGCGACGCAAACGCCATGTGTTCGCCCATGCCCCAGTCCACCGGCAACTCGCCCCGGCCCATGGCAGCGCGATCCGCATACACCTTCTTCAACAACGGGTGTGGCGCGATCGAATCGGGAATCGTGGTGATCCGTTCGGCCAACCGGCTCCACTCGGCCAGCGGAACAGCAGTGTCGCCGGCATCGGTCCACTTCTTGTTCAGGTACGGTGTCCAGTCGACGGCGTACTTGCTCTTGAAATTGGTCAGCACCGGGTCGAAGGTATTCTTGCCCGCGTCCAGCGCGGCCCGGGTCGCCTTGACCATCTCGTCACCCAGGTCGGCATCGAAGCCTTGCGCCGCCAGTTTGTCGGCATAGAGCTTGCGGGTACCCGGATGTTGTGCGATCTTGCGATACATCAATGGCTGGGTCAGCGCCGGCGTGTCCTGCTCGTTGTGGCCGAGCTTGCGGAAGCAGATGATGTCGACCACCACGTCCTTGCAGAACTCCATGCGGAAATCCAGCGCCATCTGGGTGGCCAGCACCACGGCCTCGGGATCGTCACCGTTCACGTGCAATACCGGTGCGTCGATCATCTTCACAACGTCCGTGCAATACAGCGTTGAACGGCTGTCGCGCGGGTCGCTGGTCGTGAAACCGATCTGGTTGTTGATGACGATATGCACCGTGCCACCAGTGGAATAACCACGGGTTTGTGCCAGCGCCAAGGTCTCCATCACCACACCCTGGCCGGCAAAGGCTGCATCCCCATGCACCAGCACCGGCAATACCTGCTTGCCTAGCGGGTCCTGACGCCGATCCATGCGGGCGCGCACCGACCCTTCGACCACCGGATTGACGATCTCCAGGTGCGACGGATTAAAGGCCAAGGTCAGGTGCACCGGGCCGCCAGGGGTCGACACATCGGAGCTGAAACCCTGGTGGTACTTGACGTCGCCGCTGGTGAGGTCTTCCGGCGCCGTGTGGTCGAACTCGGCAAACAACATGGACGGCAACTTGCCCAGCGAATTGACCAGCACGTTGAGGCGCCCGCGGTGCGCCATGCCGATCACGATCTCCTGTATGCCGATTGCGCCACCACGCTGGATCAGTTCGTCCATCGCGTTGATGAAACTCTCGCCGCCTTCGAGCGAAAAACGTTTCTGCCCCACGTATTTGGTATGCAGGAAACGTTCGAGGCCTTCAGCCGCAGTCAGACGGTCGAGGATATGGCGTTTCTTGTCAGCGTCGAAATTGGGATTGGCGCGGGTGGACTCGAGTTTTTGTTGCCACCAGCGCTTCTGCGCCTGGTCGGTCATGAACATGTATTCGGCGCCAATGCTGCCGCAGTAGGTCTCGAACAATGTATTGTGCAAGTCGCGCAAACTCATCGTCTCCTTGCCGAAGAAGGTGTTGCTGATGTTGAACACCACTTCCTGGTCTGCATCGGAGAAGTCGTAGAAAGACAGTTCGAGCTCGGGGATGTGCTCACGTTCGCGCCGCTTGAGCGGGTCCAGATCGGCCCAGCGTGCACCGACATTGCGGTACGCGGCAATCAGCTGCTGCACAGCGACGCGTTTGCGTGCCATCTCCTGGTTGCCACTGCCGTACACCACCCGGGTACCGCCCATCTTGGCCCGCTCGGCAAACGCATTGATGACCGGTTGGTGCGCCACATCCTTGGCATTGCTGCCGTCCGTCGCAGGCACATGTTGCAGCGCATCAAAGTAGTCACGCCAGGACTCGGGAACGCTAGCCGGATTGGCCAGGTAGTTCTCGTACATCTGCTCCACATACGGCGCATTGCCGCCGAACAGGTAGGTATTGGACTGATAGGCCTGGTAGACGGAGGGCGACGTGGGCGCGCCGGAAGGGTTCTGACTCATGGTTCGCTGTACTCCGTTTCCCTTGGGGAAACATTTGTCGGTCTCATCGTTTGACTAACCTTCCGCGGCACGGCTGAACCGGATGGCGGATGCGACTGTGGCTTGGGAAGGGCCTGTTGACCCGTTGATTGTGCCACCGATGTGAGGCGGCCCTGGCAAGCCCGGGTCGATGATGCGGATCGGGCATTGCGCTTGAATACGATGTGAGAAGACCCGTCAACGCGCCGATGCCGATTGCCCGGGCACTGCGTGCAGGCCGCTGCAGGATCGGCCAGCGGCTTCAGCTCTCGATGAGATCGCGGATCTGCTGCAACGCGGCCGGGTCTTCCATCATCGTCAGGTCACCCGCGTCGCGGCCTTCACACACCGCGACGATGGCGCGGCGGAGCAACTTGCCGCTGCGCGTTTTTGGCAAGGTCGTGACAAACTGGACTCGCGACGGACGCGCCACGGCGCCAAGATCCTTATCGACCAGTTGCATGACCTCACCCTCCAGGCGCAGGCGGGCCGCGTCGTCGCTCAACAGGTTGGCATCCTTGACGATGGCAAACGCCATTGCCGTCTGCCCTTTAAGTGCATCGGCCACACCGACCACCGCGACCTCGGAAATGTTTGGGTGCGCCGAGATGCTCTCCTCAATCTCGCGTGTGCCAAGGCGGTGGCCCGCGACATTGATCACGTCATCGGTACGTCCCAGGATGAAGTAGTAGCCCTCTTCGTCGCGGATGCCCCAATCGAAGGTGCTGTAGATCAGCCTGCCCGGAATACTCTTCCAATAGGTATCGATGAAACGCTGGTCGTCCTGCCAGACTGTCTGCATGCACCCGGGCGGCAATGGGCCTTCGATGGCCACAACCCCCTTTTTGCCGGCACCAACCAATTCCTCGCCGGTGCTCTCGTCGATCAGCTTGACTTCGTAGCCGTAGATTGCCTTGCCGGGACTTCCAAATTTGCTCGACGCGGGCTCAATCCCGTTGGCTAATCCGAGGATCGGCCAACCGGTTTCGGTTTGCCAGTAATTGTCGATGATCGGTTTGTTCAAGCTGGTAGCGATCCACTGCGCCGTGGGCTCGTCCAGCGGTTCTCCAGCCAGAAACAAGGCTCGCAGCGATGAGAGGTCGTAACGGGTCAGGAACGCCGGATCCTGCTTCTTCAGCACCCGTATCGCGGTCGGCGCGCTGAACATGACCGTGACCTTGTATTTTTCGACCAGGCTCCACCAGATACCACCGTCGGGCCGTGTCGGCAGGCCCTCGTACAGAATCGTGCCCATGCCGGCGATCAGCGGCCCGTAAACGATGTAGCTGTGTCCGACGACCCAGCCGATATCACTGGTTGCCAGATAGTTCTCGCCGGCATTGCCGCAGAAGATGTGTTTCATGCTGGCAGCCAGCGCCACTGCATAGCCACCAGTGTCGCGCTGCACCCCCTTGGGCGTGCCCGTCGTGCCGCTGGTATACAAAATGTAACTCGGGTGGCTCGCCTCCACCCATTCGCACGGAACCTGATCGTCGAAGTGACGTTCGCGCAGTGCCCCCCACAGATGGTCGCGCCCGCTGTCGAGCGTCATCGGCGACAACTGCCGGTCAACCAGCAACACGGCATCCGGCTTGTGGCTCGACAGGCGAATTGCTTCGTCAAGCAGCGGCTTGTAGGCGACCACCTTGCCAGCGCGCGAGCCGCCATCGGCGCTGACCACCAACACAGGCTCGGCGTCATCGATGCGGGAGGCCAATGCGCCCGACGCGAAGCCGCCGAACACGACACAATGAATCGCGCCAATCCGTGCGCTGGCCAGCATCGCAAACGCCGCTTCGGCAATCATCGGCATGTAGATCAGCACCCGGTCTCCCTTGCGCACGCCCAGTGCCTGCATGCTGGCAGCCATGCGTTGCACCTCCCGGTGCAGTTCGGCAAAGCTGTAAGTCCGTTCCTCACCGGTCTCGGTGGATACGGCAATCAATGCGGGCTGCGATGCGCGCGCCGCCAGATGGCGGTCCACCGCGTTGTGGCACAGGTTTATTGTGCCGCCGAGAAACCAGCGCGCAAAGGGCGGATCGCTGTAATCGCAGACCTGCGTCGCAGGGGTATTCCAATCTACCAGGGTCGCCTGCTCGGCCCAGAAAGCATCACGGTCCTGGATCGAACGCTGGTAGAAATCGGCATACGAGGTCATGGAAAAGCTCCTGCGTGTTTTGGTGTTCCGGCTTGACGATTGTGACCGCGCAGCTTGCTGCAGGCTGACGTAGCCACACCTTGCCAGCCGCCACTGTAACGCTACGATCGGAACGAGGGATGCCCGGCCAACGCAGCCATCCTTACCTGCATGGCGATTCTCCCGACAACCACGACGAACGGAACCTGCCGACGCGTCTGTTAGAGACCCCCGCGTCTGGAAAATCATGAACTCAATGGAATCAAGCACTTGGACGCTGAAATTGCTTGACAGCATGGCTGTGGGCCAGTATGGTCCGCCGATGCGCGTGATCCTCTCCGTATTGGCCCTGGCCTGTGCCACCTTGCTGGTCCAAACGGCCCATGCCGGTTCCACGACCACCCATACCGACGACA
>CAJDVP010000016.1_pt1 | contig 42809 bp, 30 predicted proteins | sample 7391311 | NCBI WGS metagenome assembly CAJDVP01 (sample SAMEA7055711, study PRJEB34461) | soil metagenome | biome: terrestrial ecosystem; feature: Peninsula; material: soil | place: Antarctica | collected 2016
GGGCTATAGATAACAAAAACCAATTAGTTTTAGCCATTCGCGGTACACAACAAAAACTTGAATACCCGAGCGATCTTGAGGCTCTTAGCGAGATCGCCGCGTTTCATGGCGCATCCAGTCAGATTGTGGCCATGGTCAACTGGTGGTGGAGGGTGAGTATTGCAAAAGGATCCATCGTCCCTCAATATCAGATAGTTTCATTTGCTGCAGGTGAAGCCAGACCTTCCAATGCCGTCCAGCTCGATGGTCCGCCTGCGTCATTGCTCTTTCCGCGGCCGGCTGGCGATTATCTTGTCCGAGTCGAAAACGCAATTAGCAATGGTGACCTGGTTTCTGCGATCGAGGACGCAACGAGCATTACCGTCACCGGTTCGTCCATGGGCGGCCATTTGGCGATGGCATTTGCCGGAATATTTGGCGATCAAGTTGAGCAAGCCGTGGCGTTCAACGCCCCAGGCTTTCCAGACAACGCTTACGTCAGGAACTTGTTTACTGGTCTGGGAGGTGTGATCCCAAGGGTGAATGACGCGAAGATTGTCAACGTTGTATCCAATGAAGAGCCTGATCCCGCAGACAGCTTCAATTTCATTGCCGGATTTCCGTTTGGGAATTTCCCAGGTCGCAAGCTGAATATTCCCATTGAAGACCAGACCTTCTCTGATGTACCTGACCCTAAGACGTCCTCAGGGAATCACGATCAGCGTCAGGTAACAGATGCGTTGACCGTCTTTCGCTTGCTCCAGCAGCTCGATACCAGTCTGACGCTAAAACAGAAGCCTGGAGAATCTGGTTGACTCGTTGGAGCAGCTGCTCGGGGTCAACAATACGCCACTGTCAGCGGGTAACGCACATCGAAACGAACTTCATGCTGCAGTTCAGGCGATCATGGGCGAGGCACCTGGGCAGTCGACGCCCAATGCGCAGTACGCATCCATCGCTGGCAATGTTTCCGTCCAGACAACAGAGCGTGATTTGATTGCATCGGCTCGCAAGGACTTTGGCGTCGTCGTTGCGCTGCAGAATCTCAGCGCCTTCTATATCAGTGCTGACGAACGCTCGGCCACATCCAGGCAGACTCTGTCCGACTTCTGGCGATCGACCCACATTGACGACTACAACACCTGGTTGGCCGAGAGAGTCTCTGACAATCCACTCGCTTTCTCGTCAACGTGGATGGTGGAACGCACCAGGATGCTCGAAGTTCTGGTATCCCGCAATGAGCGAAATCTCCCAGTGACGGCTCCAGTTCTTGACGCAAGAAATGCAGATTTCCTGGATATGGCGAGTGGAGAGGAGATCTCGTTGCGGCGTGACCCGTCGGCCCCTCCTCTCGATCTACAAAAGGTCATTTTTGGTGATCAGTTGGACAACATCGTCACCGGTGCTGGTTCGATTGACAGGCTGTTTGGCGATGCCGGCGACGACCGCCTAGAAGGCCTCGCCGGCAACGATTACCTCGAAGGTGGCCGGGGCGACGATACCTATGTTTTCAACAACCAGTTCGGCCGTGACGAAATCGTTGATCAGGACGGCCTGGGTTATATCGTGCTCGATGGTTTGACGCTCCTGGGAGGCAAATCCTCCGGTTACGCCAACGAATGGTGGGGCGATGGTCAGAACGGGGCGGCCGAACGTTACCTCGTGCGCGACAGCAAGAGTTCGGCCACTGGCAAGGAGTTGGTCATTACTCGGGCGAGCGACACGGCCAACAGCATCACGATCAATCATTTCGATCTGGCGGCAGCCACGACATCTTCCGGTGGGTACCTGGGCATTCGGCTGGACGACAGTCAGCAGTGTTTCATTGCCCAGGGCGGGGGTGATGGTGGCGTGCATACCGGCGCGTTCTGGGACACAGTGGTGCATACCATCGTCGGTGCAACGACGATCGGAGAGAGCGGTGCCGCGTTGTTCACAGTCTTCCTGCGTAGCGCGGCCAGACTGGGCGAGACGATGACGCTGGGGCTTTCGGCGCTGGCAGATCGGTTCCAGCTGGTGCTCGGTGACCGGATATTGAGTGCGGCGGGTGCAGTCATTCAATTGCAGGAAGGTCAGACGCAATTGTCGTTCGGCCTTCAGCAGCTGGGTGAGGTATCTGCCAATGCGAGCGCGCAGCTTACCGCCACCATCGTGCGGGGAGGCCAGACGGTCGGATCCAATGCCTGGACGATCCAGCTGCAAGACGCGGGCGTGGCGCAGCAGATGCTTGTCGGTGATCAGGCCTACAGCACGTACATCAGCTCCGTGGACATCGTTCGCGATGGGCGCATCGTGGTTGCCAAGGGGCAAATGGCCTACAGCGTCGATCCGGCAAACAACCTTGCTCCGGGTACTGGCGTGATAGTGAACGAAAACGTGTTGTATGGCTCACCAGGCAACGACCATATCGAGGCCTTGATCGGCAACGATGCCATCGATGGCGGTGAAGGTGACGACGTGCTCGACGGTGGTGCGGGCGACGACCTCATCGCTGGTGGCGCCGGTTTCAACCGGCTGCTCGGTGGTACGGGCAATGACTTCATCGCCGGTTCGGCAGCGCTCAGCCGCAACCTGCAGCAACTGGGGCCGGACGATACCTGGGTGGCGCCTGCTGGCAAGGTGATTCTGGGTCGTGGTACGACCTGGGGCGTCTATCTCGAGGCCCCCGATCTGGCAATTTGGGATGGTGTCGTGGGCACCATGGTGGAGTCTGGCTCGAATGTGATCGAAGCAGGCGCTGGTGACGATTTCGTCTTGGCAGGCACAGGCGACGATCGTGTTGACGGTGGTGACGGTAACGACATGCTCGACGGCATGGCCGGGTCCGACATGATGACCGGTGGCGATGGTGACGATGTGATGCGTGGTGATGGCATCGTGGTCACCGGCTACCTGAACTCGACGCCGGAGAGCCTTCATGGCGCGGACCATATCGATGGTGGTAGCGGCAACGACGAAATTCATGGCGGCGGAGGCGCCGACCTGTTGATCGGCGGTGCCGGCGCCGACACCATCTACGGCGACAGCAGCGGACCCACCGATGATGCGTTCTTCGTAAAACTGGCCTACCACGGGGATGACTCGATCGACGGTGGCGATGGCGACGACTACCTGGAGGGCAACGGTGGCAACGACACGATCATGGGTGGTGCCGGTGCGGACACGATCTGGGGTGATACGACGGCCAGCAACATTGTTGGCAACAACGCTGGAGACAGCGCACTTGTATTGTCCGCTCTGGCCTATGGCGACGACGACCTCGACGGTGGCGCCGGCGATGACCGCATCGTCGGTGGCGGAGGTGACGATGCGCTGTATGGCGGCGATGGTGATGATGCGTTATGGGGCGACGAGAGCAACATCGACTTGCCCGGTCAGTTCCATGGAGCCGACAGCCTCGATGGTGGTGATGGTCGGGATGTGCTGGTTGGCGGTGGTGGCGACGACACGCTGCTCGGTGGTGCGGGCGACGATCAGCTCGATGGCGATGACGTGTTTGACATGCTTGCCGGGGCGTTTCACGGTGCGGACTACCTCGATGGTGGTGACGGCAATGACGTTTTGATCGGTCATGGCGGCGCGGATCGGTTGTTCGGCGGCAACGGCAACGACACGCTCGCAGGCGACAGCCTGCAGGCGGACGCGGCAAATGCGGTCTTCGACGGCGACGACCTGCTCGACGGCGAAGCGGGCGATGACCACTTGCTGGGTGGCGGCGGTTCCGACGTCTTGTTTGGCGGCAGCGGCAACGATCGACTCGATGGTGGAACCGGTGCAGACACGTTATGGGGTGGTGCCGGCGACGACGTCTATCTCGTGGATGACATCGGCGACGTGGTCATCGAGTTCGAAGACGAGGGTGTCGACATTGTCTTCAGTTCGGTGGACTTTGCCTTGCCCGATCACATCGAGCAGTTGTTCATCACCGGCGACGCTGCGGTGACGGTCTCTGGCAATGACCGCGGCAACACCATCGTCGGCAACGATGCGGCCAACCATATCGTCGGCGGCGCTGGCAATGACAAGTTGCAAGGCGGCGGCGGCGCCGACATCCTGCAAGGCGGCGAGGGTGACGACACCTATGACGTCGATGATGCCGGCGACCAGGTGTTCGAGCAACCGGGCGAAGGTTTCGACCGGGTACGCACAACGGTGTCCCACACGCTGTCGGCAAACGTCGAGGAGTTGGTGGCGGTAGGCGGTGGCCATCTCACGCTGATCGGCAATGGCGACGACAACAACATTGTTGGCAATGCCGGCAACAACATCATGAGTGGTGTGGGTGGCGACGACTTGCTTGTTGGTGGCGCCGGAGATGACGTCTATCTTTTCGGGCGGGGTGACGGGTGGGACACGATCGACAACACCGATGTGTTGCAGGATGCCGCCCATCCTTTGCAGCCAGGCGCCACTGACATTGTCCGCTTGGCTGCCGGTATTTCCGCTACCGATGTGATCGGTTGGCGTGTCGACAACGACCTGATCCTGGCTTTGCGCGAGAGCCAGGACCGAATCACCGTGGCGGGATATTTCGATGGTGTCCAGATCGTCGGCGACCTGACGATGGATCGCAGGATCGACCTGGTGCAGTTTGATGTTGGCCAGTCTTGGGACCAGGCTGCGTTGCAGGCTCTTGTGGACCGCGCAGCCAGTAACCGTGCGCCCATCGTGACCGCAGCGGTGCCGATGCTGCACGCGCGTTCCGGTGATCTGTTCACCTATGCGGTTGCGTCAGGAGTCATGGTCGATCCGGATATCGGTGATCATGTGCACTACGCGGCAACCATGGCCGATGGTGGACCCTTGCCATCCTGGTTGTCGTTCGATTCGGCAACGCTGGGCTTTTCTGGCAGACCCGGCACCGCAGATGCTGGCGCGATCACGCTGCAACTTGCCGGCACCGATGACTACGGAAGTACAACCTGGCTGAACCTGTCAATGCAGATTCGGCCGGCCAACCGTGCGCCGGTGGTTGCAGTTGCGCTTTTGGATCAGACCGTCACACTCGGCAATAGCCTGTACTACTCGTTCGGGCGAGATGCATTCGCAGATCCGGACGAGGGTGATGTATTGCAATACAGCGCGACATTGGACAATGGCCAGGCTTTGCCGGAATGGCTCGTGTTCGACGCGTCGAGCCGGGTATTCACAGGCACACCGCAGCTTCCAGGCATGGTGTCGGTCCGGGTCACGGCGCGTGACAGCGATGGCCTTGGCACTTCGGACATCGTCGTGTTCACCACGCCGGGTCAATTGGTGGATGGGGGCGATGGTGCCGATATCCTGACCGGCGGCGATGGCGTGGAGATGTTGCGCGGATGGTCCGGCGATGACCGGATCTTCGGCGGTAACGGGAACGATCTACTGATCGGTGGTGCCGGCAACGATTGGCTGGAGGGTGGAGACGGCGCTGACCGATATGTGTTTGGACGCGGTTTCGGCCTGGACACGATCGACAATCGCGACACTGATGCCCCCGGCGCGATGCCCGACGTGGTGGCGTTCGATTCCGGCATCCAGCGCTCGGACCTGTATTTCACCCGTGATGGCGACGATCTGGTGATTGGCCTGGTGGCTGCGCCCGACCGGCTGACCATCAAGGCCTATCTGAGCGGCGGCGGCACAACGCCGGCAGCGGTCGATCTGGTGACGATGCAAGGCGCGGCCTTGAATGTGGCAGCGGTACTGGCAGCCATCACCAATCCGGTGCCGGGAGTGAATGCGGGCTACGGCATCGACGGCACCGCGGGCAATGACTTCATCGTGGGTCAGAACGCCATCGGGTGGGAACATATCAAGGGTAAGGAAGGTAATGACATATTGTTGGGCGGGCTGGGTGCGTTCGAGGATGAGCTGAACGGCGGGCCTGGCGACGACATCCTGGACGGGCGGGCCGACGGCGCGGCCGATGCTCTGTTCGGTGGCTACGGCGCTGACACTTATGTGTACGGCCGAGGCTACGGCGCCGATGTCGTGTCGCTGATGGAGTACGACGCGACGGTTCGAGACCATGTGCGTTTTGTGGCAGATATCCGACCCGAGGACCTGATCGTGCGCCACGGCGATGATCCGCAGGCGTGGGACCTGCAATTGGCCGTGCGCGGCACTGATGACGTTTTGACGGTGGGCGGATTTTTTCATCCACTGGCACTTGCGCTACCGGCCAACAACTATCTGCGGTTTGCCGATGGCAGCAGCTGGGGCCGTTCCGAGATTCTCGCGCGCATGGCGCAGATCGGCGGCGATGGCGCCGATGTGATGACTGGTCTCGACGCCTGGAACGACGATTTGTTGGGTGGGGACGGTGATGATCAGTTGTCGGGACTTGGTGGTGATGACTGGCTCGACGGTGGGGCCGGCAGCGACATCCTGCATGGCGGGGCAGGCACGGATCACCTCGTTGGGGATGCGCCGCAGGAGCACGGAGAGCCGGTGAGCATCGACAGCCTGATGGTCGTCGCGCGAGGAACGGTGTGTGAGGGTGTCTGGCCCACGATGGAAGTCTGGATTGGCGGCCAGAGGATGCAGAGCCTGTCTGTGACGTCCAAAGACTGGACGGAATACACCATCAGTGTGCCGGCCGGAACGACCGCTACGCAGGTGGACGTGGCCTTCGTCAACGATGCATACCGCCCCGATCTGGAGCAGGACCGCAACCTCTACCTGAACCGCATCATCGTCAATGGCGAGAGCATCAGCGCCACTGGCGTTGGTTCCGTCTTGGACTTCGGCTCGGGCGCCGCTGCGTTTGACGGCGTCAACACCACGATCAGCTACGGTTCACTCAATAGCCACGGCGCGTTGCGCGTGAGCTTGCTGGGCAATGATTTGCTGGACGGTGGTGCCGGCGCAGACACCATGCTTGGCGGGTTTGGCAACGATGTGTATCTGGTTGATGACGCCAGGGACACCGTGATCGAGGCCGCCGACGCCGGGCACGACATCGTTCGCGCCAGTGTCAGCCATGTGCTTTCTGCCCATGTCGAAGACTTGGAGCTCACCGGTGCGGCCGCGATCGATGCCACCGGCAATGCGTTGCGCAACACGCTGCGTGGCAATGCGGCCGCCAATCACCTCGACGGTGGCGCCGGCGCCGACATGATGGTGGGCGGATCGGGTGACGACATCTACGTGGTGGATGACGCCGGCGATATCGCCTATGAGGTGGTCAATGGTGGCAACGACACGGTCTGCAGCAGTGTCAGCTACAGCCTGCGCGCCGAGGTGGAAAACCTGGTGCTGACGGGTTCGGCTGCCATCGATGGGACGGGCAATCTGCAGGCCAACCAGTTGCGCGGCAATGCGGCGAACAATACGCTGGCTGGCGGTGAAGGCGACGACAGCCTGATCGGGGGTGAGGGCAACGACAAGCTGCTCGGTGGCAAGGGCAACGATCTGCTGTTTGGTGACGGTGAGGACGAATCTGGCGCACCGCTGACAGTCCACACGCTGGTGATTCATGCCAGGGGTTCGGTGTGTGAAGGCGTGTGGCCAACGATGGAGATCTGGGTCGCCGGCGTCAAGCTGCAGTCGTTTGTGGTGGCCTCAGGCGGCTTTCAACCCTACACCGTCACCGCGCCCTTGGGCATGGAAACGCGAGAAGTGGACATCGTGTTCACGAATGACGCGTACCGACCGGATCTCGGGCAGGATCGTAACTTGTATGTCGACCGCGTCGAGGTGAATGGCCGCAGCATCAGCGCCAGAAGTGCAGGAGCAGTGATTGACTTCGGCCGCGGTGCGGCCGCATTCGATGGCCTCAACACAATGAGAAGTGGCGGCACCCTGCGTAGCCTGGGCGCATTGCGGGTCGGTCTTCTGGGTGGTGATCTGCTCGATGGCGGGGCCGGGATCGACACCATGGCCGGCGGCTTCGGCAATGATATCTACGTCGTGGACCATCCGGATGACGCGATCATCGAGGACGTCAATGCCGGCCACGACATCGTGCGCGCCAGTGCCAGTTACGTGCTGGGCGCCAACCTGGAGGATCTCGAACTTACCGGTTCGGCGGCCATCAATGCCACCGGCAATGCTGGCCAAAACACCTTGCGCGGAAATGCAGGCGCCAACCGTCTGGACGGTGGCGCCGGCGCAGACATGCTGGTGGGTGGCTCGGGTGACGACACGTATGTCGTCGATGACGCGGGAGATATCGTTTACGAAGTGGCCAACGGTGGAACCGATACCGTGTTCAGCAGTGTCAGCCTGACTCTGCGCAATGAAGTTGAAAACCTGACCTTGACTGGTGTCGCGACCACCGGAACCGGCAATGCCATGGCCAATGTGCTCATTGGCAACAGCGCCAGCAATACCCTCGTTGGTGCGGCCGGCAATGACCGTTTGGTTGGTGGTTCTGGCAGTGATCGTTTGCTTGGCGGCGATGGAGACGACGTTTTGCTGGGGGATGACTCTGGAGCGCTGCTGGTTCCCGAGCGTATCGACAGCCTTCTTGTGGTCGCACGCGGCACGGTCTGCGCGGGCATCTGGCCAACGATGCAGGTGTGGATTGCCGGTAGCCTGGTGCAAACGTTCAGCGTCAGCAGTCCCGACTTCACCAACTACTCCGTCACGGTGCCTGTGGGCATGACCGCCTCGGCGGTGGACGTGTTGTTCGTCAACGATGCGGTCCGCCCCGATCTCGGCCAGGATCGCAACCTCTACCTGGACCGGATCGAGGTCAATGGCCGCCGCGTCGGCGCCCGTGACGCGGGTGTCGTGCTGGACTTCGGCACCGGCGCTGGCGCATTCGACGGCTACAACACAGCGTCGAGTTGGGGTGGCATGAGCGGCAATAGCGCGTTGCATTTCGGTTTGCAGGGCGCCGATCTGCTGGACGGCGGTTCCGGCATCGACCGGATGGAAGGAGGCGTCGGCAACGATGTGTATCGGGTCGACAACAGCCAGGACCAGGCGATCGAATATGCCGATGCAGGGCACGACATCGTGCAGTCGAGCGCCAGTTTCACGTTGGGCGCCCATGTCGAGGATCTGGAGTTGATTGGCACGGCGGCGATCAACGCCACCGGCAATGCCCAGCAAAACACACTGCGCGGTAATGCAGCGGCAAACCGACTCGATGGCGCTGGCGGCACCGACCTGCTGGTGGGTGGTAAAGGCAACGACACCTACATCATGGCGCGTGGTAACGGGATCGACACGATCTATGAACACGACACCACCACGGGCAATACCGATATCGCTGAATTCATCGGTGATATCCACGCTGACCAGTTGTGGTTCCGGCGTGCGGGCAGCAGCCTGGAAGTGAGTGTGATCGGCACGGACGATCTGTTGCGGGTGAGCGGTTGGTACAGCGGCAACGCCTACCATGTGGAACAGTTCCACAGCAGCAACGGCAAGACCCTGCTCGACAGCCAGGTGCAAAATCTGGTCGATGCCATGGCGTCGTTTGCACCGCCGCCGATGGGGCAGATCCGTCTGTCCGACAGCTACGCCAACCAGTTGGCGCCGGTGCTGGCGGCAAACTGGCAATAGTCAGGCGCAACGCCACTGTCAACCCGTTCTACACTGGGCCGTTGACAAGAATATTGCCATCGCTGCGACGTTTATCATCGATCAACGGGCCATGCGGGGTGCCGCGCGCACCGACCGTCGATCCGGTTGCGAGTGCCTTCGACGCCATGCGCAATCGTCTGGCGGCCTTCCATGCCGCCTGCACTGACTGGGGCTGATGTTGTTTTTCGCGGTTGAGTGCCGCAGTGAGGAATCGAATGTTTTCCATCAAAACCGCGGACTGGAACCCCCGGTCGGAAGAAGTGTTCAACGACCAGATCGCCGCCTACGATGCGATGCGCCAGCGTTGTCCGGTTGCGCATAGCGACTACTTGTGGTGGTCGCTGTTTCGCCATGAGGACGTGATGCGTGTGTTACAGGACCACGAGACCTTCAGCAGCGCCGCCTCGAACCATCTGTCAATCCCCAACGCGATGGACCCGCCAGAGCACACACCGTACCGGGAGATCATCGAGCGCTATTTCGCCCCTGAACAGATGCAGGTATTCGAGCCGGTGTGCCGGACGATCTCCGAGACGCTGGTCGCCAGCCAGCCGCTGAACCAGCCCTTCGAGTTGATGGCCGGATTCGCGCAACCATTTGCCTTGCGAATGCAATGCGCCTTCATGGGTTGGCCCGACAGCCTGCATGAGCCACTGCGCCAATGGATCGACAGAAACCACCGTGCGACACGAGCGGGCGACCGGTCCGCGATGGCGCAGATTGCGGTCGAATTCGATGGCCACATCAAGCAGCAAATCGTCCTTCGCCGGGATGCGGGTGAAGATGCCCCCGATGACGTGACGAGCCGGCTCCTGCAAGAGCACATCCATGGCAGGCGGCTGAGTGATGAAGAGATCGTGAGCATCGTGCGCAACTGGACGGTGGGCGAGCTGGGCACGATCGCCGCCAGCGTGGGTATTCTTGTCCACTATCTTGCCGGGCATCCGGCCTTGCAGGCCGATTTGCGACGACAGCCGGCCCATCTTGCGCCAGCGATCGATGAAATCCTGCGGATCCACGCGCCGCTGATCGCCAACCGCCGTGTCACCACCTGCCCGGTCGAGATCGGTGGCCGCTCGTTGCCAGCCGGCGAACGCCTGACGCTGATCTGGGCAGCGGCCAACCGCGACGAAGCTGTGTTTGGTGATCCCGATGCTTTCAATCCCGAACGCAACTGCGAACACAACCTGCTATACGGCGCGGGCGTGCATGTCTGTCCGGGGGCGCCACTGGCAAGGCTCGAACTGCGCGTGATCATGCAGGCGCTGCTGGCCGGCACGAGTGACATTGCACTCGATGCCAACGCGTTGCCCGAACGCGCATCCTTTCCGGCCAGCGGGTTCCTGTCATTGCCGGTGGTTTGGCAGTAGCCACGACAATATCGGCGGTTGCAGACGGGGAGACGCAGCATCATGGAAACAGCACATGCCTTGAGCGAGGCGATCATCGACCAGATGGCTGAAGCGCTCATTTACGCCAATCGTGAGGGTGTCATCGAACGCTGGAACGCGGCCGCGCAGGCCATGTTCGGCTTCTCCGCTTCGGAAACCCTGGGCCACAGCCTCGATCTGATGATCCCCGAGCACTTGCGCAAGGCCCATTGGCGTGGCTTCAATGCTGCGATGGCCAGTGGCAGGACACGCCTGCACGGCCACCCGGCGCTCACACGGGCGCTGCACAAATCGGGGCAGAAGCTCTACGTCGAGATGAGTTTTTCGCTGGTGCTCGACGCCACGGGGACCGCCATCGGATCGGTGGCCGTGGCGCGCGACGTCACCGAACGCGTTGCGCGCGAAAAGGCTGCGGCATCCGGAAACGCGCCGGCGTGACAAAGCCAGACAGTGACGGTTGGCTTCAGCAGGCCCGTTGACCTACAGCGGCAACCCGTCCAGCATCTCGTAACAGTTTTTCAGCCAGGTCTTGACCCGTTGGCGTTCCAGCAAGCCCAGCGCATCGTCATCGGCAGAGCGGTTGTTGATGGCTGACCAGAAGCTGGCGTTTTGCCGGTCGATCTTGCGCATGCTCGATTCGTGCAACTGGGGCAGGGTGACGACGCGCCCGCCCAGCGCGAGGACTTTCTTGAGCGCCGCGGATCGCTCCAGTTCCGAGAAGTCGCTGCCGCGCCCGAGGTTCTTCACGACGATGTAGTTTGGGCCTGCGCCATAGGTATTGAGCAACCGGTCCAGCAGGTCGACCGAGTCCTTGCCACCGTCGGACAGGTGCCAGAAGTTGACTGTCACGCCCATTTCGCCCATGAGCGGCAGCACGTCGGAATCCTTGATCCAGCGCGACAGGGGCAACGCGGTCTGCGCGGCAAGGTCGACGATGACGCTGCCTTGTTGTCCGACGGCTGGTACCTCCTCAAGGCATTCGGCAATCTTGTCCAGGCCTTCGTAACGATCGACGATGACCGGCGAGGCAAAGTCGGCGTAAAAGCGGGTGAACGACGTGTGTGAGCGGTCGGTGTCGAAGCCGGTGAATGGACGGCCCCGGTCGATGAAATATTGCGCCAGCAGGCGCGACAGCACCGATTTGCCGACACCGCCTTTTTCACCGCCAATGAAGTTCAAGGATGCCATGATCAACTCCCGTGTAGATGCCGTGGTCCAGCCCGGCTTGCCTGGCAAACAGCATAACCGGTTTGCGCGCGCAGCCCGGCTCAGGTGAGTCTTTTGACCAGCACCAGGCTCTTGCGGTCCCAGTTGTACATGCGCCGGCGGGCCTCGGGCAGCCGGTCTGGATCGGCTTGCACGAAGCCGCGTTTGAGAAACCAGTGTTTGGTCCGCGTGGTCAACACGAAGATGCTTTCAAGTCCCTGCGCCTTGGCGCGTTGTTCGATCCGTTTGAGCACCCGTTCACCATCTCCCTGGCTTTGGGACTCGGGCGACACCGTGAGCGCGGCCATTTCGCCGGTACGCTCCTCCGGGTAGGGGTACAGGGCGGCGCACGCAAAAATTACGCCGTCGTGCTCGAGCAGCGTGTAGTTGCCGATGTCACGTTCGATTTCGGTGCGTCCACGCTTGACCAGTGTGCCGTCCTTCTCGAAGGGTTCGATCAGTTGCAGGACTCCGCCCACGTCGTCGCTGGTGGCCTCGCGCAGGTTTTCCAGCTTTTCGTCGACCACCATGGTCCCGATGCCGTCGTGCACGTACACCTCCAGCAACAATGCCCCGTCGACCGAATACGGGATGATATGGCTGCGTTCGACCCCGGCCTTGCATGCCTTGACGCAATGCTGCAGATAGAACGGCGCGTCAAGCGGGCCGTTTGGCGGGGGCAACTCGGCCAACCATTTCTGGGCGGCGAGCAGCGGCATCTCGGTGTCGATCGGGTTGTCTTCGCTCAAGGGTTCACCGGGCCGTATCGGGATGCCTGGCAACTCGGTCATGAAGATCAGCTTGTCGCTCTGCAGCGCAATCGCGATCGAGGTGGCGACTTCCTCCATCGTCAGATTGAAGGCTTCACCGGTGGGCGAAAAGCCGAACGGCGACACCAGCACGATCGCGCCAAATTCCAGTGCGCGCTGGATACCGGCGGTGTCGACCTTGCGCACCACGCCCGTACTCTTGAAATCGACACCGTCGACGATGCCGACCGGCCGCGCGGTGATGAAATTGCCTGAGATCACCCGCACCGTGGAATCGGCCATCGGCGTGTTTGGCAATCCCTGGCTGAATGCGGCCTCGATCTCGTAGCGCAATTGCCCTGCCGCTTCCTGGGCGCAATCGAGCGCAACGTCGTCTGTCACCCGCACGCCGTACGAGTAAAGCGGCGTGTGGCCCTTGGCCTTGAGCTGCTCGTTGACCTGGGGTCGGAAGCCGTACACCAGTACGATCTTGACGCCCATGCTCTGGATCAGCGCAAGATCTTGCGCAAGATTCTGCAACTTGCCCGCAGCGATGGCTTCACCGGCAATCGCCACCACGAAGGTCTGGTGGCGGAACTTGTGAATGTAAGGCGCCACCGAGCGGAACCAGGGCACGAACGTGAAGTTGAAAACGGTGGACATTGGCGGATCGGGCCAGGGTGTGGCAGCGCGGGGATGGCAAAAGTGTATCAGTCAGTCCCGAGACTGCGATGCCAAGTCGGGATAATCGCGGCATGCCCGAACCGGTGATCGTATTTCCTGAGTCTTTGCCGGTGTCGGCGATGCGTGCCGAAATCATGGACGCGATCGCGGCGCATCAGGTCGTCATCGTCTGCGGCGAGACCGGCTCCGGCAAGACCACCCAGCTTCCCAAGATGGCGCTGGCCATGGGCCGGGGCAAACGCGCAATCGCGGAACCGGGTTGGGGCAAGCCGGCATATCCACCCGGACAAGGCAAACTGATCGGCCATACCCAGCCGCGTCGTATTGCCGCCAGCTCAGTCGCCAAACGGATTGCGCAGGAACTGCAGACGCCGCTGGGCGAAGTGGTCGGGTTCAAGGTGCGGTTCCAGGATCGACTGAGCCGGGAAACCTCGGTCAAGCTGATGACCGACGGAATCCTGCTGGCGGAAACCCAGACCGATCCACTGCTCAAGGCTTACGACACGTTGATCATCGACGAGGCGCACGAGCGCAGCCTGAACATTGACTTTCTGCTCGGTTACCTGCGCCAGATCCTGCCGCGCCGACCGGACCTGAAGATCATTGTCACCTCGGCCACAATCGACGCCCAGCGTTTTGCCGACCATTTCGCCTCGCGTCACGGACCGGCACCGGTGATCATGGTGTCGGGCCGCATGTTCCCGGTCGAGCAGCGCTATCGACCGTTCGAGGAAAGCCGCGACCACGACCTGAACGACGCGATCTGCGACGCGGTCGATGAGTTGTGGAGCGCCGGTGGCATGCGCCAGGACGGTGACATCCTGGTTTTTCTGCCCGGTGAACGCGAGATCCGCGAGGCAGCCGAGGCATTGCGCAAACATCTCAGCCATCAGCCGACCTTGCGCAACGCCGAGGTGTTGCCACTGTTTGCGCGTCTGTCGCAGGCTGAGCAGGATCGGATTTTTGATCCGCATGGCCAGCGGCGCATCGTGCTGGCCACCAACGTGGCTGAAACCTCGCTCACGGTGCCAGGGATTCGCTATGTGATCGACGTCGGAACGGCGCGGGTCAAGCGGTACAGCTTTCGCAGCAAGGTCGAACAGTTGCTGGTCGAGCCGATCAGTCAGGCAGCGGCGAACCAGCGGGCCGGCCGTTGCGGTCGGGTTGCCAACGGCATCTGCATCCGGCTGTATGCGCAGGATGATTTCGCACAGCGCGCGCGCTTCACCGATCCGGAAATCCTGCGCAGTTCGCTGGCCGGCGTCATCTTGCGCATGAAGGCCTTGCACCTGGGCATGGTGGAAGACTTCCCCTTCATGGAACGGCCGCAGGCACGGGCGATCGCCGATGGTTACCAGTTGCTGGCCGAGTTGGGCGCGGTAGATGACGCGAACGAGCTGACCGCCATTGGCAAGGAGTTGGCGCGATTGCCACTAGACCCGCGGGTGGGCCGCATGATCCTGGAGGCGCGCGCGCGTCAGTCGCTCGACGAGGTGCTGGTGATTGCCAGCGCGTTGAGCGTGCAGGATGTGCGCGACCGGCCGCTGGAGGCCCAGGGTGCGGCTGATTCCGCACATCAGAAGTTTGACGACGAACGCAGCGAGTTCACCGGTTATCTCAAGCTCTGGCAATGGATCACCCAGGCCCGGGGCGAGAAGGGTAGTGCCGAACACCGTTTGTCGAATCGGCAATACGAGCAGTTGCTGCGCCAGAACTTCGTCAATGTGCGCCGGGTGCGCGAATGGAAGGACATCCACTCGCAACTGCACACCGTCGTGGCCGAGCACCAATGGCGCATCAACACCACGCCCGCCAGTTACGAGCAGCTGCACCTGTCGATGCTGTCCGGCTTGTTGGGCAACGTTGGTTGCAAGCTCGACGACGACGAGGCCTACCTGGGCGCCCGGGGTATCAAGTTCTATCGCCATCCGGGCGCCCACCTGAGCAAGAAGCCAGGGCGCTGGATTCTGGCAGCGGAACTGGTGGAAACCACCCGGCTGTTTGGTCGGGGTATCGCTGCCATCGAACCGGCGTGGATCGAGCAGGTCGGCGCGCATCTGCTCAAGAAGCAATTGCTCGACCCGCATTGGGAGAAAAAGGCGGCCCAGGTGACAGCGCTCGAGCGGGCCACTCTGTACGGCATCGTCGTCTACAACGGGCGTCGGATCGATTTCGGCCGCATCGACCCGCAGGGCGCGCGCGAGATTTTCATCCGCGAGGCGCTGGTGGCCGGCGAATGGGAGACGCGGCTGCCATTCCTGGCTGCGAACCGCAAGCTGATAGCGCAAGTGCAGGAACTGGAACACAAGTCACGACGTCAGGACGTGTTGGTCGACGACGAACTGATCTACGCGTTCTACGACCAGCAATTGCCGGCGGACGTCTGCAGCGGCCATGCGATGGAGCGCTGGTATCGCGAGATGGTGCGCCAACGACCTGACCTGTTGTTGCTCACCCGTGAGGAACTGATGCGCCACGAGGCTGCCGGTATCACGACCAGCGCCTTTCCGCGCACGGTGCGCCTGGGTGGGATCGATTGCCGCGCCGACTACCTCCATGAACCCGGCGATCTGCGTGATGGACTGAGCGTCACCGTACCGCTGTTCGTGCTCAACCAGGTGAGCGAGGACCGTTGCGAATGGCTGGTGCCGGGCATGCTCAAGGACAAGATCCTGGCCTTGCTCAAGAGCCTGCACCAGCGGGCTCGGTCGCGGTTCGTGCCCTTGCCCGACAGTGCGACGCGGATCGCGGCGCAATTGAGCGTGCCGGAGGTCTTCGGCCATGGCAGCCTGGTCGATGCCCTGATGCGGCTGGCACGCGAGAGCACCTCGCTTGACATCAAACGCACCGACTTCAAACTCGATACGCTCAGTCCGCACCATTTCATGCATTTCCGGGTGGTGGAAGACGATGGCCGCCAGCTTGCCACTGGCCGCAACCTGGCAGCAATCAAGGCCGAGTTGGGTGGCCAGGCGCGTGGTGCCTTCCAGGCCCTTGCCGGTTTGAAGCTGGCTGCGCCGGCAATGGCCAGCACTTCGGTGGCCAACTCGGCAGTCGCTGCTTTGCTGCCGGGGCGTGGCGCCAAGGGTGATGCGCCACCGGGCATTCAGAGCCTGGAGCCGACGCCCGCGTCGCAACGATTCACGGCGTGGACCTTCGGCGAATTGCCCGAGTTACTGGAAATTCGCAAGAAGGGGCAGGTGCTGGTGGGTTTCCCGGCCTTGATCGATGTTGGCGATGCGGTGAGCCTGGAGGTGTTTGATGAGCCCGAAGTGGCTGCAGTCCGCCACCGCGCCGGCTTGCGCCGCCTGTTTGCGCTGCAGTTGCGCGATGCGATCAAATATCTGGAGAAAAACATCCCCGAACAGCCGAAGATGGGCGCGGCCTACATGTCGCTGGGTACTCTGGAGGACTTGCGCACGCAGATCATCGCTGTGGCACTCGACCGAGCGTTTCTGATGGACCCTTTGCCCAACGACGCCGACGCGTTCAAGCGCCGGCTCGACGAAGGTCGGGGTCGACTGACGCTGATTGCCAACGAGGTCGCACGCCTGGCGGCTACCATCCTGTCGGAATACGCCGCGGCGAGCCGCAAGATCAAGGACCATCGGCAGGCTGGCGACGCTGCGACCGATGCGGCCAATCAATTGCAACGCCTGATGCCCAAGGACTTCCTGACAGCCACGCCGTGGCCGCAACTGCAGCATGTCGTGCGTTATCTCAAGGCCATCACGTTGCGCCTGGACAAGCTGCGCGCCGACCCTGCACGCGATCAGGCGCGAATGGCCGAACTGCGCCCACAGGAAGCCCGCTTCTGGCGCCTGGTGGCCGAACGCAAAGGTGTCACCGATACACGGCTGCAGGAACTGCGCTGGATGCTTGAGGAACTGCGGGTGAGTTTCTTCGCGCAGGAATTGCGTACGCCTTACCCGGTCAGCGTCAAGCGCCTGGACAAGGCCTGGGCGCAGATCAACAGTTGAGTCATGCGCCCCCGACACCAGACCCGTTTGCGAACCCCGAGCCTGCGTTTCCTGACGCTGCAGGCGCGCCGCGTGGAGCGGCTCGATCCGACGGTGCGCGGCCTGTTGTGGGTGGCGTTGTCCGGATTCCTGTTCGTGTTGCTCAACGCGGTATTGCGCGGCATGAGCCAGCAGATTCATCCGATGCAGGCCCAGTTTCTGCGCTACCTGGGCGCCGTGGTCGTGATGTTGCCAATGGCGCTACGCGCCGGCCTGAAGGCCTGTTGGCCACGCCGGTTGGGCGGGCAGTTTTCGCGCGGCGCCTTGCACACCGTGGGCCTGTTGCTGTGGTTTGCTGCATTGCCGCACATTCCGCTGGCCGACACCACGGCGATCGGTTTCATCCAGCCGATGTTCATCATGATCGGTGCCTGGTTTTTCCTGCGCGAGGCCATGCGTTGGGAACGCTGGCTTGCAGCGCTGATCGGTTTTGCCGGTGTCATGGTGGTGGTGGGCCCGCAGATCTCCGGCAGCACTGGCTGGCCCCACCTGTTGATGCTGGCGTCAAGCCCGGTGTTCGCAGCATCGTTTCTGCTGACCAAGACACTGACGCGGTACGAAACCATCAACGTGATCGTGTTGTGGCAGGCGGTCACGGTGGCATTGTTCAGCCTTCCGATGGCGATCTGGTTCTGGCAGTCACCGAGCATCGGAGTGTGGGTGCTGGTTCTGGTGTCCGGCGTGCTGGGTGTGGGTGGGCATTATTGCCAGACGCGTGGGTTGGCCATTGCCGAAGCGTCACCCACCCAGTCGATCAAGTTTCTGGACCTGATCTGGGCGACCTTCATCGGCTACCTGTTTTTCGGCGACCTGCCTACCCGCACGACGCTGATCGGCGGCGCCATCATCAGCGTATCGACGATCTGGATCGCGCAACGCGAGTCACGCAGGCGCCTGCGCTGAATGCCCGCTCGACGGAGCGTCGTGTCTACAACCTGGCGAGTCGGCCCAGCGCGGCGCCGAGTGTCTCGTCTTTCTTGGCGAAACAAAAGCGGATCACGTGCTGGTCGAATTCGTTGCCATAAAAGGCGGACAACGGGATTGCCGCGACGCCGATTTCGGTTGTCAGCCATTTGCAGAATTCGCCTTCGCTCAGGCTGCGCTCCGGCACGGCCAGCCCCGAGATGTCGACACACTGGAAATAACTGCCTTCGCTGGGCAACAACCGGAAGCGGGTCTTGGCAAGGCCGTCGCGGAACAGGTCGCGTTTGCGCTGGTAGAACGCCGGCAGGTTCAGATAGTGGCTCGGATCGGCCATGTAACGGGCCAGGCCAACCTGCATCGGCGTGTTGACCGTGAACACGTTGAACTGATGCACCTTGCGAAACTCGGCCGTCAAGCTCGCCGGCGCCGCCACGTAACCGACCTTCCAGCCTGTGACGTGGTAGGTCTTGCCAAAACTCGAGACGATGAATGCCCTGGCCGCCAGTCCCGGAAAACGCGCCGCACTTTCGTGCTGCTGGCCATCGAACACCATATGTTCGTAGACTTCGTCGCTGATCAGCAGGATGTCCGTGGGTGCCAGCAGTTCCTGTAACTGCAACATGTCCGCGCGGCTCCAGACGGTGGCGCTGGGGTTGTGCGGGCTATTGATCAGGATTGCCCGTGTGCGTGGGCTGATCGCCGCCGCAATCTTGTCGAAATCGGGCCGGAACGTGCCGGGCGTGAGTGGCACCCGTATCGGGATGCCGCCCGCCAGATCGATGTTGGGCACGTAGCTGTCAAAACACGGTTCGAGCACGATCACTTCGTCGCCCGCTCGCACCACCGGCCGTCACGGTGATCTCGCTGTGGGTGTCGTAGTCTCGCCCCCCATGCGGTCCATGCCAGTTGCGCATCTTGTCGGCGATGGCGCTGCGCAGTTCCGGCAGGCCGGCCATGGGCGGATACTGGTTATGGCCTTGTTCCATCGCGCGGGATACCGCCGCGACCAGGGCAGGATCGCACGGGAAATCCGGGTATCCCTGGCCCAGGTTGACGGCCTTTTTTTCGGCCGCCAATGTCGACATGACGGTGAAGATGGTCGTGCCGACGGAAGGCAACTTGCTGACCAGTTCAGGGGTGCGGGGAAGGACGGCGTTCATGGTGCGATGACGGCATGGGTGAGGGGAGAAAATCCGACAAAGTGTTGGTGCCAGAGCAAAATCGCTGCGCGATTCTTGGTCTGGCACGCAAGGTCTCACAATTCATAATCACTCCCATGCCCGGTCATGGCTTGGGCGACGAGCTTACGGTCGAGGCGGTCGCTGAGCAGTTCGGCGAAACTGAGTACGAAGTTGCGCAAGTAGGCGCCGCGCTTGAATGCGACGCGGGCGACGTTCTGGCCGAAAAGATGGCCGGCGGGGCGGATGATCAGGGGATTTTTTTCGTTGATATCTGCAAGGTCGCGCACCGCCATTTCGGCCACGATACCCACACCCATGCCCAGGCGGACGTAGGTTGTGATCACGTCGGAGTCGATGGCATCGAGCACCACACGCGGTTGCAGTTGTCGCGTGGCGAAGGCCTGGTCGATCCGGGAACGGCCGGTGAACGATGGGTGGTAGGTGATCAGCGGCAGCTCGGCCAGGTCTTCGAGCGTGATGCGTTCACGGTCGCACAACGCGTGGTCGGCCGGGAGTACCAACATGTGTTGCCATTCGTAGCACGGCAAACACACCAGGCCGGGATAAGTGGCCAGCGATTCGGTGGCGATCCCGATATCGGCTGTCTCGTCCATCACCATCTGCGCAACCTGGTTTGGCGTGCGCTCGTGCAAACTGATGTTGACCTTGGGATACGTCTTGGAAAATTGCGTGACCAACGGCGGCAGCACATAACGTGCTTGGGTGTGGGTGGTCGCAATGGACAGGGTGCCGCTGTCCTGAGCGCTGAATTCGTCGCCGATCCGCCTGAGGTTGCCGATCTCGCGCATGATCAGATCGATGCTCTTGAGCATCTGCTGGCCCGGTTCGGTGACCCGCTTGAGACGTTTGCCGTGGCGGGCGAAGATCTCGATACCGAGCTCTTCCTCCAGCTCGATGATGGCCTTGGATACGCTGGGCTGCGACGTGTGTAGCGCCTTGGCCGTCTCGGTGAGGTTGAGATTGCGCCGGACTGCCTCCTGGACAAAGCGGAACTGGTGCAGGTTCATGTCGGTTGCGAGCCCATGGCGATCGATTATGCCTGTGCAGCGGGGTTGGCCCGCCCATTGCCGCCCGTCAGTCCAACGCCACCCGTGCCAGCATGTCCACGACCCGTGGATCTTCGCCGACCGGGGCCTGCAAGCGTATGTGCACGCCATCGAGCTTCTGGTTCAGATCGGCGACCAAGGCCGGCAGGTCCTGCCGCACATGGCGTCCGGCGCCCAGGAACATCGGCACAACCACAATCTCGTCGCAACCTTCGGCCAAGCAGGATTGCGCAGCGGTAGCGAGGTCAGGCGGCATCAGTTCAAGGAAGGCGCACCGCACCTGGCAGGTCGGGTCGATGGCGCGCATCTGCTGCGCCACCGCCTGCATCGACAGGCTCCACTGCGGGTCGCGCGAGCCATGCGCAAAGAGAATGGTGAAACGCATGCTCAACGGCGTAGCACCAGCCAGGCGAACGCGGACAAGGACAACACAGAGTAAATCATTCCAGGTGCGGCGGCCGCAAGCCAGGGCCACCAGTTGCGCAAATTGCCGAAATGCCCGAACAGGTTATTGAGCAGAAAGAAGCTGATGCCAGTCATCACACCGATGAAGACAAACGTGGAAATGCCGGTAGTGCGGAAATGCAGGTAGGCAAAGGGCAGGGCGAGCACCACCATTACCAGGCAACTGAGCGGATAAAAAATCTTGCGCCACAACTCGATCTCGTAACGCTGGGAGGCCTGGTCGTTGGCGTCGAGGTGGCGTATGAACTGGAACAGGTCGATGATGGGCATGCGATCGGGTTTGAGCAGAGCCACTGCCGCCATTTCCGACGTCAACGTCGTATTCCAGCGGAACTCCGGGAGCGTTGCACTGTGTGCCTCAGCCTGGCCTTCCGGATTGGTACTGAATTCAGTACGCCGGACATCATGCAGCAACCAGGAGTCGTTGCCAGTGAACTCGCCGCTGGCTGCCTGGCTGGTCGAGATCAGCTTGCCTTTCCCGTCGTATTCGACGATGCGAATCCGGCGCATCCCGCCGTCGGGTTGCAATGCGCCGACATTGACCCAGAATGCATGGTCGTCCTGCTTTTCGCGCAACCACGCGCCGGTCTGGCCAACCGTGATCTCGCGCAGATAGGTCGCCTTGATGAACTGGCCGGCGCGATCGGCCACCGGGACCAGGAAATCGCCGATGGCAAAGGTGACCAGCGTGAAAAGCAGACCCAGTCCGAGCATGGTGCGCAACGCGTGCCAGGGGTCCAGGCCACTGGTGCGCAAAACGGTAAATTCCGAAGTCTGCGCCATCCTCGCCATCACGAAGACCGATCCGATCAGCACCGTGATCGGCAGCAGGTCGTACAGGCTGCCGACCGCCAAGGTGGCGACATAGGCTGCCGCATGGCGCAACTGGTAACCTTGCGGCCCGTTCGAGTTGACCCATCGCAGTTCACCGACGAAGTCGATGAACGAGAACAGCGCAAGAAAGGCCAGGGTCGTGAATCCCACAGCGGAAGCGACCTCGCTGTAGATCATGCGGCGAACGGTCCTCATCGTTGCCCCGCCATCGGATCGTCGTGCGCACGGGAAACGCGTGGTCGCAGGCGCAAGCCCATGTTCCAGTGCTTCAAGACCAGCAACAACGCGGACAACATGAAGACCCCACCATGCAGTGCCAGATTGAAGCTCCAGAAATCGGTGCTTGAAGTGCCGATGCGGCTCGCTCCCAGATTGACGAGGTTGTAGTAGACGATGAACGTGAACATCGCGAACAGCAGATTGCCGTTGCGGCCGATACGCGGGTTGACGGCGGAAAACGCCAGTCCAATCAGCACAAAGTTGATGGCCGCCAGCGCCAGACCGAATCGCCAGGACAACTCGCCCAGAAAAGGCGCCGTCCGACCGGCCAGCAAAACGCGGGTTGACAACACATTTGGGGGCAGAGCGCGCGCGTCCTGCTGCACCTTTTCATCGACCAGGACGCCGTACTGCTCGAATTCGCTGATCTTGAATCCCGGGTTGGTGGTCTCGCTTTCCAGCCGCTGACCGTTGGACAGCAGCAGGAACCGGTCCGCGCCCATGGTTTCTATGCGTCCGGCGCGTGCCGAGGTGACCGTTTGCTGGCCCGCGGTCTTGCCTCCGATCGAGTCCTTGTCGATGAAGAACACGCGGTCGCCACTGGCCGATTCCTGGAATTGACCGGGAATGACCCTTTCCAGATCCCCGCGTTGCTCATACCGATCGCGCAGGGTTTGCGATTGCTGGTTTGACCAGGGCCAGACGAAGATGACCAGTACCGCAATCACCAGCCAGATCGGCCAGGCAAACCGCACCAGCGGCATCAGGAAACTGCCCAGTCCCCTGCCGCTGGAGAACCAGATCGCCATCTCGCTGTCACGGTACATGCGGGACAGTGTGGCGACAATGGCCACAAACAGGCTCAGTGTCAGGATGGTGGGTGCGTGGCCTAGCACGGTGTAACCGAGCACCATCATTACCTCGGCAGGGTCGACGCTGCCACGTGAAGCCAGTCCGACGGTACGGATCAGGAACATTGTCATCACGATCGTGGCCAACACCACTACGGTGGCGCCGAACGTCCGGGACATCTCCTTGTGCAGGGAAGAATGGAATAACATCGCTGGCAATGAAAGACGCAATTATGAACTTTGAACTCAAGGCCCTGGATCTGGCGCAGGCGGCATCTCACAAGGGCGACGCGCTGATTGTGCTGGTTCCAAACGGCTTCAAGGCGGGCAAGGGTGCACTCTCCGATCTGATCGGCGCCGCACTCAAGGCCGGCGATCTGGAAACCAAGTGCGGCAAGTTGTTGTCGGCCTACCAACCCTCTGGTGTGGCCTGCACCCGATTGGTGCTGGTCGGTTGCGAAGAAGGCAAGCCGCGCCAGGTGCGCCAGGCAGTCGCCGCGGCGGTGACGGCCATCAAGAACGGCAATTGCCGCAAGCTCGTCGTGTGCCTGGCGCTGGTGGCGCTGGAAAACGCAGCGCGCATGGCGGTGATGGCGGTGGCCGACGCCAGCTATGTCTACACCACGACCAAATCCAAGCCCGAACCCAGGGTATTGGCACAGGTCACGATCGGCGTATCCGACCCCGCCGTTTCCCGTGCGACTTTCGATCGCGGCGTGGCTGCGGTGTGCGGCGTGGAGTTCGCCAAGGAGTGGGCCAACCGCCCTGCCAACCATGCCACACCGAGCATGCTGGCAGATGCGGCCCGCCAGTTGGCCAAGACGCGGTCGATCCGTTGTGAAGTCATGGGGCCCAAGCAGGTCGCCAAGCTGGGCATGGGTTCGTTTTTGGCCGTGGCGCAGGGTTCACACGAGGAACTGCGCTTCATCGAGCTGCGTTACGACGGTGGTGCCAAGGGTGAGGCGCCAACGGTGCTGATCGGAAAAGGCATTTCATTCGACAGCGGTGGTATTTCGATCAAACCCGCCGCCGAGATGGATGAAATGAAGTTCGACATGTCGGGTGCAGCCAGTGTTCTGGGTGTGTTTCGTGCCTTGGCCGAGCTTCAGCCTGCTATCAATGTCGTAGGTCTGATCGCCAGTTGCGAGAATCTGCCCGATGGCAAGGCGGTGAAACCCGGCGACGTGGTCACCAGCATGAGTGGACAGACCATCGAGATCCTGAACACCGATGCCGAGGGACGTCTGGTGTTGTGCGACGCGTTGACCTATGCGGAGCGCTTCAAACCTGCGGCGGTGGTCGACGTCGCCACGCTGACCGGCGCCTGCGTGATTGCCCTGGGCGCCGTGCGCAGCGGCATGTTTGCCAGCTCCGACGCTCTGGCAACCGCATTGCTGGCAGCGGGCGAATCCGCCCAGGACCTGTGCTGGCGCATGCCGCTGGACGATGAGTATGGTGAGGCGCTCAAGACGAATTTCGCCGATGTCGCCAACGTCGGTGGGCGCCCGGGTGGCGCCATCACGGCCGCCAAGTTCCTGCAGCGTTTTGCCGACAAATTTCCCTGGGCGCATCTGGACATTGCTGGCACGGCGTGGAAAGGCGGCACTGCCAAAGGCGCCACCGGACGACCGGTGCCGCTGTTGCTGGACTTCCTGCTGGCCGCAGTCCCGGCGGCAGCTGCACCAGTAGCCGGCAAGGCACGTGCACGGCGCAAGGCCTGACGTCGTGGCGCCGCGCAGCGACGTTCTGCAACCATGATCGTACCGAGCGCGTGCGCCATGCCATGACCGAGGTGTCGTTTCATTTCAACATGCCCGACCGGACCCTGTATCTGTGCCGGCTGCTGCGCAAGGCCGCCGCCCAGGGGGCGAAGGTGGCGGTCACAGGCCCGTCAGCGGCGCTGCGCGAACTCGACGAAACTTTGTGGTCGTTTTCCCCGACCGACTTCATACCCCACTGCAACATCGACAGCGATCTCGCCGTGCGCGAACTGTCGCCGATCGTGTTGGGCGGCGAACCGTCGCAGGCCTTGCATCACGATGTGTTGCTCAACCTCGATGCGCAAGTACCGACCGGCTTCGAGCGATTCGAACGTGTGATCGAGGTGGTTGGCCCCTCGGAGCAGGATGTGATCGATTCCCGCCAGCGCTGGAAATACTATAAGCAGCGCGGTTATGCCCTTGTGCGCCATGACCGCAGTGGCAAGGAAGGAGCCTGATGGCAACCACGGCGCGAGCGTATCCGCGATTTTTGCCAACACTGACAGAAGTCGTGCAGGTCACGGTGCCACCGCCGGAGCCACCGGAAGATCTGGCGGCGCTCGAGGCGGGTCGTCGGGAGGCGTTTGCCGAACGCATGCGTGTGCAACTGCGCGCGGCGCTGGACGGACGCATGCAGGACGTGGTGGCGTACGCGATGCTGGAGCAGGTCGATGCCATGGGCGAACGCCTGCGGCGGCAGATGGATGACATGGTGCGCGAATCGCTCGATACGATCACGGATCGACTGCGTGGGGAACTTGACGTCATGGTCCGTGAAGCGGTGCAGGCGGTTTTGTCAGACGAAGTACCTGCCAACGGATCAGACGCAGCGCGGACGCCAATTGAACCGTCGTCTTGACGACACTTCTGGCTTTTCGACACTGCGTTGTTTTTCGCGCACCCTCGCGTTTACCATGAGGATTTCGGGGTGGTAGCGCATGCCAAATGCGTTATCCTTCCCGCCTGTTGGGACAAATCGCTGTCCACCAACTGAATAACCCCCCTTGGAGTTGCTATGCAAATGAAATTTCGTACTACGTTGACGTTGTGCGCTGCCGCCGCATTGTTGGTGGCCTGTGGCAAGAAGGACGAGCCGGCGCCTGATGCGGCTCCGGCACCTGCTGTCGCTGAGGCGCCAGCGCCTGCGCCGGCACCGGCACCCGACGTCATCAAGATCGGCCATGTCGGCCCAACCAGTGGTGCGATCGCTCACCTGGGCAAGGACAACGAAAACGGCGCCCGCATGGCGGTCGACGAACTCAACGCCAAAGGGGTCATGATCGGTGGCAAGAAGGTCACGATCGAATTGCTGGCCGAAGACGACGCCGGTGACCCGAAACAAGGTACAGCGGTGGCGACCAAGCTGGTTGACGCCAAGGTCAGTGGTGTGATCGGTCACCTGAACTCGGGTACCACGATCCCTGCTTCCGCCATCTACGACGCGGCCGGTATTCCGCAAATCTCCCCGTCGGCAACCAATCCCAAATACACCCGCCAGGGTTTCAAGGGCGCGTTCCGTGTCGTGGCTGACGACGTGCATCTGGGTGGTACGCTGGGCAAATATGCCGTCAACACGCTCAAGGGCACGAACATTGGCGTGATCGATGACCGTACTGCATACGGCCAGGGTCTTGCCGAGGAATTCGAAAAGGCTGTTAAAGAAGCTGGCGGCAATGTCGTGGGTCATGAGTTCACCACCGACAAGGCGACCGACTTCAATGCCATCTTGACCACCCTCAAGGGCAAGAAGGTCGACGTGGTGTTTTTTGGTGGCATGGACGCTGTTGCGGGTCCGATGATCAAGCAGATGGCCCAGCTCGGCATCAAGGCCAAATTCATGGGCGGTGACGGCATCTGCACGGGCGAGTTGTCCAAGCTCGCTGGTGACGCCTTGAAAGATGACATGGTCTATTGCGCCGAGGCTGGTGGTGTCGAAGGTGACCAGAAAGCCGGCATGGACAAATTCCACGACGATTTCAAGGCCAAGTTCGGCCAGGAAGTCCAGTTGTATTCGCCCTACGTCTATGACGCCCTGAACTTGATGGTTGCTGCCATGGTCAAGGCCGATTCGGCTGATCCTGCCAAGTACCTGCCTGAGCTCAAGAACACCGACTACAAAGGTGTGACCGGCCAGATCGCCTTCGACGAAAAAGGCGACATCAAGAACGGCGCTCTGACGCTCAAGACGTACAAGGATGGCAAGGGCACTGTACTGGCCGTGATCCGCTGATCATCAGCAATCCGGTTTGACTAAATAAGGCCCCGCAGTGCGGGGCCTTATTGTTGGTGCCGGTCAAAAAAGCCAGCCAGCAAAAAAAGCCCCGCAAGCAGGCCGAAGCGATCTAATCAGGCGATGCGTGCGCCCGCAGGCACACGCCCTGCGGCGACCCAGCGATCGAAAATCAACAGTGCATGATCGACGAACGCATCGTCGTTGATGTGGACATCGACGTCGTGCAGTTCGATCGGCGCGTGCGCCGCGGCGCGAAACGCGTCGAGGAAGGCGACGTGTCCTTCGGGGTCGTGCATCGGTTGGCCCGCCATGTCCCAGGCGTGGATGCCGCGTCGCGGCAGCAGCAGCGCCGTTGGTCCGTGCGCTTCGCACAGGCGCTCGCAAACCAGCTGTGCCAGGTTGCGCTTCTCGTCTGTCGTTGCGCTCACCGATGCGATCAGCCGGTTGTGTGCGTGGTAGGCGCGACTGGCGAACTTCTCGGGGAGTGTGGCCCAGGTCTGCACGTCGACCATGTCGCTCGCGCCGGGCGCGACGAGTTGCGGCACGCCAGCACGGCCGGCGGCGCGAAGCCGCTCCGGCCCGGCGTTGACGACGGAGCCGTGCATCATGTTCGCAACCTCGGCAAGGCAGAAATCGAACACGGCAACGAAGCGTCCCTGTGCGATCAGCGCTTCCATCGCGCGCCCGCCCATGCCGGTGCAGTGAAAGACGACCGGCTCGTAGCCGCGCGCTTCGAGCGCCGGCGCGAGCCGCACCATGTAGGACAGACACGACTTGCCCAGCGAACTGATCGCGACCCGCGGCCGCGCCTCGCGCGCAAGTTCGACACTGCGGCACGCGCCGACGATGGCGCCCGCGGCCTGGCTCAGGATCGCGCTGCAGATGCCGTTCAGCCCGAACAGGCCGCCGGCCCACAGGATCATCATCAAGTCCGGCGCGAGCCGCTCTGGCGGGATCAGGTGCGAATACGCGACCGTCGCGACGATGAACTTGGGCATCCCGAGCGGCAGCGCCGCCGTGACGTCGAGCGCGAGGTCGGTGCCCATCGAGCCGCCGATAGCAAGCAGCCCGTGCGCTTCGCCGCGTGCGTAGAGATCGAGCGCGAGCGCGGCGGCGCCCTCGGCCATCTTCGTCATCGCCGCGTTCTCGTCGCCGAGCGCGGCGAGCGCGGCGAGCGTCGTATGGGCCGCGGCAGCGACCGCATGGTTCGCAATCGCCGGCGTGAAGCTCGGGGTGCCGAGCACACCGACGTCCATGATGTGCGCCGCGCCGCCTTGTGCCTCAATGCAGCGTTGCAGGTAGAGCAGTTCGTCAGCCTTCGTGTCAGCGGTGCCGACGAGAAGGATTTTCGGCGTCAGCGTCATTGCGGGGTCGGCATCATGCAGTGACGCGATGCGCGTGACGCGTGCCTGCTGCCGGCGTCACCGCATCGAACAGGCAGCGTTTCATGACGCGCCGCAACCAGGGCGCGCCGACGACCGTGACTCATTGCGGGTTCGCTGTCAGGGCTACGTTGAACTTCTCGAGATCGTTGCTGAGCCCGGCATAGACCTGCGGCCTGTTGCTGCGCAGGTAATAGCCATAGAAGACGCCACCGACCAGGGCCACCAGCAATAGAAGCGGGAGCAGATTCACGAGCAGGGCCTCGGAGCCGGCAATGATGGAGAAGTTCAGGATTGCCATCGTCGAAATGCCTAGCAGGCCCAGAGCGCCGATCCCGGGCGCAACAAAGGTGCGCCACCATCTGGGGTCGTGGATCCTGCGGAAATAGACGACGATCGAGACTGCGGCGAGCAACTGCAACACCAGGATGCACAAGGTGCCGAAGCCCAGCATGCTCGGTACGAGTGAGGCGATCGGCTCCGCCCCGGCGAGTGCGAAGGCGCCTGCAACGGCTGCCGCAAAGACGGCTTGCACGATGCCCGCGGTTTGTGGAATCCCGTTGCTGCGCGTGCGCGCCAGCGCAGACGGCAGGATGCGCGCACGGCCGAGCGAGAACAAGTAGCGTGTCGCCGAGTTGTGGAATGCGAGCATTGCGGCAAACAGGCTGACGAGAAGCAGCACCATCATGACTTTGGTCATTGCGCTGCCGATGTAGGTGGCCGAGAGAGCGAAGATCAGGTCGCCGGCTTCCAGATGCTCGAGGCCGACCTTCTGAGCCTCAGCGACGCCGGTCGCGCTGACGACGGCCCAGGTGGTGAAGCCCAGGATGAGCCCGATCAGGCAGATTGCCGTGTACGTGGCGCGCGGAATTGTCCGCAGCGGGTCCTTCGCTTCTTCGCTGAAGAGCGAAGTGGCTTCGAATCCGAGAAATCCTGTGCCTGCCAGCAGCAGCCCGATGCCGATCGACCCGGAGAAGATCTGGCTCGGTGCGAAGGCCTCGAAACTGAATCCGTGCTGAAACAGGACGGAGAAGTCAAAGACCAGCAGAATCAGCGTCTCCAGAATCAATGAGACGCCGAGAACCTTGGCGCTGAATGCGATGCCTTTTCTGGCGAGGATGAACGAGGCAATGATCGATAGCAGCCCCCAGAGATACCAATGCATGTCGAAGCCGGTCAGTTCCGCCACGATGAACTGCGTGAAGAAGCCACTCGTCCCGATAGTGCCGGCGACGAAGAAGTTGTAGCCCATGGTCGCGATGAGGCCGGCCACCAACCCGCCCGTGCGCCCGAGGCCTTTGACGACGAATGCGTAGAAACCGCCCGCATGCACCAGTTGCTTGGACATCTGGGCGTAGCCGACGGCGAAGAACAAAAGAATGATCGCGACGATGATGAAGGACGCCGCCGCACCGCCCCCGTTGCCGAGGGCGATGGCGAGCGCCGCGACGACGACGATGCCGGTCAATGGCGCGACCGCGGCGAGAACGAGAAAGACAACGCCGGCCACGCCGAGCGCATTCCTTTCCAGCTGGCCGTGTGCGGCTGATCCTGATCGATCGCCGGTGATTGCAGTGTTCATGGTCATGTCTCCTGGGTTTTGTTGTGGCGAAAGGGTTGAGCGCGAAGCGGCGCGGTCGTTCAGCCGCCGACTGTCTTCAACGCGGCATCGAGCGCGTCGCACAGCAGGTCGAGCTGCGCACGCTCGATCGTGAGCGCCGGCGAGAGGATGATGTTGGCGCCTGAGGTGCGGACCATCGCGCCGCGCCGGTAGGCCTCACGGGCGACCTGCGCCACTTCCTTCGCACCGCGCGGGAAGGGCGCCTTGGTCGCCTTGTCCGCGACCAGTTCCATGCATACCATCAGGCCGATGCCGCGCACGTCACCGACGAGGCGCGAGCGTGCGCCGATCTCCTGCAGTCGCTCGAGCAGATAGGCGCCTTCGCGCGCTGCGCCGCCAACCACGTCCTCGCGTTCGAGGATGTCGAGCGTTGCCAGTGCGGCGGCCGCAGCGACCGGGTGCGCGCTGTACGTATACCCGTGCGAGACAGAGCCGAGCGTCGCGTCGGCGCCGTCGAAGACTTTTGCCACCTTGTTCGAGATCGCTGTCGCGCCGAGCGGTATGTAGCCCGACGAGATGCCCTTGGCGAGGCACCAGAGATCGGCCTTCACGCCCCACAGCCGGGTGCCGAACATTTTTCCGGTGCGGCCGAATCCGGTCACGACCTCGTCGGCGATCAGCAGCACGCCATGACGGTCGCAGATCTCGCGCACGAGCGGCCAGTAGTTGGCCGGCGGCACGATGACGCCGCCCGCGCCCTGCACCGGTTCGGCGATGAACGCGGCGACGGTGTCCGGCCCCTGGAAGATGATCTCGCGCTCAAGTTGCTGGGCGCAGATCTCGCCGAGTCGCTCGGGATCGTCGCTGTACGGATTGCGGTACAGCCACGGCGTGTCGACGTGAAAGCACCCCGGCAGCAGCGGTTCGTAAGGCCTGCGGAAGTTGGTGTTGCCGTTCACGCTCATGCCGCCGAAGTGCACGCCGTGGTAGCCCTGGCGCAGCGCGATGAACTTGGTGCGGTCTCCCTGGCCGCGGCACTTCCAGTACTGGCGCGCGAGCTTGAGCGCGCTCTCGACCGCGTCCGATCCGCCGTTGCTGAAGAAGATCGCGCCGACGTCGTCCTCGGCCATGAAGCCCACCATCCGCTCGGCGAGTTCGATTGCGCGCGGATGCGTCGTGCCGCGAAAGATGTTGTAGAAGGGGAGTTCGTCGAGCTGGGCGACGATCGCGTCGCGGATCTCTCGCCGGCCGAAGCCGAGGTTGGCGCTCCACAGGCCGCCGACGCCGTCGACGAGCTTGTGCCCATCCACGTCCCAGATCCAGCTGCCGTCGCCGCGCACGATGATGTCGGGTGGCGCGTCGCGCATCGCTTGCGGGTGCGCCATCGGGTGCCACAGATGGCGCCCATTCGCGGCTTTGAGTTGGTCCGGGGTCATTCGTGGGTTGTTCATTTCCATTCCTCGCAGGGCAGTCTGAGCCTGGCGGCGATTGCGGCAATGCCGCCGTGCACGTCGCGCAGATCGAAGTAGTGCACCTGCATACCGGCGTTCACCGCGCCGGCGATATTGCGAAACTGGTCATCGACAAAAAGAATCTTTTCCGGCGGTAGCTCCAATGCTTCGGCTGCAGCCTGGTATGCCCTGAGGTCGGGCTTGAGAATTCCGGTGTGCGTTGCGTCGACAACGGCGTCGAGGTCGCGCAACACCGCCATCCCCGAGAGGAACTTCGGGCCGTAAAAGAGCTCGAGCTCGTTGGACAGGATACCCACGCGCAGACCGGCAGCGCGCGTTGCCGCAATCAGTTGCGCGATGCGCGGGCGCACGGTGCGATTCGGGTCGGTATGGCGCACGCGTGAGAGCATGGTCGCTGTATCCCAGCCGGACTCACCAATCGCGTCGCCGATTTCACGGGCGCGCGTTGCCCAGTAGTCGCGTTCGGTGATCTCGGCGCGCAGCATCGATCGCCACAGCGTGTCGGTCGATGGATCGATCGGCCCGAGCCAGGTGAGCGAGCCGGCGCGCAGGCCGAGCAACTCCTCCGTCTCACGATGGCACTCGAACAGCGAGGTGCTGATCACGGAGCCGAAATCGAGCAGCAGGGCTTGGGGTTCTGTACGCAGTGTCATTGATCGGTTCGGCGGGTTCGGGCGGTCGGGGCTGAGTCGGTCAGGCTGCGACGCTTACGAACTTGATGTCGGTGTAACCGAGCAGTCCTTCGAGACCGCTCTCGTGACCGATGCCGCTCGCCTTGACACCGCCAAATGGCGTCTCCGGCTGCGAGATGCCGAAGTGGTTGATGCCGACCATCCCGGCTTCCAACTCGTTGGAGAGACGGTGCGCGCTGCGCAGATCGTGCGTGAAGCCATAGGCTGCCAGGCCGTAGGGCAGCGCATTGGCGCGCGCAAGGGCATCGTCGAGATCGTCGAACACGTCGAGCACCGCGATCGGACCGAAGGGTTCTTCGCGCTGCACGCGTGAGTCGGCCGCAGGCTGCTCGAGAACCGTCGCCTCGTAGAAGAAGCCGCTGCGATCGACGCGATGCCCGCCGCACAACAGGCGCGCACCGTGCGCAAGCGCGTCGTCGACGAAGGCCTGCATCTCGCGCACGCGGTGTTCGCCGATCACCGGCCCGAGCTGGGTCGCAGGATCCGAGCCCGGACCGACGCGCAGCGATTGCGCACCGGCGACGAACGCATCGCGGAATTCATCGTAGCGCGATCGATGGACAAGAAAGCGGATCGGCGAGGCGCAGACCTGGCCCGCGTTGCGGTATTTGGCGATGACACTCATCTGTGCAACCGCGCGCGGATCGGCATCGGCGCAAACGATGACAGGCGCGTGGCCGCCGAGCTCTGCCGTGTAGCGCTTGCCATGGCGTGCGCTTAGCTCGCCCAGCTGCCGGCCGACCGCGATCGACCCGGTGAACGACACCTTCGCGATGACCGGGCTTTCAATCAGCGCCTGCGAGATCTCGGCCGGGCGACCGGTGAGCATGTTGAGCACGCCTGCAGGCAGACCGGCATCGACGTAGCACTGGACGATCGCCATGCACGTCGCAGCGGTCTGCTCGTCGGGCTTGATGATCACGCTGCAACCCGCTGCAAGTGCGGCGCCGAGCTTGCGCGCCGGCAGATTGGCGGGGAAGTTCCACGGCGTAAACGCCGCCACTGGCCCGACCGGCACGTGCTGCACCGTCTGGCTCAGCACGCCCGGCGAGCGCGGCGGCACGCCGCGCGCGGCGAGGCGCTTGGCCTCTTCGGCAAGGAAGTCGATGATGTCGGCCGCGATCGTGACCTCGCGCAGGGCTTCGGCGAGCGGCTTGCCTTGCTCCATCGTCAGCGTTGCAGCGATTGCGGGGGCACGCTCGCGCAGCAGCGCAGTCGCACGCCCGATGGTCCGGAATCGCTCGATCGGCAGCATGCGCCGCCAGACATCGAAGCCGCCTGCCACAGCGTCAAGCGCGGCCGCGATTTCCTCGGGCCCTGCAATCGGCGTGCGGCCGATCTCATTGCCATCTGCCGGATTGAGCACCGGCCGGTTGCCGTGCGCGGTGTGCTCCACCCACTGCGTGCCGATGCGCATTGCAACTTGCGGATAGCTCATGAGAGAGCTCCGATTGCCGTGCGGTTCGAATTGATCAACCGGCCCTGGGTTGACATAAAATTTTGCAAAGATTCAACGAAAGCTGCACACATGCAGACGATGTTCAACATGTTTCGTCGCAATGTCAACGCGCACTTCTTGACTGTCAGCAGTAAATCGTGCTGTCCGGTGTGGTATTAAATAGATGGTCCGCTTTGGGCAGATTGCCGCTGGTCATGCCCTTGATCATGCCGCAGGTCAACTCTTGAAACAGTCGTCCTTGGTGTGTCTTGGACGCCCGCTCGCACCTGCCGCGCGCCTCGGGTAAGTACGCCGCACCGTGCTTACTTGCTATGAACCGGACAAGCTATTTACTACCGGCATGCCCAAGCGCTTGAACTTGGCCAGCAGGGTACGCAGGTGCAGGATGCGTTCTTCCTGCAACATGACTAGTTGCCTGCCCTGGCGCGTGCTGTCAGCCCATGCATGGCCAAAGCCAGCGTGCCTACCAGCGCCATGATGCAAGTCGAAAACGCCGCTGCTTGTGAGGTGAAGCCGGCCTCATCGAGCCGCATCACGCTGACCGCGGCCAGCGACATCGCGGGTGTGATCAGGAAGATGATGGCCGACAGCGTGACCATCGAGCGCATGAACAAAAACACCATGATCGACAGCAGCGTGGTCTGGATCGTGGGCCAGTACACGTCCCGCAGGATGCGAGCGGTGCCGCCGCCCAGCACGGTGGTGGCGTCTTCCAGGTTGGTGGGCACATTGCGCATGCCGGTCATCATCGCCACGTAGCCTTGCGTGTGGTAGTGGTAGTAGTTGCACAGCGCCAGCAGGGCGGCCGTGCCATACAGGGCGCCCCACGGCATGGTGGCGCTGTTGAAGGTGAACACATACGCCAGGCCTAATACCAGACCGGGTACCCCCACGGGCAACGCACTCAGCAAGCTGGCCAACTGGGCCACCCGGCCAGGAAATTTGCGCACGCCAAAGGCCAGCATGAACAGCATGCCGGTGCCAAACAGCGCTGCCAGCACCGACACGTAGACCGAGTTCCACAGCGGTGCATAGCCGTCCGACAGCGTGATGTTGTAGTGCTTCAGCGTGAACTCAAACTTGTACGGCCATAGTCGCACAAAGCTGCCCACCACCACCGTCAGCACCACGGCGTAGATGCACAGCGCGATACTGCTGCAGGCCACCGTGAAGCTCAGGTCGCGCACCGTTTGGCGCTGCGGCTGCGGTGGCTGCGAGGCCTCGCCAGTCATGCGTGATTGGCGCTTGGTGGCTACCTGCTCAATCCAGATTGACAGCGCGGCCGGCAGCAGCAACATGATGCCGATCACCGCGCCCATGCCAAACTTCATCTGACCGCTGACCTGGTTGTAGATTTCTGTGGCCAGCACGGGGAAATCGCCGCCGATCACCACCGCGTTGCCGAAGTCGGTGATGGTGATGGTGAACACGACAAAAGCCGCGCTGAGCAAGCCGTAGCGCGTGTTGGGCAGAGTGATGTCAACAAACTGGCGCCAGGGCGTTGCGCCCAGCACCTCGGCCGCGTCGTACTGGCGCACGTCGCCGTGGCGCAGCGCGGCGCGAATGATCAACACCGCCTGCGGCAGCGCGTACAGGATGTCAGCCAGCAGCAGGCCCCAAAAACCGTAGATATCCATGCGCACACCGAGCAGCTTGCCGATCAGCCCGCTGCGGCCCAGCAGAAAGATCAGCCCCAGCCCCAACACCAGCGAGGGTGCCAGCAGCGGCAATGTCATGCCCACCGCCACCAGGCGGCGACCCCACATCTTCGTTCGCTCCAGCCCATAGGCCAGCACGAACCCCAGCAGCACGGTGACGGTGGTGGTGGCCACGCCCAGCCAGATGCTGTTGAAGGCAGCTCGCCACACGCCGGGTGTATCTACCAGAGCCAGGTAGTTGCCCAGGCCGATGCCGCCGCTTTCTTGCTGCAGGCTGCGCCAGGCGATGCTGAGCATGGGCAGGCCAAAGAACATCACCAGCGCCGCCAACGGCAGGACCAGGCTGACGCGCAACAGCCAGCGGTCGGTGCTGGACATTGGGAGTAGCGGTGTTGCTAGCGCCATGGCAGGAAGAAATCGTTGTCTTCGCGAACGCGGGGACCCACCACACGCCGGGACTCCCGCCTTCGCGGGAATGACCGGAGAGCCAGCTTCATGCGCACACCCAGGCGGAGTCTTGCGCGTTCACCTCCACGCGCACCGCGTCGCCGGGCGCAAAGCAGCTGGCGCTGCTGGTTTCGGCCAGCAAGTCCAGCCCCATCCAGTCAACTGCGATGCGCTGAATGCTGCCCAGGAACGTGATGTGGCGCACCCGCGCGCTGGCGCTGGTATCGGCGATGAGTTGCAGACGCTCCGGGCGCACGCACAGCGCCATATCGTCCGCTGTGCCTGGCGTCGGCACGCCGGTCATTACATGCGGCCACAGCGCCTGAACCTGCGCGCCGGACATCAAATTGCTGTGGCCCATGAAGTTGGCAACGAAGCGTGTGCGCGGGCGCAGGTACAGCTCTTGCGGGCTGCCCACCTGTTCGATACGGCCCTGGTTCATGCACACAATGCGGTCGGCCATTGACATCGCTTCTTCCTGGTCGTGCGTCACCATCAGCGTGGGGATGCCAAGCTGGCGCTGCACATCGCGCAGCTCCAGGCGCAAATCGGCGCGCACGCGCGCGTCGAGTGCCGCCAGCGGTTCATCGAGCAGCAGCAACGCCGGGTTGACGGCCAGCGCACGCGCAATCGCCACGCGCTGCTGCTGCCCGCCCGAGAGCTGCGCCGGGTAGCGCTGCTCGAAACCGTCCAGCTTGACGGTTTGCAACAGTTGGGTGACGCGCTGGCTCACCTCGGACGCAGGCGTACGCCGGATCGTCAGGCCATAGCCCACGTTCTGCGCCACGCTCATGTGCGCAAACAGCGAGTACGACTGGAACACGATGCCAAAGCCGCGTTCGCGCGCTGGGCGCGCGGCCAGGTCCTGGTCGCCCAGCAGAATACGCCCGCTGTCGGCACTCAGCAGGCCGGCAATGATGCGCAGCAACGTCGTCTTGCCGCAGCCGCTGGGACCGAGCAGGCAGACAAATTCGGCGGCGCCCACTTGCAGATCGATGTTGTCCAGAGCCGCATGGCCGGCGAAGCTCTTGTGTAGCGACTCAATCTTCAAAGACATGGGTGGGGCCTGCCGGGTGGTTTCAACGTCCGATGGTCTTCTGCCAGGTCGCCAACGTGGCGTCGCGCTCCTTGGCCGATTTGACGAAATCCATTGGGTACAGCACCTTGGACAGGTCGGCGGGCAGGCCGGCAAGTTTGGCGGCCTTGGATTGTGGTGCGCCGGGAATAGTCACGATTTCCTTGTACTCGGTGTAAAGGGCGGCGGCTTTGGGCGACAGCGTCCAATCCAGAAAGCGCTTGGCGTCTGGCTTGTTCTTGGAACTCGCCATCAACGCGGAGGCCTCCAGCTCGTAGCCGGCACCGTCGTTGGGGATGACCATCTTGATCGGATAACCTTCTTCCACCGATTTCATCGCTGCAAACGCCAGCGAGGCGCCAATGGCAAATTCGCCCGCGCGCGCCGCCTTGCACGGCCGCGAGCCCGATTTGATGTACTGCGACACGTTGCCGTCCAGAGTTTTGAGGAACTTCCAGCCTTCGTCATTGCCTTTGTCCTGCAAAATGGCCGCGATCTGCAGGTAGCCGGTGCCAGACGACACCGGGTTGGGCATCACGATCTCGTCCTTGTAGACCGGGTTGGTCAGGTCTTTCCACGAAGCCGGCATGGGCAGGTTTTTGGCCTTGAGCACCTCAGTGTTGACGCAAAACGCTGCCATGTAACCCGTGGCGGCAAACCACTTGCCGTCAGCGGCCTTGTATTCCTTGGGCAACTTGTCGCTGCCCTTGGCGACATAGCCCTCGGTCAGGGCGGCGATGCGGGGATCCAACATGTTGGTCAGCGCCCAGCCCCAGATCACGTCATGACGTGGGTTGCTGGCCTCGGCCAGAATGCGCGCGCCCAGATCACCGGTGGACAGACGCAGCACCTGTACGTCCACATCGGGCATGTCCTTTTTGGCGGCAGCAATGTAGTCCTTGATCTCATCCTCTTCCAGTGCGGAGTAGACGGTGACGGTGCCGGCGCTGGCCGCGGCGCTGAACAACAAGGTAGCCAATATCGCAAGCGTGCGAGGCGACCGCGGGGCTGGGCAAGCGCTGCGTGATGGCTGAAAAGCGGATGTGGCGGGGAGCTGACAGGTGCGCATGGGTGTCTCCATTAATGATGTCGTTGAACGGGTCGACGTGACGCGGGCGGTGGAATTTCGCAGCCGTGTCGGTCGACATTGTGCACAATTTGAACTGGCACGGAAATGCGGCATCGCCCGAATCTGTCGAGCATTCTTGCCAACCCATGTGAGCCGCATGATCCAAGCGATCAGTTCAGACCTTGAGCGACTGGTGCAGTTGGCCCAAGCTCTGGCCGATGCGGCGCGCCAAGAAACGCTGCCCTTGTTTCGCATGCAGCTCGAAGTCGTGCAGCCGAAGAACTTGTTCTGCCCCTTAGGCCACACTCCTCTTGCACAAGAAGCCGGAACGAAATATGGCGAACTTATAACGCGTGCCTCCCAGAGGCGCTCGCGAAATCAAGCACTGTATCGGGATAGTCCGCTTGCCAGATGCAACTCAGATCCTGAATATCGACATTCGCCAATATCTGTACGGAAAGCGCCACGTATCGATGCATATTGGCCGCAGCCACCAGAGGATCGCTCGGCCCAGCGCCCACGCGAAGCAAAGAGAACATTGAATCTTGCTGCACGCGCTCGGCGGCGAGTTCCAATTCGGCGATTCCTCGCAGGTAGACGGCGGACCAATTTCCATTTTGCTTTTCCTCGCGTCTGATCGTTCGCAGTGGCCGGACCACCCGGTCTTGCCAGGTTGCGCACGCAGCCATGAGGACTTCAATTTCCCGGTCCTGAAGGGTTCGCCCACGCGAGCCTGCCCACATCGCAAACAGCATCATGTTCACGTCCAGACCATGACGGTCTTGCAGCGCGATGCAGGCCTTCGCGACGCCGGGTCGCGAGTAGAGCAGCAGCGAGTAGCGCCAAAAGTCATTTGATTTGTCCACGATGGAGGATAGGTGTAGCTGGGCGCTTTTGTCTAGCCCGCAAAGTTTCGAAAATCGGAAATTCAGATCGCAGCATTTGCTGATTGAGCAGCAGTACTGTGCTCATAAGCATCGAAGAAGAATCTCATTCGGCTGTCATATTGCGGCGCTTGCCTGGGCCTGGGCGTCAGTCTTGCCGGGGGCGACCTCTTGCGCGATCACCTGCTTACAGCACTGGTCGAACACGACCGAGCTCCGCAGGCGGAGCAGCATCCCGAAGATGTATTCCGTGAACTCCCAGGCGTCCATCTTGCCGCGCAGGATTTGCGGCGTGGCGCCACCCCTGGATGGCTTTCTTGATGCTGACAACGGGGATGCAAAATTGCATCGTCGCGTCTTGTCCAAGCCTGAATTCAGGAGGGTTCTATGAGGGGTAGGACCTGTTTTTTTCCGGTCCTCATTGGGGGATTGGCGGAGAGGGCGGGATTCGAACCCGCGGAGGGTTTTACCCCTCGCACGCTTTCCAGGCGTGTGACTTAAACCGCTCATCCACCTCTCCGGTGGCCGGGATTGTAGCAGTGCACCCTTGCTAATTGAGCACCGCTGGCCGGCAGGTGTGGCTCTCTATTTCGGCAGTTGTGTCATCTTCATGGCCGACGCGATCAGTGCGGCAACTTCGGTCATGTTGCCGGGCACGATCAGTGTCGTGGTTGCGTCGGCGGCGACCTTGCTGTAGGCGTCGACTGCGAGTTCGGCCACCTTGAGTTGCACCGCTTGCGCGCCGCCGGGTTGTTCGATCGCCGCTGCGACCCGCTCGATCGCCTTGGCGGTGGCATCCGCCACTGCGATGATCGACTCGGCCTCGCCCATGGCGCGGTTGATGACAGCCTGCTTTTCGCCCTCCGAGCGTGCAATGAAGGCCTCGCGTTCACCGGTGGCGATGTTGATCTGCTCCTGCCGGCGCCCTTCGGAGGCCGCGATCAGCGCCCGCTTTTCACGTTCGGCGGTGATCTGGGCCTGCATCGCGTGCAGGATCTCCTTGGGCGGTGTCAGGTCCTTGATTTCGTAACGCAAGACCTTGACGCCCCAGTTGAGCGCAGCTTCGTCAATGGCCTGCACCACTTGTGCATTGATGATGTCGCGCTCCTCGAACGTCTTGTCGAGTTCGAGCTTGCCGATCACCGAACGCAGGGAGGTCTGGGCCAGCTGCGTGATCGCCATGATGTAGTTGGATGAACCGTAGCTGGCGCGCATCGGATCGGTGACCTGAAAATACAGGACGCCGTCGACCTGCAACTGGGTGTTGTCCCGGGTGATGCAGACCTGGCTGGGCACGTCCAGCGGGATTTCCTTCAGACTGTGCTTGTAGGCCACCCGATCGATGAACGGCACCAGCAGGTTCAGCCCTGGCGCCAGCGAACTGTGATATTTTCCCAGGCGCTCAACCACCCACGAGTTTTGCTGCGGAACGACCTTGATCGAGCGGGTAATGAAGATGACAGCCAGGACGAACAGGACAATGGCGATTTCCATGGAAGGTATTCTTTCTGATGCAATGGTGACGGCGCAGTTTATCGGGTCTGCACCTTGTCGATCAGCAACCGGCTGCCGACCAGTTCGATCACACGGTGTGCTCCGGGCGTTGGCACGATGCCGTCGGGATGAATGGCAGTCCAGTTGGCGCCCCGGTACTTGACGTTTGCTGTTCCGTCACGTTGCCAGTCGTCGACCATCACGATTTCCCCCACGTCCAGGTTGACACTGCGCATCGAGCGCACCGATGGGTCAGTGGGCTTGCGCTTGCGCACCTGATGCCAGATGATGACGGCGCCACAACCGACGACGGCTCCGACGACCAGCTGCACCGTTGTTGACGCGCCCACGTGGGCAGAAAGCGCCGCCGCAGCCGTTCCCACCGCCAGCATCAGCAGGTAAAACGTGCCGGTGACCAGTTCGAGCCCGACGGCGGCACCAGTTGCCAACCACCAGATCGTCGAATCGTGCATTGCTACTCCTTCATGTGCTTGAGACGAGGACATTTTGCGTCCAAAGTCAACCCCGATCCGACCCAGGTTCGTCTAATTCCTTACACTGCCCGGCTTGAAAGTTATTTGCGGGATTGTCCTGCACGCCCGGAGATCGTATGAAATTTCGTTTCCCCATCGTCATCATTGACGAAGACTTCCGCTCCGAAAACACTTCCGGTCTGGGCATTCGTGCGCTCGCCCAGGCGATCGAGACCGAAGGGTTTGAAGTTCTGGGGGCCACCAGCTACGGCGACTTGTCGCAATTCGCGCAGCAACAGTCGCGCGCCAGCGCCTTTATTCTGTCGATCGATGACGAGGAGTTCACGACTGATTCGGATATTGCGCCAGCGGTGCAGAACTTGCGTAATTTCATCGCCGAGGTGCGACGCAAGAACCTGGACGTGCCACTGTATGTGTATGGCGAGACCAAGACCTCACGCCATATTCCGAATGACATCCTGCGCGAACTGCATGGTTTCATCCACATGTTCGAGGACACGCCGGAATTTGTCGCCCGCCACATTACCCGCGAGGCGCGCAGTTATCTGGAGGGCTTGCAACCGCCGTTTTTCAAGGCCTTGTTGGACTATGCCGAGGACGGTTCATATTCATGGCATTGCCCGGGACATTCCGGTGGTGTGGCCTTCCTCAAGAGCCCGGTGGGGCAGATGTTTCATCAGTTCTTTGGCGAGAACATGCTGCGTGCCGACGTCTGCAACGCAGTGGAGGAACTCGGCCAGTTGCTGGACCACACCGGACCGATAGCTGAGTCGGAACGCAACGCCGCACGCATCTTCAATGCGGACCATTGCTTTTTCGTGACCAACGGCACCAGCACCTCGAACAAGATGGTCTGGCACCATTGCGTGGCGCCGGGAGACGTGGTGGTGGTGGACCGCAACTGCCACAAATCCATCCTGCACGCGATCATCATGACCGGCGCCATTCCGGTGTTCCTCAAACCCACGCGCAACCACTTCGGCATCATCGGACCGATACCGAAGGAAGAGTTCGAACCCGCCGCGATCCAGGCCAAGATTCGCAAGAATCCCTTGCTCAAGGGCGTGGACACCAAGAACGTCAAACCGCGGGTGTTGACTCTCACCCAGTCCACCTACGACGGCGTCATGTACAACACCGAAACCATCAAGCAGATGCTCGACGGTTATGTGGACAACCTGCACTTTGACGAAGCGTGGTTGCCGCATGCGGCGTTCCATCCGTTCTACGGCGCCTACCACTCCATGGGCAAGAAGCGGCCACGGCCGAAAAAGGCGATGGTGTACGCGACCCAGTCGATCCACAAGCTGCTGGCCGGCATCAGCCAGGCCAGCCAGGTGCTGGTGCAGGACGCGCAAGAGACCAAGCTGGACCGCCACCTGTTCAACGAGGCCTACCTGATGCACACCTCGACCAGTCCGCAATACAGCATCATTGCCAGTTGTGATGTGGCAGCCGCGATGATGGAGCCGCCCGGCGGCACGGCGCTGGTCGAGGAGAGTATTGCCGAGGCGCTCGATTTCCGGCGCTCCATGCGCAAGATCGCCGATGATTATGGCGACGACTGGTGGTTCAAGGTCTGGGGCCCCGATCACCTTGTCGAGGAGGGTATCGGGAGCGCTGACGACTGGATCATCAAAGGCGAGTCGCGCAAGGGCAAAGGTAGCGTCAACTGGCATGGTTTCGGCAAGCTGGCGACCGGCTTCAACATGCTCGACCCGATCAAGTCGACCGTCGTCACACCCGGCATGGACCTGAACGGCAAATTTGCCAAGTGGGGTATACCGGCCGGCATCGTGACCAAATTCCTGGCCGAGCATGGCGTCGTGGTCGAGAAGACCGGTCTGTACAGCTTCTTCATTTTGTTCACGATCGGTATCACCAAGGGCCGGTGGAACACCTTGCTCACCGCGCTGCAGCAGTTCAAGGACGACTATGCCAAGAATCAGCCGATGTGGCGCATCCTTCCGGAGTTCTGTCGCGACAACCGGAAATACGAAAAAATGGGCCTGGCCGACTTGTGCCAGTTCGTGCACCAGCT
>CAJDVP010000092.1_pt1 | contig 40965 bp, 49 predicted proteins | sample 7391311 | NCBI WGS metagenome assembly CAJDVP01 (sample SAMEA7055711, study PRJEB34461) | soil metagenome | biome: terrestrial ecosystem; feature: Peninsula; material: soil | place: Antarctica | collected 2016
GCCCGAGGGCAAGGAGATGGTGATGCCCGGTGACAACGTGTCGATCACGGTCAAGCTGATCAACCCGATCGCGATGGAAGAAGGCCTGCGTTTCGCGATCCGCGAAGGCGGCAAAACCGTTGGCGCCGGTGTGGTTGCCAAGATCATTGCGTAATCGCGCGGACACAAAGGAAGCATCATGGCCACAAAACAGAAAATCCGCATCCGCTTGAAGGCGTTTGATTACAAGCTGATCGACCAGTCGGCCGCCGAGATCGTCGATACCGCCAAGCGGACTGGCGCCATCGTCAAGGGCCCCGTGCCCTTGCCGACCCGAATGAAACGTTTCGACATCCTGCGTTCGCCGCACGTCAACAAGACCAGCCGCGACCAGCTCGAGATTCGCACCCACCAGCGTCTGATGGACATCGTCGACCCAACCGACAAGACGGTCGACGCACTGATGAAGTTGGACCTCCCGGCGGGCGTCGATGTCGAGATCAAGCTGCAATAAGGCGCATCTCGACAAACAACTTGCCGGCTGCCGATAAACCGGCATACAATCGCTGGCTCTGCGGGGAATGGATTCATTTCCTGCAGAAATTTATCAACAGTCTTTCACATCACAACGTGCGTGGCCAATTGCAGTCGCGCCGGTGAAAGTTACGGAGAAAAAAATGAGTCTGAGCAACCGCAAGGTGGGAATGATGCGCCTATTCACCGACGACGGGGACTCAGTTCCTGTCACGGTGGTGGATGTGTCAAACAACCGCGTGACCCAGGTCAAAACCCAAGAGAACGACGGCTACGTCGCCCTGCAGGTGACGTTCGGTGCGCGTCGCGCCTCGCGCGTGACCAAGCCGGCCGCAGGCCACCTTGCCAAGGCAGGTGTGGAGGCGGGTGAAATCATCCAGGAATTTCGTTGCACAGCAGATGCTGCCGCCAAATATCCGGCTGGCACATCCGTGCCGGTGACCGATGTGTTCGCGGTAGGCCAGCAGGTGGACGTGCAGGGTACAACCATCGGCAAGGGTTTCGCTGGCACGATCAAACGCCACCACATGTCTTCGCAAAGGGCGTCGCACGGCAACAGCCGTTCACACAACGTCCCGGGTTCGATCGGCATGGCGCAGGATCCCGGTCGTGTGTTTCCGGGCAAACGCATGACGGGCCATCTGGGTGACGCCACCGTCACGACTCAGAACCTCGACATTTTCCGTATCGATGAAACGCGCCAGCTGTTGCTGATCCGTGGTGCCATTCCAGGTGCTTCGGGTGGTTTCGTGTCGGTGCGCCCGGCCGTCAAGGCCAAGGTCAAGGCAGAAGACGCCGCGAAAGGAGCGAACTGATGCAGCTCGAACTCCTGAACGACCAAGGCCAGGCGACGTCCAAGTTCGACGCGCCCGAGACGGTCTTCGGTCGCCAGTACAACGAAGATCTGGTGCACCAGGTTGTGGTCGCATTCCGGGCCAACGGGCGCCAGGGCACCCGTGCCCAGAAAGACCGCCAACAGGTCAAGCACTCGACCAAGAAGCCGTGGAAGCAAAAGGGAACGGGCCGCGCCCGCGCCGGTATGACTTCCTCGCCACTGTGGCGTGGAGGCGGCCGGATTTTTCCGAATATGCCGGACGAGAACTTCAGCCACAAGATCAACAAGAAGATGTACCGCGCCGGCATGGCGTCGATCTTCTCGCAACTTGCACGTGAAGGCCGCCTTGCCGTCGTTGAGTCATGGACGGTCGACTCGCCCAAGACCAAGCCGTTTGCGGCCCGCCTGAAAGCGATGAATCTGGACTCTGTCCTGGTGATCGCCGATCAGGTCGATGAAAACCTGTACCTGGCATCGCGCAACCTGACCAATGTGCTCGTGGTCGAGCCACGGTATGCCGATCCGGTCTCGCTGGTGCACTACCGCAAGGTGCTGGTCACCCGCGCGGCAATGGACCAGCTCAAGGAGATGTTCGCATGAGCGCCGTGAAATTTGATGAAGGCCGGCTGATGCAGGTCCTCGTGGCGCCCATCGTGTCCGAGAAGGCCACCATGGTTGCCGAGAAAAATAATGCGGTCACCTTCAAGGTGCTGCAGGATGCCACCAAACACGAGATCAAAGCGGCCGTCGAACTGATGTTCAAGGTCGATGTCAAGGGTATTTCGGTGGTCAACACCAAAGGCAAGTCCAAACGGTTCGGCAAGTCCATGGGTCGTCGTGACAATATCCGCAAGGCCTATGTCACGTTGATGCCAGGTCAGGAACTGAACCTCGGCGGGGAGGCTGGTTAATCATGGCTGTCATCAAGATCAAACCGACATCACCTGGCCGTCGTGGCATGGTGAAGACATCGCGTACCCACCTGCACAAGGGTGAGGGTTACGCGCCGCTGCTCGAGCCCCAGTTCCAGCACGCCGGTCGCAACAACAATGGGCACATCACGACGCGCCACAAGGGTGGTGGTCATAAACACCACTACCGCGTGGTCGATTTCCGTCGTGCCAAGGACGCCATACCGGCCAAGGTCGAGCGCATCGAGTACGACCCCAACCGCTCGGCGCATCTGGCGCTGGTGTGTTACGCCGATGGCGAACGTCGCTACATCATTGCTCCGCGTGGGCTTGAGGTAGGTGCGACCATCATCAACGGCGCCGAAGCGCCGATCCGTGTCGGCAACACCTTGCCGATCCGCAACATCCCGGTGGGTTCGATCATCCATTGTGTCGAACTGCAGATCGGCAAAGGCGCGCAGGTTGTGCGCTCCGCCGGCACCTCGGCGACGCTGCTGGCCCGCGAAGGCACCTATGCCCAGGTCCGGATGCGTTCGGGTGAGGTGCGCAAGGTGCACATCGACTGCCGCGCAACGATCGGCCAGGTAGCCAACGAAGAGCATAGCCTGCGCCGTCTGGGCAAGGCGGGCGTCAAGCGCTGGATGGGTATTCGTCCGACCGTCCGTGGTGTGGTGATGAACCCGGTGGACCACCCGCATGGTGGTGGCGAAGGCAAGACCGGCGAAGGCCGCCATCCTGTCGATCCGTGGGGCAACCTGACCAAGGGTTATCGCACCCGCAACAACAAGCGCACGCAGGTGATGATCGTGTCGCGGCGCAAGAAGAAGTAAGGGGCACGTTCATGACACGTTCACTCAAAAAAGGTCCTTTTGTCGATCACCACCTGGCCCAGAAGGCCGACAAGGCGGTCACCAACAAGGACAAGAAACCGATCAGGACCTGGTCGCGTCGCTCGATGGTCCTGCCGGAATTCATCGGTCTGACGATCGCCGTACACAACGGCAAGCAGCACGTACCGGTCTACATCACCGACCAGATGGTCGGCCACAAGCTGGGCGAATTCGCGCTCACGCGGACCTTCAAAGGTCATCCGGCCGACCGAAAAGTCGTGCGAAAGTAAGGCAATACCATGGAAACCAAAGCATCATTGCGCGGCGTGCGCCTGTCTGTGGACAAGGGTCGTCTCGTCGCGGACCTGATTCGCGGCAAGAAGGTCGACCAGGCCCTCAATACCCTGCAGTTCACGCAGAAAAAAGCTGCCGTGATCATCAAGAAGGTGTTGGAGTCCGCAATCGCCAATGCCGAGCACAACGACGGCGCCGACATCGACGAACTGAAGGTCAAGACCATCTATGTCGAGCAAGGCGCGTCGCTGCGGCGCTTCACCGCCCGCGCCAAGGGGCGTGGCAACCAGATCCGCAAGCCCACGTGCCATGTGTACGTGACGGTCGGCAACTGATAGAGGCAGGAAAATATGGGACAAAAAATCCACCCCACCGGTTTTCGCCTTTCGGTCAGCCGCAACTGGGCGTCGCGCTGGTATGCAAACGATCGTGATTTCGCCGGCATGCTGGCCGAGGACATCAAGGTGCGCGAGTATCTGAAGAAGAAGCTCAAAAATGCGTCAGTATCACGCGTGTTGATCGAGCGTCCTGCCAAGAACGCACGCATCACCATCTTCTCGGCACGTCCGGGCGTGGTGATCGGCAAGAAGGGCGAAGACATCGAAAACCTCAAGCGCGAACTGGGCAGACAGCTCGGCGTGCCGGTTGCGGTCAACATCGAAGAAGTGCGCAAGCCTGAGATCGATGCCAAGTTGATTGCCGACAGCATCACGCAACAACTCGAGAAGCGCATCATGTTCCGCCGTGCGATGAAACGTGCGATGCAGAACGCCATGCGCCTGGGCGCGCAGGGCATCAAGATCATGTCGTCGGGCCGCCTCAACGGCATCGAGATTGCACGCTGCGAGTGGTACCGCGAAGGTCGTGTGCCATTGCACACCTTGCGCGCCGATATCGACTACGGCACCTCGGAGGCCAAGACCACCTACGGCGTCATCGGCGTCAAGGTCTGGGTCTACAAGGGTGACACGCTGGGCCGCAACGACCTGCCGGCCGCTGTGGAGCCACGCACTGAAGAAGAGCGCCGTCCGCGCGGCCCGCGCCGTGACGCCCGTCCGGGCACAGATCGTCCGGCAGGGGCGCGTCCTGCGCGCCGTCCGGTCGGTGCCAATGTGGCACCTGCCGACGGTAGCGACAAACCCGCAGAAGCAACTGCAGCTGCTGCGCCCGCAGATACAACAAAACCCGCCGTTAAGCGCGTCCGCAAGGCAAGCGCGCCAGCTGCAGCAGCTGACGGTACCAAGACCTGAAAACGGTCTAGCAATCGGAGAAACCCATGCTGCAACCCGCTCGCAGAAAATACCGCAAGGAGCAAAAAGGCCGTAATACCGGCATTGCCACCCGCGGCAATTCGGTGGCCTTCGGAGACTTCGGTCTCAAGTCCACTGACCGTGGCCGTCTGACGGCTCGCCAGATCGAATCCGCCCGTCGTGCGATTTCCCGCCACGTCAAGCGCGGTGGTCGTATCTGGATCCGGATCTTCCCGGACAAGCCGATTTCCCAAAAGCCTGCCGAGGTCCGCATGGGTAACGGCAAGGGCAACCCGGAGTACTACGTGGCCGAGATCCAGCCTGGCAAAGTGCTCTATGAGATTGTCGGCGTGCCGGAAGAACTGGCACGTGAGGCGTTCCGCCTGGCGGCGGCCAAGTTGCCACTGCGCACCACATTCGTGACGCGCATGATTGGCCAATGAGCGCCACAGCCCGGAGAAATATCGTGAACACCAAAGAACTTCGACAGAAAGACGTGGCCGCCCTCGAGACGGAGGTCAAGTCGCTGCAAAAAGCGCACTTCGGCCTGCGCATGCAAAAGGCCACGCAGCAACTCACCAACACCGCAACGCTGCGCTCGACCCGGCGCGACATCGCTCGCGCCAAGACAATCCTGGTCGAGAAGAAACATGCGGCCCAGCCTGCCAAAGAAGGAGCGGCCAAATGACGGAAGAAAATGGTCAAGTGACTGAAGAAAAAGTAGCCCGCAAGCGCACCTTGATCGGCAAGGTCGTCAGCGACAAACGCACCAAGACGGTGACCGTCCTGATCGAGCGTCGTGTCAAGCACGAGCTGTACGGCAAGATCGTCGGCAAGTCCAGCAAGTACCACGCCCACGACGAAAATGGCGAATACAAGATGGGCGATACGGTCGAGATCACCGAGAGCCGCCCGATCTCCAAGACCAAGAACTGGGTTGCCACCAAGCTGATCCAGAAGGCAGTCATCGTCTGATGGCATTGTGCAGCGGCGCTGCACTCCACTTTCAAACGGCTCACAATTTGGGCCGTTTTGTCGTGTGCTGAAGCAACCACCATTTACCGGAGCCAACCATGATCAAAGTAGGTGACACCCTTCCCGATGCGACACTGATGGAGTTCTCGGAAGTCGAAGGCAATGGATGCAGCATCGGCCCCAACCCGGTATCGGTCGCCAAGGCAGTTGCCGGGAAAACCATCGCGCTGTTTGCTCTACCCGGTGCCTTTACGCCGACCTGTTCTGCCAAACACGTGCCAAGTTATCTGGAGAAGTTCTCTGAACTCAAGAGCGCCGGCGTCGACGAGATCTGGTGTGTCGCTGTCAACGACGCCTTTGTCATGGGCGCCTGGGCGCGTGACCTGAAATCGCAAGGCAAGATCCGCATGCTGGGCGACGGTGACGCTGCCTTCGCCAAGGCGACCGGCCTGACGCTTGACTTGACCGGCAAGGGCATGGGCCTGCGCAGCGATCGTTATTCGATGTTGGTCAAGGACGGCAAGGTTGCTTCGCTCAATGTCGAGGCGCCGGGCAAGTTCGAAGTGAGTGACGCCGGCACCATGCTGGCCCAGGTCAAGGCCTGAACCGAGGCCTGCATGGCCAGTGTCGATCGCTGGCAGTCCGATCCCTAGAGTTCTGCCTTGAGGTAGTGTGACCCGGCGATCGGGTTGTAGTAATACGGTGGGATTTCAATAAAACCCAGGTCCTGGTACAGGGCTCGGGCGGTTTCCATATCGTCCAAGGTATCGAGCAGGATGCATGCGTATCCTCTTCGACGGGCTTTGTCCAAAATCGCCTCGGCCAGAGTCCGACCCAGCCCGAGGCCACGAAACTCCGGTCGAACAAAGAGCCGCTTCATTTCACAGGCATTGGCATAGTCGCTTGTATCGAGCGGGCGCAGTGCGCAACAGCCGGCCAGCATGCCGTCGACATGCAATGTGAGCAACGCGCCCCGGGGTGGGCTGTAAGCACCCGGCAAGTGGGCCAGTTCTGACTCGAAATCCTGAAAACAGAGATCGATTCCCAATTGCGCCGCATATTCGCGCATCAAGGTTCGCGCGTCGTCCAACTCCTGCGCGGTGGTCGGTGTGCGAAGGTCCGTCACTCGATCAGATGGCATAACGCATGCTCGGTGTGCAAAGACTCAGCCACCCAGCGACACGCCCCAGGCCACCAGGCTCGCGCATGCGAGCAGCACGACTACGGCTGCAACCCGGGACGCTGCATCGTCGCGTGAACCCGCCATCCCGACGTCGTGCAGCACCTTGTCGCCGTTGACCATGGGCCGCACCAGGTTCTCCTGTCTTCCCAGCGCGTAGTAGGCAATGGCTGCCAGATGCAACACGATCAGTGCGATCACGATGTATTTACCGATCGACGTGTGGTAACTCGTCGCTGCAGAGACTGTGGCGTTGGACACGAACTTCGCAAACGGTCCGACAGCGGCTATTTCATCGTCGCTGAATACGCCGGTGCTGACCTGAGCAATGAGGAAAACGAGCATCGCAAATACAGATGCCGCTCCCAACGGGTTGTGCCCCACCGCATGTTCCGGCTTGCCTTCACCCTTGAGATAACGCAGCACCGTGGCAGGGCTGTAGATGAATGTGGAGAAACGCGACCAGCGTCCGCCGATCAGTCCCCAAACGATGCGAAACAACAACAGGCTGGCAATCGCGAACCCGCACCGGAAGTGCCAGACCATGGCGTTGCCGCCGATCTGGCTGGTCACCACCGAACCGATGATGCAGCCCACCAGCAACCAGTGGAACAGACGTGTGGGAATCACATTGCCAACGGCGTCCGAGCAGGTGCAAGATCGGGGTTATCAAAATACAGGCAGGGCCATCTCATGGATCGACGTTATTTCAGTACGGCTGCCAGCACCATGCTGGCTTCGATGGTCATGCTTGCACATTCGCAAGCCCGCGCCTTGTCATTGGCCGACCTCACCGACAGCGAAGCGTCGGACGGCCTGAAGACGGCGCTGGAAAAAGGCGCCTTGGCGGCGGTGAGCCTGCTCGGGCGCAAGGACGGTTTCCTGTCCAATGAAAAGGTTCGTATTCCCCTGCCAGGCTTTCTGGAGGACGCAGCCAAGTTGCTCAAGACGTTCGGTCAGGGGAAGCGTGTCGATGAGTTGGTGACGGCCATGAACCGGGCTGCCGAAACCGCGGTGCCCATGGCCAAGGATTTGCTGGTCAATGCGGTCAAGTCGATGTCGGTGACCGACGCCAAGCAAATTCTTGCTGGTGGTGATACCTCGGTCACGGACTTTTTTGCCGGCAAGACGCGCGAACCTCTGAGCGTGCAGTTCCTGCCCGTCGTGACCCAGGCTACGCAGAAGGTGGATCTGGCGTCCAAGTACAACCGGGTCGCATCCAAGGCGGCCAGCATTGGCCTGGTCAGCAAAAAGGACGCCAATATCGAAACCTATGTCACTGGCAAGACCCTTGACGGTCTGTATCTTGTCATTGGCGAGGAGGAAAAGAAGATCCGACGCGATCCGGTCGGCACAGGCAGTGCGATCCTCAAGAAGGTGTTTGGCGCATTCAAGTGACATCCTGAGCAGCACTGGTCTGCGCGGAGCGCTCGCCGAATGCCGGGTTGCCCGGACGGTGACGGGATAATCCGCCGATGCATCGTTGCTCCATTGGCGTTCTCGCCGTCGCGCTGTTGACGGCCTGCGCGCCGACTTTCAACTGGCGTGAACAGGCCATCGGGTCGACCGCTCTGACGTCGATGTTTCCCTGTAAACCCGAGCTCGTCACCCGCAGCGTGCCGATCGCGGGGCTGGACCGCTCCATGGCGATGCGCAGTTGCGACGCTGGCGGCGTGACCTTTGCGCTCGCGCATGCCCGCCTGACCGATCCGGCGCAGGCGCCGACGGTGCTGGCCGCCTGGCGCGCATCCACGCTGGCCGGATTGCAGGCGGCCCCGACCGTTGTTCCCACGTCGCAGGCGCCAAAAGGACTGCCCGAGTTGCCGCAATTGCTGGTCTTGCGCGCCACGGGTGCGCCGCCCGGGCAACAGTCGATCTCGCTGATCGGTGCGTGGTTCGCCCAGGGCACGGATGTTTTTGCGGCGTTTGTCATGGCGCCCGTGGTTCCGGATGAGGTAGTCGAGCCGTTTTTTGCGGGACTGCGTTTGCAATGAGCCAGCTGAGCAAGCGCGACGCAATTGCCGTATTCCTGGCGTTTGCGTGCGCTTACTTCCTGTCGGCGTTGATGCGTGCCATCACGGCGACGCTGGCGCCGGTCCTGACGCAGGAGTTCGCTTTGCATGCGCGCGATCTGGGGCTGCTCGCAGGCGGCTTTTTCCTCGGATTCGCCGCCGCGCAGCTGCCCCTGGGTACCTTGCTGGACCGGTATGGGCCCAAACGCGTGCTGCTGTGTTTTCTCGCCGTTGCCGTGCTGGGGAGCCTGGCTTTCGCCCTGGTGAGCAGCTTCGCCGGATTGCTGGCGGCCCGTGTCTTGTCCGGAGTCGGACTGAGTGCCTGCCTGATGGCACCTCTGACCGGTTACCGCCGCTGGTTTGCCCCCGGCATCCAGACCCGCACCAATGCCTGGATGTTGATGACCGGTTCTCTGGGCATGGTGGCATCGACCTTGCCGGTGCAGTGGTTGCTGCCGATGCTGGGATGGCGCCCGATATTCCTGCTGGTAGCGGTCCTGCTGCTGCTCTCGATGGTGTTGATAGCCTGGCGTGTGCCAGCATGGCAAACATCGGCAGTCAGCTCCCCTGCAGCCGGCGCTGCCCGCGGCAACTACCGGCAAGTGTGGCGCGATCCCTATTTCCGGCGCTTGGCACCCCAGGGTTTTTTCTGTTACGGCGGGTTGCTCGCGATCCAGACCTTGTGGGCGGCGCCATGGATGGAAAGGATGGCCGGTTTCACCGCCTTGGAATCGGCCACTGGCCTGTTCTGGATCAACATCACCATGTTGTGCACGTTCTGGACCTGGGGCATGGTCGGACCGGCACTGGCGCTTCGTGGGCTGCATCCCGATACCCTGATCACCTGGGGACTGCCTTCGAGCTTTGTCGTGATGGCGCTGATCATCGCAGCACCCGAGGCCACAGCGCCTGCGGCCGGTGTCCTGTTGGCGTTGTATTGCCTGTCTTCCAGCTTTGTCACGTTGTCACAACCGGCGCTGGGTATGGCCTTTCCCGCCGAACTCGCCGGCCGGGCGCTGACGGCGTTCAACCTGGTGATTTTCCTGGGCGTGTTCGTGATCCAGTGGGGCATCGGTTTGACGATCGATGGCTTGATCGCGCTGGGCTGGTCCGAAGCACTGGCGTATCGGGCGGCGTTTGCGGTGTTCCTCGCATGTGGTATCGCCTCGTACCTGCAGTTTATCCGGGGCCCGCGTCATAATCATGCGACACCATGATTGCTGATTTGTTGATCATCGCCCATGCCCCGCTGGCCAGCGCGCTGCGACGATCGGTGTTGCATGTCTTTCCCGATGACGCCCGGCATGTCGTGGCGCTGGATATCGACAGCGATCAGCCGTTCGAACAGTTGGTCGAGGCTGGCCGCAGCGCGATGGCGTCGCTCGACGCCCCTTGCACCCTGCTCCTGACCGACGTTTTTGGCGCCACACCATGCAACGTGGCGCAAAGGCTGGTCGATGGTGCGTGCGCGCGGCTGATCGCCGGTGTGAACCTGCCCATGCTGTTGCGTGCCATGACCTACCGAGGCGAACCGTTGGAGGCTCTGGTCGCGCGCGCCATGACCGGTGGTGTCCAGGGCATCATGCAGGTGGCAACCGCCGCACCCCAGAACCAGGCCAGAAAAAGACATGATCAAGACTCTGGCGACCATCAACAATAAGCTGGGCATGCACGCGCGTGCGTCCGCCAAGCTGACCAAGCTCGCGGGCAGTTACCCCTGCGAGGTCTGGATGTCGCGCGGGGAACGACGCGTCAATGCCAAGAGCATCATGGGTGTGATGATGCTTGCCGCCGGCATGGGCGCCACGGTCGAGATCGAAACCATCGGCGAACGGGAGCAGGAGGCCATGGATGCACTGCTCGCACTGATCGCCGACAAATTCGGAGAAGGCGCGTGACGTTCGCGATTCATGGGCTCGCGATCGCACGCGGGATCGCGATCGGTCGCGCGGTGCTGGTGGCTTCCAGTAGCGTGAATGTGGCGCACTATTTCATCAGCGCCGACGAGGTTCAGTCCGAGATCGAACGGGTGCGGGTTGGCCGCAATTTGGTGATCGACGAGTTCCAGCGTCTCCAGCGCACGATCAGCCTGATGGGCCCGAAGGAGGCGCCACACGAACTGGCCGCGTTGCTCGATGTGCATCTGTTGCTGTTGCAGGATGAAGAATTGATCCAGGGCGTCAAGCATTGGATTGCCGATCGCCTGTACAACGCCGAATGGGCGTTGACGACGCAACTGGAGGTGATTGCGCGCCAATTCGATGACATGCAGGACGAGTACCTGCGTGAGCGCAAGGCCGATCTCGAGCAGATCACCGAAAAGGTGCTGGCAGCCATGAACGGCAAAACCTCACCGATGACCCAGACCAGCGTGCGCGTACCGCGCAAGGCGGTGCCGCAGGACCTGTTGCTCGAAACCACGGTCGACGTCCCGTTGATTCTGGTGGCACACGACCTGTCGCCATCCGACATGATGCAGTTCAAGCAAAGTGTCTTTGCCGGTTTCATCACCGACGTGGGAGGGCGCACCTCGCATACGGCCATCGTCGCACGCAGCATGGACATCCCCGCCGTGGTGGGCGCTCGGATGGCCAGCCATCTGATCCGCCAGGACGACTGGGTGATCGTTGACGGGGACGCCGGGATCGTGATCGTCGATCCCTCGGCCATCGTGCTGGCCGAATACGGATTTCGTCAACGCCAGGGTGAGATGGACCGTGGCCGTCTGTCGCGCCTGTTGCATACACCGGCGGTGACCCTGGACGGGCAGAAGGTCGAGTTGCTGGCCAATATCGAAATGCCCGACGATGCAGCCGGCGCCATCCTTGCGGGTGCAGTCGGCGTGGGATTGTTTCGCAGCGAGTTCCTGTTTATGGGCCGCCATGGCCGTCTGCCGGGCGAGGATGAACAGTATCTGGCCTATCGGCGGGCGGTCGAAGGCATGCAGGGTTTGCCGGTCACCATACGGACGGTGGACATCGGCTCGGACAAACCGCTGGACAAGGCTGCGCATGATGCTGCCCATCTCAACCCCGCGCTGGGCCTGCGCGCGATCCGCTGGAGCCTGGCCGATCCGGACATGTTTCTGACGCAATTGCGCGCGATCCTGCGTGCCGCCGCGTGTGGCCAGGTCAATCTGCTGGTGCCGATGCTGGCGCATGCCAGCGAGATTCGCCAGACCTTGTCGCTGATCGATCAGGCGCGCGCGCAGCTGGACAAACGTGGCGTCGCTTATGGCCCATTGGGTCTGGGCGCGATGGTCGAGATCCCGGCCGCAGCGCTGATGCTGGACGTATTCCTGAAGTATTTTGACTTCTTGTCCATCGGAACCAATGACCTGATCCAGTACACGCTGGCAATCGACCGTGCCGATGAATCGGTGGCCCACCTCTACGATCCCTTGCATCCGGCGGTCTTGCGACTGGTCGCCGACACGATTGCCCAGTGCAACGCAAGGGGAAAAGGCGTCAGCGTCTGTGGCGAGATGGCAGGCGACATCAGCTTCACGCGTCTGTTGCTGGGTCTGGGTCTGCGCAGCTTTTCCATGCAGCCGGCCCAGATCCTGGCGGTCAAGCATGAGGTGCTGCGTGCCGATGCCGGCAAACTTGGCGCATGGGCACGCGCCGTATGCGAGGCGGAAGACCCGGCAGCGGTGTTTGGAGCGTGAACCCAAGGTGCCGCCGATGCGGCGTTGCGGTGCGCTTGAGCGTACGCGGGAACCCGACAGCGCTGTGTATTCGCCGGGACCTTCCAGTTGGAAAAGGTGCGTAGGCTTTAAGGGGAGGATCTGCAGGCGCAGGGGGTGGCCGAGTGCGAGATGCCTGGTTCGTCGGTGGCCACAGTGGCGGGTGCCCGGTGCATTTCGATCATGCGTCGCAGCAAGTCCTTGAGGTCCTTTGCGGTCTTCAGGCCGAACGGTGCAAGCACACGGTTCTCGTGCGCTCGGGCCAACGGGATCAGCCGGCGCATCACCTCGCGGCCGGCCGGCGTGATGCGCACCAGCGTGATGCGCCGATCGCCGTCACTGTCCAGACGCTCCACGTAGCCCTTGGCCTGCATCCGGTCGAGTTGCCGTGTGACTGTGGGCTGCTTGCCCACCACAAGTTGCGCCAGCCGACCAGTGGTTACGGCGCCCCCAGCGGCCAGAGAAGCCAGCATGCGCCACTCGGCAATGGCCAACCCCTGTTTCCGCACCACTTCGTGAAATTCTGCGGAAATGAGTTGACTCGCCTGCGCCAGCAATGCGGGCAGGTAGTCGTCGACGAATCGTTCCGGGATCTCTATGCGGGTGTTGGTGTCGCTGCTGGGCATGGGGGTGCAACAGAGGGTTCGTGTTGTCTACAGTCAAAAAATGGCTATCTCGAGATTATGAAGAGGATAAGCCTTAAATTATGATTGCGACCTTGACTGATGATTACGCATATGTTTTACTCTAAAGTAATTTCGAGTCAGGGGCGCAAGGGTGTCCCCACGTCGCCCGAAGTGTGAGAAAGGTGCGTTATGGCAGAACGTTCGTTTGTCCAGGAAGTCAAGAAGCTGCGAATCGGTGAAGGCGAAGTCTTCAGCGGCGAAGGCATCCTGGCTGTGACCAAGGCATTGCTGGAATCCGGCGTATCGTATGTGGCCGGCTATCAGGGTGCACCGATCTCGCATCTGATGGATGTGCTGGCCGACGCTCAGGACATCCTGGCCGAGCAGGGCATCCGCTTCGAGAACAGCGCCAGCGAGGCCACCGCAGCCGCCACGCTGGCAGCTTCGGTGAACTATCCGCTGCGCGGCGCGGTCACGTTCAAATCGACGGTGGGCACCAACGTGGCGTCCGACGCGCTCGCCAATCTGGCTTCGGGCGGTGTAACGGGTGGCGCGCTGATCATCGTCGGCGAGGACTACGGCGACGGCTCGTCCATCATGCAAGAGCGCAGCCACGCCTTCGCAATGAAGTCTCAGATCTGGTTGCTCGACCCCAGGCCCAATCTGACGTCCATCGTCAAGGCCGTGAAGACCGGCTTTGAGCTCTCCGAAGCCAGCAACACACCTGTGATGCTGCAATTGCGCATCCGCGCCTGTCACGTGCACGGCCAATTCACAGCCAGTGCCAACCGCCGCGCCGAGTTCACTCTCAAGGAAGCACAGGAGAGCCCGAGGCGCAACGTCGACCGCATCGTGCTTCCGCCGGCCAGTTTCGCGCATGAGCAGGAAAAGGTGCACAAGCGCTGGCCTGCGGCGGTGGAGTTCATCGAGCGCCACCAACTCAACGAGTTCTTCAACGAAGATGCACATGACGTCGGCATCATTGTCCAGGGCGGCAGCTACAACAATCTGATCCGCGCATTGCAGCGCCTGGGCCTGTCGGACGTCTACGGCAACTCCAGGGTGCCGTTGTATGTGCTGAACGTCGCCTACCCGCTGATCGGCAGCGAGTTGACCCGCTTTTGCGCCGCTAAGCGCAGCGTGCTGGTGATCGAGGAAGGCCAGCCTAATTTCATCGAGCAGAACATCACCACGATGCTGCGCCAGGCCGACCTGCAGACGCGCGTGGTCGGCAAAGGGCCGCTGCCAATGGCCGGCGAGTACACGACCGCGACCCTGATTGACGGCGTGCGCGCGTTTCTTGCGGAGCACGGGTCCGACCTGCTGTCATCGGCAACGATTGAAGTGCCCGAAGATGACGTGTCCGAGTTATTCCCCAAGGCCGGGGCGATCGCCGCACTGGACAGCTTGGTGCAGGGCCGCCCTCCAGGTTTTTGCACCGGCTGTCCCGAGCGCCCCATCTTTACCGCAATGAAATTGCTCGAGCGCGAAATCGGCGAGCATCACGTGAGTGCGGACATTGGCTGTCATCTGTTCTCTATCCTGCCGCCGTTCAACCTGGGTAATACGACCATGGGTTATGGCCTGGGCGGTGCGGGTGCGTCCGCATTCAACGCTCCGGCCGACAAGCGTGTGATCAGTGTGATGGGCGATGGCGGCTTCTGGCACAACGGGCTGACCAGCGGTGTGGCGAATGCCGTGTTCAACAAGAGCGACAACCTCACCGTCATCATTGACAACGATTACACAGCCGCCACCGGTGGACAGGACATCCTGTCTTCGGCCAGGGTGAACCGCTCGCGCAGCACCTTCCACCCGATCGAGCGCGCCGTGCGCGGTGTGGGGGTGACCTGGGCGAAAACACTCACCCGCACCTATGACCTGAAAGCCATGATGGGAGCACTGCGCGAGGCGCTGACCACCTCCGAGGCGGGCCCGAAGGTGATCGTCGCCCAGTCCGAGTGCATGCTCAACAAGCAGCGCCGCGTCAAGCCATTGATCCGCAAGGCGGTGCAGGACGGCCGGCGCGTGGTGCGCGAGCGGTTCGGTGTTGACCCTGACACCTGCACCGGCGACCATTCCTGCATTCGCCTGTCGGGCTGCCCTTCACTGGCCGTCAAGCCCAATCCCGATCCGCTGCGGCTCGACCCGATCACCTACGTGCAGGACAGTTGCGTGGGTTGCGGCCTGTGCGGCGAAGTGGCGCACGCGGCCGTGCTGTGTCCATCGTTCTACCGCGTCGAGATCGTCAGCAACCCCAACCGCTGGGACCGCCTGCGTCAACGCGTGCGCGCCACCACCATCGGATGGCTGCAGCGTCGCGCGGCCAAACGGCTGGCGGCCTACGCGTTCTGACACAGTAGCCCTTCGAAGCACCTTTGCGCACATGAATTCGAGCCATCGAGCGACGGTTGTCGCCCCAGTTCTGCCCGACCGCTGGCAGCGCTCTATCGAGGAGAAAGCGCCGATGGCACTTCGGTGGTGGCCCACATGACCGATCCGCTCAAGATTGCCATCTTCGCGATGGGCGGCGAGGGCGGTGGCGTGCTCGCCGACTGGATCGTCGACATGGGCGAGCACAACGGCTGGCTTGCGCAGACCACCTCGGTGCCTGGCGTCGCCCAGCGCACCGGCGCGACCATCTACTACGTCGAACTGTTTCCCAAGGCCGTGGCGCAGGCCGCCGGCCAGGCACCAGTGCTGGCGCTGATGCCCACGCCAGGCGATGTCGATGTGGTGCTGGCTTCCGAGTTGATGGAAAGCGCGCGCGCGGTGCAGCGCGGTCTGGTTACGCCTGATCGCACCACGCTGATCGCATCCACTAGTCGCGTCTATTCCATCAACGAAAAGTCGGAGCTGGGCGACGGCCTGGTCGACCCGAAGCCGCTGGTGGACGCCGGCGAGGCGGCCGCGAAGCGTTTTAGAGCATCGAGCGCGGCGGCGTCGGCGTGAAGTCGAGTCTGAAAGCCTTTGGCGCCGGCTTCGAGCTGAGCCAATTGCCACCACCGCCACTCACGCCGAAGGCATCGGCCGATGCGCCGGTTGGCGAGCCCGCTCCGATCGCCAGCCACCCCGGCGTCGCTGCCTTGCTGCAGCGCGTGGTCGACGAATTCCCGACCCCGGCACACCAGATGCTGCGCGAGGGTGTGCGCCGCGCCATCGACTACCAGGACCTTGCCTACGGCACGGTGTATCTCGACCGTATCCGTCCCTTTGTGCGCCATGACGTCGGTCGCAGCGATGCCCGGCTGACGCAGGAAATGGCGCGCTACCTGGCTTTGTGGATGTCGTGGGAGGACACCATCCGCGTGGCCGACCTCAAGACGCGGGCCAGCCGCTTCGAGCGTGTGCGCAAGGAGGTCAAGAGCACCGATGCCAATGTGGTCGACATCAACGAATTCATGCACCCGCGCCTGGAGGAGATCTGTGACACCCTGCCTGCTTTCTTGGGAAGCTGGCTGCTGGCCTCGGGCTGGCCGCGCCGCGTCGTTGAGCGGCTGACCTGCAAGGGCCGCATCATCAAGACCTCGGGCCTGCCCGGCTTCCTGATGCTGTACGTCCTGGCCAGCCTGCGGCCGATGCGTCGCTCGAGTCTGCGCTACCGCAACGAGAACCTGGCCATCGCAGCCTGGCTGCAACGGGTGGACGAGACCGCCGCGCGCGGCGACTATCGGATGGCTGTAGAGATCGTCGAATGCCAGCGCTTGATCAAGGGCTACGGAGACACGCACGAGCGCGGTATGCGCAATTTCACAACCCTGATGCAGGTGCTGGATGCATCGCCGCAGGCGTGCACGCCCGAGCGACTGCGCTTGCTGCGCGAAGCGGCGCTCGCCGACGAGAATGGCAACAAGCTTCGTGCGTTGCTGGCCGCTCAGGCGATCGGCTGACCTGACGAAGCACAAGGAACGACATCCTGTGGCCATTGCCGAACTGAATCTGACGGTCGACCAGGCCGAGTTGCTCAACCCCTTGATCCGTCATTTGCGCCTGCGCGCCAGCGACGGCCAATCTTTGCCTGAATTCACGGCCGGCGCCCACATCATGGTGCAGGTGACAGTGAATGGTGTGAAAGACTGGCGCAATTACTCGCTGATCAACTTCATCGCCGATCGGGAGGCGACTGGCGCGCCGAAGTCGTACGACATTGCCGTGCGGATCGAGCCCGAAGGCCGGGGTGGCTCTCGTTTCATGCACGAGACCTTGCAAGCCGGCAACCAGGTCACTATTCAGGAGCCGAAAAACGATTTCCCGCTGCAGCGCCAACCGGGACGAGCGGTGTTGGTTGCCGGCGGTATCGGCATCACGCCCTTGATCAGCATGGCCGCGCAGTGTCGCGCCGATGGCGCACCGGTACGCCTTCATTACGCCGGGCGCAGCCGCAACCTGATGGCCTTTCTGCCCGAACTGCAGGCCCTGCTAGGCGACGATCTGGTGCTGCATACCGACGATGAGGCGGGCCACCCGCTGGATATCGACGCCTTGCTTGACTCCTGCGCGCCCGACGACCAACTCTACGTGTGCGGTCCTCGTCCGCTGCTCGACAAGGTACTGGAGCGCACACAGACACGCGGTTGGACACGCGAGCGTGTGCACTTTGAACTTTTCAGCACGCAGGTGGTACAGACCGGCGACCATGCCTTTGAGGTCGTGCTGGCGCAGAGCGGCCGGACCCTGATGGTGCCGGCAGACAAGAGCATTCTTGACGTCCTGATCGATGCCGACCTTGATCCGATGTACGACTGCAAACGCGGCGAATGCGGCGTATGCACCCTGGGAGTGATCGAGGGCGAGGTCGATCATCGCGACTATTTTCTGAGCGACAAGGAAAAGGCCAGCGGCAAGATGATGCAAGTGTGCGTCTCGCGCTGCCTTGGTTCGCGCCTTGTGCTGGACTTATGAGCTGCGCCCAATGCCTTCACGCTGTCTGCCGAGCGAGTGCCTGCTGTGGTCCAACGATGCAGAATGAGTGGGAACGCTTGACCATCTTGTGGATGGCATCGAAGATCGCGCTTTGGCGCAATGGAACCTGTTAAGGAGGAACGATGATGAGCCGCTATCGAAACAACCCTGACGCCATACGCGCACTGGTGCAGCCTGGGCGCGTGCATCGCGACCTGTACATTGATCCGGAGCTGTTTGCTCTGGAGCAGGAGCACTTCTTTGCCAACTCCTGGAACTATATTGGCCACGATAGCCAGATCCCGAAACCGGGCGACTACATCACGGTCACAGTGGCTGGCCAGCCACTGATCGCCGTGCGTCACAGCGACAAGAGTGTGCGTGTGGTGATGAACCGCTGCGCCCACAAAGGCTCCAAGCTTGTCAGCGACGGCTGCGGCAACACCGGCAAGTTCTTTCGCTGCCCCTACCACGCCTGGACCTTCAAGACCGACGGCTCGCTGCTGGCGATTCCGATCAAGAACGGATATGAGGGGACCGATTTCGCAAACTGCGAAGCCTCCCGTGGGTTGTCGACCGTGCGCAACGTCGAGACCTATCGGGGCTTCATCTTCGCCAAGATCAGCGAATTCGGACCCGGCTTCAAGGAATACTTTGGAGAGTCGCTTTCATCCATCGACAACATGGCCGATCGCTCACCGGAAGGCGAACTCGAGATCGCCGGCGGCTCTTTGCGCTATATGCACAACTGCAACTGGAAGCAGTTCATTGAAAACCTCAACGACACGATGCACCCGATGGTGGTGCACGAGTCATCGGCGGGCACCGTGAGAGACCTATGGGCGAAACAGCCCGAAGGCACACCCAAGCCGATGGCAGTCGAGCAGTTCGTTCCGTTCGTCAACGACTACAAGGTCTTCGACCAAGGCGGAGTGCGCGTGTTCGAAAACGGGCACAGCTTTGACGGCGTCAGCTTCAGCATCCATTCCAAGTATTCACAGGTGCCGGGGTATGACGAGGCGATGACCAAAGCATACGGCGAGCAGCGCGCGCAAGAAATCCTGTCGATGAAACGGCACAACACCGTCTACTATCCGAGCCTCACGATCAAGGGTGCGATCCAGACGATCCGCGTCGCACGTCCGATCGCGGTCGACAAGACGTTGATCGAGAGCTGGAACTTCCGCCTGAAGGGCGCGCCCGATGAGTTGTTGCGGCGCACCGTTACCTACAACCGGCTGATCAATTCGCCGTTTTCAATTGCGGGCCATGACGACTTGCGTGCGTATCGCGGCATCCAGGAAGGCCTGCGCGCCAGCGGCAATGAATGGATCGACCTGCATCGCAATTTCGATCCCAATGAGATCGGCAAGGCGGAAGTGACGACCAATGGCCTGAGCGAGATCTCGATGCGCAACCAGTTCAGAGCCTGGGCCAAGTTGATGACACTGACCATGTCGCCGCAACACGAAGGGGTTGCAGTATGAATGCCACTGACGTGACCTATGCGCAGTTGGTCGAATTCGTCTACGCCGAGGCGCGACTGCTCGACGCGAAGCGCTTCGACGACTGGAATGCCTTGTTCACCGACGATGCCTTCTACTGGGTGCCGGCCACGCCCGAACAGCCGGACGGCGACAACTGGGTGTCGCATATGTACGAAGACAAGCTTTTGCGCGTCACGCGCATTGAGCGGCTGAAGAGTCCGCGTGCGTTCTCGCAGCAACCACCCAGTCGCTGTCACCATCTGCTGCAGGTGCCTCACGTGGAAACCTACGAGCCGGGCAACAACCACTTTGTCACGCGCACCGAGTTTCACTACACCGAGTCACAGGGCGACAGCACGCAGTTCCATGTCGGCACGGCCTTCCACCATCTCAGCGTGCACGACGGCGGCTTGCGCATGACGCTCAAGCGCGTAAACATGATGGACTGCGACGCCGCGCTGCCGGCGATCCAGCTCTTCATCTGACAGCGCAGTGCCTATGAAATTGCGCCACAGTTCGGTCTACCAGGCGTTCAGCGAAGCGCCTGCCCTAGCGGTCGGCGGTGAGGCCGCCGACTTCCTCTACACCGAGCCGGTCACGGCGCAGGTCTATGGCATTGCGGCAGGACCGACGAGTTGGGCGCAGGCGCGCGCAGAGGTTGAACGCCTGCGTGCGTTGTATGCGGCTGCGGGCTGGGGGCATGGACACCGTGTCGGTCTGCTGCTGGAGAATCGTCCAGCGTTCTTCTGGCATTGGTTCGCGCTGAATGCGCTGGGCGTCAGCGTAGTGCCGATCAACAGCGAACTGCGCGCGGCCGAGCTTGAATACCTGATCGAACACAGCGAGATCGGCCTGGCCGTGACGCTCCCGCAGCGCGAGGCCGATCTGCAGGCTGCCGCAGCAAAAGTCGGCGTATCGCTCGGCACTCTCAGCGGCAATAGCGTGCCTATTGCTCAGACGCCCCCGCCGAAAGCCGGGCAGGTGATCGATGCGCAGACCGAGTGCGCGCTGCTCTATACCTCCGGCACAACGGGCCTCCCGAAAGGCTGCATCCTGAGCAATTACTACTTCCTCAGCACGGGGCAGTGGTACGCGGCGCTCGATGGCGCAGTCGCGGTGCGCACAGGCCAGGAACGCGTACTCACGCCGCTGCCGCTGACGCACATGAACGCGATGGCGAACTCGACAATGGTCGTACTTGCCACCGGCGGTTGCCTGGTGCAGCTCGACCGGTTCCACCCGACCAGCTGGTGGCAAAGCGTGCGCGACAGCCGTGCCACCATCGTGCACTACCTGGGCGTCATGCCGGCGATGCTGCTCACCGCGCCGGCCAGTCCGGCCGATCGCGAGCATCATGTGCGCTGGGCGTTTGGTGCAGGTGTGGACCGTCGCAACCATGCTCCGTTCGAGGCGCGCTTCGGCTTTCCGCTGATCGAAGGCTGGGCGATGACCGAGACGGGTGCGGCGGCTTGCATCATGGCCAACCACGAGCCGCGATACGTGGGCACGAGCTGCTTTGGCCGCAAGCCCGATTCTGTGGAACTGCGCCTGATCGACGACGAGGATCGCGACGTAGCCGACGGCCAACCGGGGGAGTTGCTGGTGCGCGCGGCCGGGGACCACTCTCGGCGCGGCTTCTTCTCCGGCTACCTGAAAAATGACGAAGCTACGGCCGAGGCCTGGTCTGGCGGCTGGTTTCACACCGGCGACCTCGTGCGCCGCGACGCCGAAGGCAACCTGTACTTTGTCGACCGCAAGAAGAACGTGATCCGGCGCAGCGGCGAGAACATCTCGGCGGTCGAGGTCGAAAGCGTGCTGAACCAGCATCCCGCCGTGAAGAGCTCGGCGGTGGCAGCCACGGCTGACGACGTGCGTGGTGACGAAGTGCTGGCCTGCATCATCCTGCGCAAGTCCGTTGCAGCTACCGAGTACGAAGCCCTTGCCCACGAGATCGTTGCGCATGCGCTGAGCCAGCTCGCCTACTACAAGGCACCAGGTTATGTCGCCTTCGTCGATGCGGTACCGCTCACGCCCTCGCAGAAGATCCAGCGTGGCCAATTGCGCGCGTTGGCGCAGAGCCTTCCGAGACAGGGTCACTGCGTGGACACGCGTCACTTGAAGAAGAGGCAGACTGCATGAGCCCGCCGGGCCGCCCCAAGGGCGAATACCGCAGTGCGTTGCACGAAGGTATACCTGTGAGCCGCCGGGCCGCCCCAAGGCGAATCCCGCAGTGCGCAGCACGGAGGGTATTTCAATGAGCCGCCAGGGCTACGAAGGCATTGCCCTATGTGCGCCGGTCACGGTGCCCTATGTGCGCTACTCGACGCTGAACGCGCACTGGTTCATTGGCAAGGCGCTGCACGCGCTGCTCGACACCACGGGCCTCCAGAAGGAGCAGATCGACGGCCTGACCATCAGCAGCTTCTCGCTGGCGCCCGATACCGCCGTCGGCGTGACGCAGCACATGGGCTTATCGCCGCGCTGGCTCGACCATATCCCGACCGGCGGGGCTTCGGGCGTGATGTCACTGCGGCGCGCGGCGCGCGCGGTGCAGGCGGGGGATGCGGACATCGTCGCCTGCGTCGGCGCCGACACCAACCATGTCGATTCGTTCCGTATGACGCTCGGCAGCTTCAGCCAGTTTGCGCGCGATGCCAGTTACCCCTATGGCTCAGGCGGTCCTAACTCGATTTTCGCCTTCATCACGGCGAACTACATGCGCGAATACGGCGCAACGCGCGAGGACTTCGGCCGTATTGCGGTCGCCCAGCGGACCAATGCCCTGAAGTACACCAATGCGCTGTTCAAGAAGCCGCTGACGCTCGACGACTATATGGACTCCAGGCCGATCTCGCCGCCGATACACCTGTTCGATTGCGTGATGCCTTGCGCGGGAGCCGAAGCGTTCCTGGTGATGCGCGAGACCAAGGCGCGCGAGCTGGGGCTGCCGCATGTCTTGCTGCGTGGCGCCATCGAGCGCCACAACGCCTACTCAGAAGACCCGATCATGGTGCGCGGTGGCTGGCGCGTCGACCGCGACGAGCTCTACGCGCAGGCCGGTATCCGCCCCGACCAGCTCGACTTCGTGCAGACCTACGACGACTACCCGGTCATCGTGATGATGCAGTTCGAGGACCTCGGCTTCTGCGAGAAGGGTGAGGGTCCAGCGTTTGTGCGCGAGCACACATTGACATACGACGGCAGTTTCCCGAACAACACGAGCGGTGGGCAGCTGTCGGTCGGCCAGGCCGGCGCCGCTGGCGGCTTTCTCGGCATGAACGAGGCGATCCGGCAATTGACAGACCAGGCCGGCGATCGCGCGGTGCCGAACGCCCAGTTCGGCCTTGTCGGAGGCTTCGGCATGGTCGTCTACGACCGCTGCCTGTGCACCGGCGCAGTGATCCTGGCGAGGTCGGCATGATGGCCGTATTGCGTCTTCCCTTTGCCCCTGCCGGGGTGTTTCCTGGTGCTTACCGGAGCCACCAACAATGACCATGCCGTTGATGCGCCCCAAGCGGAAGAATCCCGTCATCCGCACGCGACAGATGAGTCTGCCGCCGGGTGCGCGTAGTCGCGTCGCTCTGGGCATGACCGCGGCCGCGGCTGAGGGCCTGTTCGAGTTGCAGCAATGCCAGGACTGTGGCGGCGTGATCTATCCTGCGCGCGAGGCGTGCCCGACCTGCCTGTCATCAAGGCTCAAGTGGACGCCGCAGTCCGGCGACGGCCGGCTGCTGTCTGCGACGACCTTGCACCACAGCAATGACCTGTTCTTTCGCGAGCGCCTGCCATGGCGCCTGGGCATGGTGCAGTTGGCGAACGGACCGACATTGATGGTCCACTTGCACAACGAGGTGCCCGATCCGATCGACGCGCCATTGCCGGTGCGCGTCACCGCGCGGCTGGACCGTTCTGGCCAGGCCGTCTTGATCGGTTTTCCGGTCGAAGGGAGTTTGAATATGGCTGATGACAAGATGCTGCGCGAGATGACCAGCGACCCCAAGTTCCGCAAGGTGCTGATCACCGATGGCAAGACTGCTGTGGGTCAAGCACTGGCGCAAGCGTTCGCGAAGGCCGGTGCCGACCTGATCTGGGTCGGCCATGCAGAGCCGTGGAAGCGCCTGCCCGGCTGGAGTGACCTGACCAGCATCCCGCAGGTCACCCTCGTGCCGCTGGACCTGACCAATGGCAGGTCGGTGGATGAACTGGCAGGTTCGATCGGCGGCAAAGTCGACATCGTCGTGAACAACGCAGAAGTGCATCGCACCTACGGCATCGGCGACCGGCGCGGCACGGATGTGGCCAAGGCCGAGATGGACACCAACTACTTTGGGGCGCTGCGGCTGGCACAGGCATTTAGCGGTGCGCTGATGGGTCGCGCCGCAGATGGGGTCACGAACGCGACGGCGTGGGTCAACGTTCTGTCGATTTATGCCCTCAGCAACTTCCCGTCGCACGGCACGTACTCGGCGTCGAAGGCAGCGGCATACTCGCTCGCACAGTGCCTGCGCGCCGAGATGCGGCCATCGGGCATTCGCGTGATCAATGTGTTCCCCGGCCCGATCGACGACGAGTGGAACCAGTCCATGCCGCCGCCGAAGCTTGCGCCTGCCGCGCTGGCCAACGCGATCATCAAGGCGCTAAGAGATGGCGTGGAAGATGTTTACCCGGGCGACGTCGCCCAGGAATGGCTCGAACGCTGGAAAGACAACCCCAAGGTGCTTGAGCGAGAACTCGCGGCCGGAGGCAGCTGAGATGACGAACAAAACGATGAACAACACACTGCTCGGCGATGTCGCGCTGGCGCTGCTCAGCGGCCGCATCCGCGTGGTCGACCTGACGCAGACGCTGACGCCCGATTTCCCGCAGATCGTACTGCCGCCCGAATTGGGCCAATGCTGGCCGTTCCGGATCGAGGAGGTCTCGCATTACGACGATCGAGGCCCCGGCTGGTACTGGAACAACTTTTCTTGTGGCGAGCACACCGGTACCCACTTTGATGCGCCGATCCACTGGATTTCCGGCCGTGACCTGCCGAACAACTCGGTTGACACGATCCCGATCCAGCACTTCGTTGCGCCCGCCTGTGTGATTGACTGTTCGGAGCAGGTCAAGGCTGATCCAGACTACCTGCTGACCGTCGAAGACATCGCGCGTTTTGAAGCGCAGCATGGCCGCATTCCGGCCGGAACGTGGTTCCTGATGCGCACGGACTGGTCCAAACGGGCCGACCCCGAGGCCTACCAGAATTTCGATGAAACCGGTCAACACACCCCGGGGCCGAGTTCGGAAGCAGTGCAGTTCCTGGTTGAGCAGCGCGACGTCCTGGGCTTCGGCTCCGAGGCGATCGGTACCGATGCCGGCCAGGGCTTTCACCTGCGTCCGCCGAACCCCTGCCACTACTTCATGCACGGTGCTGGTCGTTACGGGTTGCAATGCTTGACGAACCTCGACCTGCTTCCGCCCACTGGGGCGATGTTGATCTGTCCGCCTCTGAAGATCGAGAAAGGCAGCGGCAGTCCCTTGCGCGTGCTCGCGCTGGTAGAAGCAGCGTCATGACATCGATCCCGAAAGTGGCGGTCGTGACCGGCGGCAGTGCCGGCATCGGCAAGGCGACCTGCTGGCCAAGGGGTACCAGGTCGTCGCGCTGGCGCGCCGCAAGACCGAGATTGATCACCCCAAGCTGCACAGCATGGAGGTCGATCTGACCGACCGCGCTGCGACGGCACAGGCCGCCCAGGAACTGGTGCGCCGCTTCGAGGTCACGACCGTGGTCCACAATGCCGGCGTGATCCGCGCTGCGCTGCTCGCTGACGTGAAGCTTGTCGATTTGGACGCGCTGGTCGACCTGCACCTCGGTTGTGCCATCCAGCTCGTGCAGGCAGCCTTGCCGCGGATGCGGGCACAACACTTTGGGCGTGTCATCCTGCTGTCGTCACGCGCCGCGCTGGGGCTGGCCACACGTACCAGCTACTCGGCCACCAAAGCCGGCATGTTCGGCATGGCGCGCACCTGGGCGCTGGAATTGGCGCCCGAGGGCATCACCGTCAACGTGGTCGCGCCTGGCCCGATTCGCACCGATATGTTCTACGACGTGGTCGAGCAAGACAGCGATCGCGAACGCGCGCTCGCCGCGGCCGTGCCGGTGAAGCGCCTCGGCGAATCGGCCGACGTGGCGCGTGCCGTAGGCTTCTTCGCCGATCCAGCGAACAGTTTCGTCACCGGTCAGGTGCTGTACGTGTGTGGCGGCACCAGCGTCGGCAGCCTGACGCTATGAAGCTTTTCTTGTCCCGCAGGCCCAATTCTTGACATGGCGGCCCACCTGAGGTGCCAGCCCCCATTTTTAAACCCGTTTCAACCAACCCAACCAGGAGTCAACACCATGCCCCTCAAGCCCTTAAAGTCCCTCATTGCCCTCGCCATCATTGCCACCGCAGCGAGCTCGGGCTTGGCCCAAGTGAAGATCGGCGTTATCTCCTCCGCCACCGGCCCGATCTCACTGGTCGGCATTCCGCAGAAGAATACGGTGCCGTTGCTGCCGACCAAGATTGGCGACTTGACCGTCGAGTACTTCTCACGTGATGACGGCAGCGACCCCACGAATTCGGTCACCGAGCTCAAGAAGCTTATCAGTGAGCAGAACATCGACGCAATGATCGGCCCGAGCGGCTCGCCCAACGCGATGGGCATGATCCAGTTCGCCGCCGAGGCTGGCGTGCCGATGCTGGCGCCGGTGGGCACCGCGGCAGTGGTGCTGCCGATGACCGAGCAAAAGAAATGGGTCTTCAAGACGACGCAGAATGACGACATCATCGCCAAAGCGCTGGTCGGTCATATGGTCAAGGCCAAGGTCAAGACGCTGGGCCTGATCGCGCTGAACGACCCTTACGGCGAGAACTGGGTCAAGGTGATCACCGATCTGGCGGCCAAGAACAACATCAAGATCGTGGCCAGCGAGCGCTTCTTGCGCAACGACACCTCGGTCACGGGGCAGAGTCTGAAGGTCCTGGCAGCCAACCCTGATGCCGTACTCGTAGCAGCCGCTGGCGGCCCGACCGTGCTGCCAGAAACAACGCTGGTGGATCAGGGCTACAAGGGCCAGATCTACCAGACCCATGGTGCCGCGCTGCCCGACTTCCTGAAGCTCGGTGGCAAGAAGGTCGAGGGAACCATCCTGGCCGCCAGCCTGATGCTGGTGCTGCCCGAGATCTCGGATAGCAACCCGTCGAAGAAGATCGCGCTCGACTACATCGCCGCCTACGAGAAGCTCAACGGAGCAAAGCCGGCGACCTTCGGCGCCAACGTGTTCGACGCCGGCCTGCTGCTGCAAAAGGCGATCCCCATCGCGGCGGCCAAGGCCAAGCCTGGCACCAAGGAGTTCCGCGCCGCGCTGCGCGACGCGCTCGAGCAGACCAAGGAGCTGGTCGGCACGCAAGGCGTCTACAACATGAGTGCTGCCGACCACAGCGGCTTCGACGACCGCGGCCGCGAGCTCATCGTCGTCAAGGACGGTGGCTGGAAACTGTTGAAATAAGCGCGCGAGTGAAGACCCGAGCATGAACTTCCAGATCGCCGCTCTGCTGGCGCAGGACGGCCTCACCAACGGCGCGATCTATGCACTGTTGGCGTTGTCCATCGTACTGGTCTTCACCGTCACGCGCGTGCTGCTGATTCCGCAGGGTGAGTTCGTCGCCTACGGCGCACTGACAATGGCGGCCATTCAGGCCGGCCGCCCAAGCGCGGTGGTCTGGCTGCTCGTCGGCCTGTGCGCGGCGTCGGCCGCGATCGACGTGGTGCAGAACCTGCGCGGCAGCGAGCGGGCGCCACCGCTGCGCAGAATGTTCGCCGCGAAACTGGCGTACCCGGTGCTGCTGGTCTGGCTCGTCTACCGACTGCCGCTGGCGACGCTGGCGATGCCGCTGCAGATCGCGTTGACGCTGGCGCTGCTGGTGCCGCTTGGACCGCTGCTTTACCGCATCGTTTTCCAGCCAATCGCCGATGCGTCGGTGCTGGTGCTGCTGATCGTGTCGATCGCGCTGCACGTCTCGATGGTTGGCGTCGGCCTGCTGGTCTTTGGCCCTGGCGGGGCAAGCACCACGCCGCTAATCGATGCGACGCTCGAGTTCGGCAACATTCGCATCAAGGCGCAAGCCCTGAGCGTCATTGCCGTGGCGCTGGCGCTGGTCGTTGCGCTGTACCTGATGTTCGGCCGCACGCTGTACGGCAAGGCTTTGCGCGCGGCGGCGATGAACCGCATGGGCGCGCGGCTGATGGGAATCTCGCCGGTGCTCGCCGGCAAGGCGACGTTTTTTCTCGCGGCGCTGATCGCCGTGATGTCGGGCGTGTTGATCGCGCCGATGACCACGATCTACTACGACTCGGGCTTTCTGATCAGCCTGAAGGGCTTCGTCGGCTCGATCATCGGCGGCCTCGTCAGCTACCCGCTGGCGGCCGTCGGCGCGGTGCTGGTCGGGCTGATCGAGGCCTTTTCGGCGTTCTGGGCCAGCACCTACAAGGAGATCATCGTCTTCACGGTGATCATTCCGGTGCTGCTGTGGCGTTCGCTGACGAGCCGGCACGTGGAGGACGAGGAATGAGGGCGCGCATCATCTTTGCGGTCTTCGTGCTGCTGTTGGGTGTAGCGCCGCTGCTGGTGCCGCCGTTCTACGTGACGCTGCTGAACTATATTGGCCTGGCCAGCCTGGTGACGATGGGCCTGATGCTGCTCACCGGTGTCGGCGGTCTCACCAGCTTCGGCCAGGCCGCCTTCGTCGGTCTGGGCGCGTACACCACCGCAGCGCTGTCCACCGGAGTCATCGAGCTGCCCAGCGTATTCGCGTGGGCTCAGTATTCGCCGTGGATCGCGCTGGTGGCTGGCTTGCTCTTGACGCTCGCGGTCGCGCTGCTGCTGGGCGCCCTGACGCTGCGGCTGTCGGGCCACTACCTGCCACTGGGCACGATCGCCTGGGGCATCAGCCTGTACTTTCTATTCGGTACCTTCGATCGCCTCGGCGGGCAGACCGGCATGGCTGGCATCCCGCCGATCTCGTTCTTCGGCGTGGCGCTGCAGCGCGCCGATCAGATGTACTACCTGATCTGGGCCTTCGTGCTGGTGGCCGCGCTCACGACGCAGAACCTGCTCGATTCGCGCCAGGGCCGTGCGATTCGCGCGCTGCGCGGCGGCGCGGTGATGGCCGAGGCGATGGGCGTGGACACGGCGCGCTCGCGCATGGCGATTTTCGTCATCGCCGCGCTGCAAGCCTGCGCCTCGGGTTGGCTGTATGCGCACCTGCTGCGCTTCGTGAACCCGTCGCCGTTCGGTCTGCAGTACGGCATCGACTACCTGTTCATGGCCGTCGTCGGCGGGGCAGGCCAGGTCTGGGGTGCACTGCTCGGGGCCGGCGTCATCATCGTGCTCAAGCAATGGCTGCAAGATCTGCTGCCGGCGCTGCTGGGTCGCACCGGCAACTTCGAGATGATTGTGTTCGGCGCCTTGTTGATCCTGCTGCTGCAGCGCTCACGTTCCGGCCTGTGGGGCTTGGTGATGCGCGCCTTCGCGCGTGTCGTGCCGGCGCAGACGCGCACGCGCGCATTGCCGGACGCCTCCGAGCCGCTGCCGCGCCGTGCGATGCCACCGCGCGGCGAGCTTGTGCTGGAGGCGAAGGCGGTGACGCGCCGCTTCGGTGGCCTGGTTGCCAACGACGCGATGGACCTCAACGTGCACGCCGGCGAAATCCTGGCGCTGATCGGCCCGAATGGTGCCGGCAAGAGCACGATGTTCAACCAGCTCTCCGGCGTCGACACGCCCACTTCCGGCGAGGTGCTGTTCCGCGGCCGCGCGATTACCGGCATGCCATCGCGCGCGATCGCGCGTCTGGGCCTGAGCCGCAGCTTCCAGCACGTGCGCCTGCTGCCGCAAATGAGCGTGCTCGAGAACGTCGCGATCGGCGCGCATCTGCGCGGCCGGCGCGGCGTGCTCGCGTCGGCGTGGCGGCTTGACCGCGCCGAAGAAGCCAGCTTGCTGGCCGAGGCCGCGTACCAGGTCGAGCGTGTCGGCCTGCAGGACCATTTGTTTGACGAAGCCGGCGCGCTCGCGCTCGGCCAGCAGCGCACGCTGGAGATCGCCCGCGCCCTGGCCAGCGACCCGTGCCTGCTGCTGCTCGACGAACCCGCCGCCGGCCTGCGCCACCGCGAGAAGCAGGCTCTCGCCGAGTTGCTGCGCAAGCTGCGCGGGGAGGGCATGGCGATCCTGCTGGTCGAGCACGACATGGACTTCGTGATGGGCCTGGTCGACCGCGTCGTGGTGATGGACTTCGGCCAGAAGATCGCACAAGGCCTGCCTGACGAGGTGCAGAAGAACCCTGCGGTCCTCGAGGCCTACCTGGGCGGGGTGGAAGGATGAACGCTGAATCTGACAACACCGTGCTGGCGGTCCGCGGGCTGACCGTCTCGTACGGCAAGGTCGATGCGCTGGTCGATGCGAACCTGCGTGTCGGTGCCGGGCAGATCGTCACCGTGATCGGTCCGAACGGCGCCGGCAAGACGACGCTGTTGTCGGCTGTCATGGGCGTGCTGCCCTCGCGCGGCGAGATCGTGCTCGACGGCACGACGCACCACTCGCCCGAAGTCGAGCAGATGGTGCGTGCCGGCATGACGCTCGTGCCCGAGAAGCGCGAGCTGTTCGCCGAGATGAGCGTGCAGGACAATCTGCTGCTGGGCGCCTTCGACCGCTACCGCCGCGGTCTGCGCGACTCGGCACAGACGCTGGGCGAAACCTACGCGCTGTTCCCGCGCCTGAAGGAGCGGCGCGAGCAACTGGCCGGCACCTTGTCGGGCGGCGAGCGACAGATGCTCGCAATCGGCCGCGCGCTGATGGCCCAGCCGCATCTGCTGATGCTCGACGAACCCAGCCTCGGCCTGGCGCCGCTGATCGTGCGTGAGATCTTCCGCATCATCGCCGCCTTGCGCGAGCGCGGGGTCGCGATCCTGCTGGTCGAGCAGAACGCGCGTGCCGCGCTGCAGGTGGCCGACTACGCCTATGTGCTCGAGACCGGCGCGATCACGATGCAGGGCCCGGCGTCCGAGTTGGCGCGCGACCCACGGGTCATCGAGGCCTATCTGGGCCTGGCCGGGCGGCACCAGGACCAGATAGCCGGATAAAGCGATGACCATAACAATTTGCTCGCCATCGCCATCGCTGCGGCGTATCTGCGGTGCTCGTGCGGGCGCGATCACGGTGCGCAGGCTCGATTGCAGCGCTAAACTTATGTCGCGCAACGGGTTTGAATGGAAGTGAGGAGCAGCATGGAAGCCGCAAATCAGTCACCTGCGCCCCGCCGTCGCGTTTATGGCGGTTACGAGGGAGCGCCTAATCCGAGCGAGCGCGATCGCATAGTGCATCTTCTGCAAGCGTATCGATCTACCGAAAGCTTCAACGCCCATTACCTGCCGAAGTGGGCCGAAGCAAGCACTGACGAAGGGATGAAGGGCGGTTTGCGCATGGTCCACGCTCGTGAGGGGGTGCATGCCCGACTGATACGCGAGCGTTTGCGAGAACTGGGCGAGACGACGTTCATCGAGGTTTCGCAGGAACGCCACGATACGCAGGTTCCGTTTTTCGCCTCACGCGAGCGTACCGATCTCGAGAAGCTTGCGTTTCTCGGACACGTGTTCGAAGACGTAGACGACTTCTTCAAACCCATCACCGATCTGATCAGCGACATCAAGGAAGACTTGCAGACCCGAGAGATTCTGCGCACCATCCTGGACGACGAGTACGCGACCGTCCAATGGTTTGCACGCATGCAACGCGGCCTGAGCGAGGGCGCAACGCAATCGTGAATGACCCAATCGATTCGGGGCGCAGTTGCGTGAAACGCCGCAACGTCAAAATCGCCGCTCCACAGGGCGACCGCACCTAGGGCACGTCGTAGGTTTGTGAGGATTGCGCGTCGCGTACGAGGTTCGGTGTGAGATCGGACAAGCTTGGGTGGGCGGTTGTCATGGCGCCAGGTAGGTGACCAGCTTGCGGCTCAACAGGTCCGCAGCATCCTGCCAGTCCACCGCCACCCCGATTGCGAAAAGATCGACGGTCTGCAAGCCGGCGTAACCGCAGGGGTTGATACGTGAGAAGGGTTCGAGTTCCATCGCCACGTTGAGTGCGACACCATGGTAGGTGCAGTGGCGACTGACCTTGATACCCAGCGCGGCGATCTTGCCAAGCCCGGAAAAATCGATCGTTGTGTCGGCGGGAAACGACGGATCGGGCCTGCCGTCCGGTAGTTCCGACGTCCGGCGTCGTGGCCGCTGGGGCAGCAGCGCGTGCGAGCCGGGGTCGTCGAGTCGGACATAGATGCCCGGAGCCCCGCCGACCCGATGGCCGGTCACGCCGAAGTATGCCAAGGTGCGGATGACCGCTTCCTCGATTCGGTACACGAACTCCTTGATGAAGTAGCCGGTACGCTGCAGATCGATCATCGGATACGCCACGACCTGCCCCGGCCCGTGGTAGGTCACCTGGCCGCCACGGTTGGTGGCAACGACCGGAATCGAACCGGGATCAAGAATGTGTTGCGCCTTGCCTGCCAGTCCCTGTGTAAATGTGGGTGGGTGTTCACATATCCACAAGGCATTGCGTGTGTTCGCGCAGCGCTCGGCGGTGAAGGCCTGCATCGCCTGATAGGTGGCCAGGTAGTCCACCCGGCCTTGCATCAGGATGTCAATGTCACTGTCCACGAAGGCTCACAACACCACCTTGACCATCGGGTGGGTCGACAAGGTCCGGTACAACTCGTCGAGTTGCTCCCGGCTGGTGGCCATGACCGTGATGGTCACGCCCAGGTATTTGCCGCCGCTGCTTTCGCGCAGCTCGACGGTCGACGCATCGAAGCCGGGGTCGAAATGCAAGGCCACGCTGGTGATTGCGTTCACAAATCCATCGACCCGTTCACCCATGACCTTGATGGGAAATCGGGACGGATATTCGATCAGCGACTCATTGACCGTGGCCATGAGCGTGGTTGGTCAAAAGCCGGGAGCCCGCGGCGGATCATGCCGTGGCACTCGCAGCTTTGGCGTCCTGGTAGGCGGCGTACAACTTCTTGCCGATCGGACCGGGCAGGCCGCGATGCGCAGGGTTGCCGACCGGTTTGCCATCGAGCGTGGTGACTGGCAGGACCTCTTTGGTTGCACTACCAGATGATCCTTGGGCGTGCCGAACACTGTTCCGTCCTTGACCACCCACACATTGCTGGCAGCGGCTTCACTGAGGAAGCCGTGACGGAACATCATGGTTTCCAGCGCGCCGGCATCGAAGCTGATCTGGCGCGCGAACACCGATCCGAGCAAACTGGTGCTCTTGATGTGGGCCTTTTCCCAGCGAAAATCGTCGGCAGTGACGCAGGCGACACCATGTTCGAGTTGATCGGGCGTCGGTGGGCGCATCGTATTGGCCATCGCAAACACCGTCGGTGCTATATCCGTGGGCATCACATGATCGCGCATGGCCACGCCGCGGGTGATCTGGATGTAGATCAGCTGGTTCAAGGCGTCCGGCGCAACACCAGCAGCCTTGGCTCCGTGACCGATCAGGCCCATCGCGATACCCAGCCACTGCTCGCGTGTATGGGGGTTGGACATGCGCATCTCAGTCAGGCTGCGCTCGAGTCTTGTCATGTGTTGTGCAAAACGAAATGGGCGACCGCCATAGATGGGTACCACCTCGTAGAGGCCGTCGCCAAAGATGAACCCACGGTCCATCACGCTGATCTTTGCATCGCACAAGGGTGTGAACACCCCATTGAGGTAACACGGTGTGGAAGGCAGTTGGTTCATGGGCGAATTATCGCGTCAGGCGGGCGTGCGTCCGCAGGCCCGATGGCGAAAACCTTTTCACTAACGTCATTCGATCTGCGCCAAGTCAATGCGAATCCCAGGACACCCGCGGGTTTGTACTTATAATCAGCGGCTTTGTGAACCTTCAGGCGTGTGTACGGGCGCTGTTTTTAATGAGATCTTGGCCCTACGACGATGAAGTGGATACTCGGGAACCGGAAGAGTTCAAGCCCCTGAGTGCCGAAGAGGCTCGCAGGTTGCGAGAGCGGAATCCGTCGGTGCCGCCCTGGAAGGTGGTGCTTGGACAGGGGGTGGTGGGTATCGTGGTGGCTTTGCTTGCCTGGGTGCTCACAGACAGTCGAAACGTTGCATGGTCGACAGCTTATGGTGCGTTGACCGTGGTCTTGCCTGCAGCGATCTTTGCGCGCGGCCTGACCGGACGCTTGGCTTCCCTGAATGCTGCAACTGCAGTGTTCGGGTTTTTTTTGTGGGAAATGGTCAAGCTTGCCTTGACGCTGGCGATGTTGATCGCCGCTCCCGGATTGGTGGTGGCACTGAGCTGGCCGGCATTGCTGGTTGGCCTGGTGCTGACAATGAAGGTGTATTGGGTGGCGTTGCTTTTCGCGCCCCGGAACAAACAACAACATGTCGGATGAACACTGATGGCTGCTGAACAAGGACCTACCGCTGGTGAATACATCGTTCACCACCTGACGCATCTGCAAAACGTCGCGCCCAAGGGGGTGATGGATTTTGCCGTGGTCAACATCGACACCGTATTTTTCTCGGCCCTCATGGGTGTCCTGATGTCCTGGGCATTCTGGGCGGCCGCACGCAAGGCGACGTCGGGCGTTCCGGGGCGTTTCCAGGCTGCTGTCGAAATCATGGTCGAAATGGTCGAATCACAGGCAAAAGGGATCGTGCACAACGAGAAGAGCCGCAAGATGGTCTCGCCACTGGCCTTGGTGGTGTTCGTCTGGATCTTCCTGATGAACGCACTGGACCTGCTTCCGGTTGACCTCATTCCCTTCATCTGGGAGCGCATTTATGGTGCCGCCGGTGGTGATCCGCACCATGCTTACATGCGCATCGTGCCCACCGCCGACTTGTCGGGCTCGATGGGCTTGTCGGTCGCGGTATTGATAGTCTGTCTGGTCTACAACGTCAAGATCAAGGGTGTAGGCGGCTGGATCCATGAGTTGTTCACGGCGCCGTTTGGTTCTCATCCGCTGCTCTGGCCGTTCAATTTTGCGATGCAGATCATCGAGTTCATCTCGAAAACCGTCTCGCATGGCATGCGATTGTTCGGCAACATGTATGCTGGCGAACTCGTGTTCATGTTGATTGCGCTGATGGGCGGTGCCTGGGCCTTCACGGCCACCGGCATCGGCCTGGCCATCGGCCACATCATTGCAGGCACGGCGTGGGCGATCTTCCACATCCTGATCATCACATTGCAGGCTTTTGTGTTCATGATGCTGGCCCTGGTCTATATCGGCCAGGCGCATGACGCGCACTGATGTAACCGCTTCAATCCTGCCAATTTTTGTTCTCTCGTTTCTTTTTCTCGTCAACCCTCGTCCCTTAGGAGTCATCATGGAAGTAATCAGCTCTGTTGCACTGGCCGCCGGCCTGATCATCGGTCTCGGCGCGATCGGTGCCTGTATCGGCATCGGCATCATGGGTAGCAAATACCTCGAGTCCGCCGCACGCCAGCCTGAACTGATGGGCGAACTGCAAACCAAGATGTTCTTGTTGGTCGGTCTGATCGACGCAGCGTTCATTATTGGCGTGGGTATCGCGTTGTGGTTCGCCACGGCTAACCCGTTTCTGGCCCAGATCGCCAACCTGCCGAAGTAAGGCGCTTGTCTGGCGGGATCAACGTCATTGCCTGGTGCGTATCGCATCGGGTTGAAGGATGAAAAGTGAGCATTACCAGTACCCTCATCATTCAGATGATCGTGTTCCTGATCCTGGTCTGGTTCACGATGAAGTTCGTGTGGCCGCCGATCGCGAACGCACTGGACGAGCGTGCCAGCAAGATCGCCGATGGCTTGGCTGCGGCCGACAAGGCCAAGTCCGAACTGTCTGCCGCCAACACCCGGGTCGAGGCCGAGTTGTCCAAGTCGCGTAATGAAACCGCGAGTTTGCTGGCTGACGCCGAGCGCCGTGGGCAGGTCATCATCGAGAAGGCCAAGGCCAGCGCCGCTGAGGAGGGCAACAAGATCGTTGCCGCCGCACGTGCCGAGGCCGAACAGCAGACCGTCAAGGCGCGCGAGTCTTTGCGCGACCAGGTCGCCGCACTGGCTGTCAAGGGGGCCGAGCAGATCTTGCGCAAGGAAGTCAACGCCGGCGTACACGCTGACCTGCTCAACCAACTCAAGACCGAGTTGTGAGAGGACCGTATGGCTGAACTTGCCACCATCGCCCGGCCTTACGCGGAAGCCCTGTTCAAGTCGGCCGGAGCCGATCTGCACAGCGTTGCGGGTTGGCTCGACCAGTTCGCAGCAATCGCGGACAACACCCATCTGCGGCAATTCGCAGATAACCCCAACGTTACCGACACGCAGGTCTTCGACGTGTTTGTCAGTATCGTCAAGGGGGCTTTGCCGGAAAGCGCGAAGAACTTCTTGCACATCGTGATCGAGAACGGCCGGGTCGAGTTCTTGCCCGAGATCGCTGCGCAGTTCCGCGCGCTGGTCAATGCGCAAGGTGGATCTTCCGATGCAGTCGTGTTCAGTGCTTTTGCGATCGACGACAAGGCGCTGACCGACTTGACCGGTGCGCTGGAAAAGCGTTTCGGACGCAAGCTCCATGTCACGATGCAGATCGACGAGACTCTGATCGGCGGTGTTCGTGTGGTGGTGGGTGACGAGGTGCTCGACACCTCGGTCAAAGCCCGCCTGGATCAAATGAAAATCGCGCTGACCGCCTGAGCCTGGCGCTCGCGTTGCAGCCCACTAAAGAAAGAAGGAAAGAGTCATGCAACTCAATCCCGCAGAAATCTCTGAACTGATCAAGAGCCGCATCGAGGGCCTGACGGCCAGCGCGGATATCCGCAACCAGGGTACCGTGGTGTCGGTGTCCGACGGCATCGTCCGCATCCACGGTCTGTCCGACGTGATGCAAGGCGAGATGCTGGAGTTTCCCGCGGGAAGCGACGGATTGCCGACCTACGGTCTGGCGCTGAACCTCGAGCGTGACTCGGTGGGCTCGGTGATTCTGGGCGAATACGAGCACATCTCCGAAGGCGACACGGTCAAGTGCACCGGTCGCATTCTGGAAGTGCCGGTCGGCCCCGAACTGATCGGTCGTGTCGTCAACGCGCTGGGTCAGCCGATCGACGGCAAGGGTCCGATCAACGCCAAGATGACCGACGTGATCGAAAAGGTCGCTCCCGGCGTGATCGCCCGTAAATCGGTCGACCAGCCGGTGCAGACCGGTCTGAAGTCGATCGACTCGATGGTGCCGATCGGTCGTGGTCAGCGCGAATTGATCATCGGGGACCGCCAGACCGGCAAGACCGCGGTGGCGATCGACGCGATCATCAACCAGAAGGGTCAGGACATGACCTGCGTCTATGTCGCGATTGGCCAGAAAGCGTCCTCCGTCAAGAACGTTGTGCGCTCACTGGAAGAGGCCGGTGCCATGGCCTACACCATCGTGGTGGCAGCCACGGCTTCTGAATCGGCTGCAATGCAGTATGTTTCGGCCTACTCCGGCTGCACCATGGGCGAATATTTCCGTGACCGCGGCCAGGACGCGCTGATCGTGTACGACGACCTGTCCAAACAGGCCGTGGCGTATCGTCAGGTCTCGCTGCTGCTGCGCCGCCCGCCAGGCCGCGAAGCGTACCCTGGTGACGTGTTCTATTTGCACAGTCGTTTGCTGGAGCGCGCCGCGCGTGTCAACGCCGAATACGTCGAAGCCTTCACCAAGGGTGAGGTCAAGGGCAAGACGGGTTCGCTGACGGCATTGCCGATCATCGAGACCCAGGCCGGCGACGTGTCCGCCTTCGTTCCGACCAACGTGATCTCGATCACCGACGGCCAGATTTTCCTGGAAACCAGCCTGTTCAATGCCGGTATCCGCCCCGCCATCAACGCTGGCATCTCGGTGTCGCGTGTGGGTAGTTCGGCCCAGACCAAGCTGATCAAGAACCTCTCCGGCGGTATCCGTACCGACCTGGCCCAGTACCGTGAGTTGGCTGCCTTCGCGCAGTTCGCCTCCGACCTGGACGAGGCCACCCGCAAGCAGCTCGACCGCGGCGCCCGCGTGACCGAACTGCTCAAGCAGGCGCAATACAGTCCGCTCTCGATTGCACTGATGGCCTCGACGCTGTTTGCGGTCAACAAGGGGTTCATGGACGATATCGACGTCAAGAAAATGCTGCCATTCGAGCACGGGTTGCACGCCTATCTGAAGGATAAACACGCTGCCTTGCTGGACAAGCTGAACAAGGACAAGGCCATGGACAAGGAAGCGGAAGCCGAGTTGTCGGCCGCCATCGCCGCTTTCAAGAAATCTTTCGCCTGATGCCATCGTGATGGCACGGGTGTCCAGAGCCAGGAGTCACTATGGCAGCAGGTAAGGAAATACGCGGCAAGATCAAATCGGTGGAAAACACCAAGAAGATCACCAAAGCCATGGAGATGGTTGCCGCCTCCAAGATGCGCAAGGCGCAGGATCGGATGCGTTCGGCCCGGCCGTATGCCGAGAAGGTACGCAACATCGCGGCCAACCTGGGCAAGGCCAACCCCGAATATGTGCACCCGTTCATGCGCACCAACAACGCCAACGCGGTCGGTGTCATCGTGGTCACGACCGACAAGGGTTTGTGCGGTGGCCTGAACACCAACGTGTTGCGTGTGGTGACCGCCAAATTGCGCGAATTGCAGACCGCGGGAACGGCGATCAGTGCGGTTGCCATCGGCAACAAGGGCCTGGGGTTCCTGAACCGCATCGGTGCCAAGACGGTCGCGCATGCCACCCAGCTTGGCGACACGCCGCGCCTGGACAAACTGATCGGGCCGGTCAAGGTCTTGCTTGATGCGTACGCCAAGGGCGAGATCAGCACGGTGTATCTCAGCTACACGCGTTTCATCAACACGATGAGGCAGGAGCCGGTGCTCGAAATTTTGTTGCCGCTGTCGGCGGCCAAAATGGAGGCCGAGGCCAAGGCCAGTGGTCCGCACGCGGGCTGGGACTACATCTATGAGCCGGACGCCCAAGCGGTCATCGAAGACCTCCTGGTGCGGTATGTCGAAGCGATCGTATTCCAGGCAGTGGCGGAAAACATGGCCTCGGAGCAATCGGCACGCATGGTGGCCATGAAGTCGGCCACCGACAACGCCGGCAATGTGATCGACGAGCTCAAGCTGGTCTACAACAAGACCCGCCAGGCCGGCATCACCAAGGAACTTTCAGAGATCGTGGCCGGTGCGGCCGCGGTTTGAACCCGATCAATCAGTTGGAGCGGAAAAAATGGCTCAAGAGAACTTAGCAGTAAAAGCAGGCGCACTGGGCAAAATCGTCCAGTGTATTGGCGCGGTGGTAGACGTGGAATTTTCCCGTGACCAGATACCCAAGATCTACGATGCGCTCAAGATGGACGGCTCGGCCCTGACGCTGGAAGTCCAGCAGCAGCTCGGCGACGGTGTGGTGCGCACGATTGCGCTGGGCTCCTCCGACGGCTTGCGCCGCGGCATGATGGTGAAAAACACCGCCAACCCGATCATGGTGCCGGTGGGCAAGGCCACCCTGGGCCGCATCATGGACGTGCTGGGCGCACCGATTGACGAGCGCGGCCCGGTCGAGGCGACGCAAACCGCATCCATCCACCGCAAGGCGCCGGTGTACGACGAACTCAGCCCCTCGCAGGAATTGCTGGAAACCGGCATCAAGGTGATCGACCTGGTGTGCCCGTTCGCCAAGGGCGGCAAGGTCGGCCTGTTCGGCGGCGCCGGCGTCGGCAAGACCGTGAACATGATGGAGCTGATCAACAACATTGCCAAGGCGCACAGCGGCCTGTCGGTGTTTGCCGGTGTGGGGGAGCGTACCCGCGAGGGCAACGACTTCTACCACGAGATGGCTGATTCGGGCGTCGTCAATCTCGAGAAGCTCGAAGATTCGAAAGTGGCCATGGTCTATGGCCAGATGAACGAGCCCCCGGGCAACCGTCTGCGCGTGGCGCTGACCGGCCTGACGATCGCCGAGTCGTTCCGCGACGAAGGCAAGGACGTGTTGTTCTTTGTCGACAACATCTACCGTTACACGCTGGCCGGAACCGAAGTGTCCGCGCTGCTGGGCCGGATGCCGTCCGCGGTGGGTTACCAGCCCACGTTGGCCGAAGAGATGGGCCGCCTGCAAGAGCGCATCACCTCGACCAAGACCGGTTCGATCACGTCGATCCAGGCGGTGTATGTGCCGGCCGACGACCTGACCGACCCATCACCCGCCACCACCTTTGCCCACCTGGATTCGACCGTGGTGCTCTCGCGTGACATCGCCGCGCTGGGTATCTACCCGGCCGTCGACCCGCTGGACTCCACCAGCCGCCAGTTGTCGCCGCTGGTAGTTGGCGAAGATCACTACAACACTGCCCGCGCGGTGCAGGGCACGCTGCAGCGCTACAAGGAATTGCGCGACATCATCGCGATTCTGGGTATGGACGAACTGGCCCCCGACGACAAGTTGGCCGTTGCCCGGGCGCGCAAGATCCAGCGTTTCCTGAGCCAGCCGTTTTTCGTAGCCGAAGTGTTCACCGGAGCGCCGGGCAAATACGTCTCGCTGGCCGAGACCATCCGCGGTTTCAAGATGATCGTCAACGGTGAGTGTGACCACATGCCCGAGCAGGCGTTTTACATGGTCGGCACGATCGACGAAGCGTTCGAAAAAGCCAAGAAGATGGCATGATGGCTGTACGCTGTCGTGGCCCTCAAGGCCGCCGCTGTGCGGCGTCCGTGCTTCCGAAGGGGAGCGAGACAATTTGGGAACGGCCCGGCGTAGTCTGTGCGTGAACAAAAGGAAAGCAAATGGCAACGATGCGTGTTGATGTGGTCAGTGCCGAGGAGTTGATCTTCTCGGGCGAGGCCAAGTTCGTGGCGCTGCCGGGCGAAGTCGGTGAACTCGGCATCCTGCCGCGTCATACACCCTTGATCAGCCGCATCAAGGCCGGCTCGGTCCGGATCGAGATGGCTGATGGTTCGGAAGAATTCGTGTTCGTCGCTGGCGGTATCCTGGAAGTGCAGCCCGACGGTGTAACCGTGTTGTCCGATACCGCAGTGCGCGGTAAGGACCTCGACGACAAGAAGGCCAACGAGGCGAAGCAGGCCGCGGAAGAGGCGCTCAAGAACGCCAAAGGCGAACTCGATATCGCGAAGGCGCAGTCTGAGTTGGCCATCATGGCAGCGCAGATCGCAGCGCTGCGCAAATACCGCCAGAAACACTGAGGCGTTGTCGATCGACCGCGCCGCCCTCCTTGGTGGTCGGCGTCCCGGCTCCCTGGCCCCTGTGTCAACACGACCAGGGGCTTTTTCATGGTGCGCCCAGCATGGGCGCACTCCTACGGGTGCAAGTCCCGTCGTAAGTTGATCACAGCAAGCGAAGTGAAACGCAACTGCATGAGGGTGACCG